>Ga0114931_10002265_pt1 | contig 24484 bp, 19 predicted proteins | sample 2SBtaG_FD_89579 | JGI IMG/M metagenome (GOLD analysis project Ga0114931, IMG submission 89579) | Deep subsurface microbial communities from Kolumbo volcano to uncover new lineages of life (NeLLi) - 2SBTROV14_V59a metaG | ecosystem: Environmental > Aquatic > Marine > Volcanic | place: Kolumbo... | reverse complement strand
CGGTCGGCATCGACGCGATCGGGCGTGTTCACGGGGGCATCGGGCTCTGCTGGCGGCATTGGGGAGGCTCCTTTACCCGGGCTCGCGGGGCGCGACCCGAGGCGAATGCGATCGTAGGCGTTGTATCAAGGATCAATGGGTTCGGGTCGTCCTGCGGCAGCCATCCCGCACAGTTTGTACAGGATCCGAGCCCCGACGTTGGCATCCCAAGGGTCCGGCCCGACCTCGACCAGGTCGAAGCCGACCACCTGCCGACCCGACCGGGCGACCTGGCGCAGCAGCAGCGCCGCGTCGTTGAATCCCAGCCCGCCCGGCACGGGCGTTCCTGTTCGCGGGCACAGCGACGGATCCAGCGCGTCGATGTCAAACGAGACGTACACACGCTCGGGCAGCAGATCGATCGCTTCCGAAGCCAGGTCCACCAGCGGTGCACCGTTGTCGCGGGCCTCGTGCCAGTCGGCGTCGAAGAACGGGTGGACCCGTCCGCGCGAGTCCCGAGCCCAGTCCATCTCGCCCGGGGCGACGTCGCGCAGGCCGACCTGCACGACCCGCTCCACGCCCGGCACGCGATCGAGCACGTTGCGCATCACCGATGCGTGCGACCATGCGAGCCCCGCGTAGCCCCGGTGCAGGTCCATGTGCGCGTCGATCTGGAGCACGCCGATCGGGCCCATCCGATCTGCGCACGCCCGGATCGCCCCGAAACCGACCGAATGATCCCCCCCGATCAGCCCGGGGACTTGCCCGTGCTCGAGCGTCCGACAGACCCGCTCGAAGACGAACTGGTTGACCTTCGCCCCGGCGGCATCGATCCGCTCGATCGACCCCGCCTCGGGTCGGTCCCCGCGCAGGATCGCCTCGGCCAACTCCCGGGCCCGCCGGGAGATCAGCACGATCCGGTCGTCGATCGCCTCCATGAAGATCCCGTGCCGATCGACCCGCCCGAAGGTGCGATCCATCAGGTCGATCTCGTGCGAGGCCCGGAGGATCGCTCGCGGGGCGTCGGCGGCGCCCGCCCGCCCGCTGGCTGTGGCGTCAAACGGCACGGGCGTCAGGACGATCGCCGCCTCGGTCGGCCCGGTTGGAAGGCCGAACACCTGATCGCCGCTCGTCGGCTCGTCGGGGTTGTATCGTCCACCCATGGGCTGGGGCCTCGTCGGCCGGTACCGGTGAGCGATCGTAGGAATCGCCGGAAACCCGGTGGGACGGGCGTCCCGCCCGTCGCTCGAAAGTGGAGGCGCGGGGCGCGAATGGCTCTCCCTCCGCGGGCGGGACGGATTGGAGCATCCATTGGACGGGGCCTAGACTCCGCGCCGCGGGTCGCGGGTGCGATTCGGCGGGGCAGGTCCGCCCCCGCGGGCATCGGAGGTTGACGCATGGTTCGGATCCGTATGCAGCGGCACGGCCGCAAGCACAAACCCTTTTATCGCATCAACGCGATGGAAAAGCGTGTCCAGCGAGACGGCCGCGTGCTCGAAGCCCTGGGTTGGTACGACCCGCTGGCCGCGGACGAGGACAAGCGGTTGAGCCTCAAGGAGGATCGGATCAAGTACTGGCTGAGCGTCGGCGCCCAGCCCAGCGACACCTGCCGGGACATTTTCGCCAAGCGGGACATGCTGCCGGCGAAGATGAAGGCCCAATGGGAGGCCGATCGCAAGGCAGCCAGGGAGCGGGTCGAGTCTCGCAAGGCCGCCCAGCAGGCCGCCGAGGGCTCCGAGGCTGTTTCCAAGCCAGCCAGCGAGTAAGAACGCCCCCCGGGGCGCCGCCCCATTCATGGACGGGACACAGGTCGGCCCGGGATCAACAATCCTCCCGGGCCGATTTCATGCGCCCGGATGCCCGCCATTCAAAGGGAACCGGACCAAGCCAGCTTCCTGCACGAACGCAGTCTCTGGGTGACTGATCGTTCAGATCGTACTGGTAGACTCCGAAAGAAGGGGAGAGTAGATTGCCCCGGAAAACCCTGACACACTGCAAACATGACTACTTTTTGTGAAGACTGGGTTGACGTGGACCGTTTTCTGCACGATCATTGAGCGTTACTCCCCGGGGTCGGCGATTGGCTGGCCTCCGTTATCGTCCGTGGTGGATCCGAGCCACGGATCCTCTACTGTTAGGACCCTGAGGGGTGCGTAAGCACCCCTCATGTTTTTGTGTACGTACTCGGGTGCGTGCGACGAAACCAAGGCAACACTGTCACAAAAGGAGTAACACTGTGACAAAACTCAAGCTCTTCGTCGATTTCTGGAACTTCCAGTTGGACTGGAACAATCTCGTTGGCAAGAAGGAAACTGGAGAACCGATCAAGATCCCTTGGGAGCGTGAACTAGCGCGTGTTCTCTGCGACGCTATCGGGAGGACACGTGGTGAGGCTGTGGGCTATGCAGGAACCCATGTGTATGCATCGGTTGATCCAAGCGGAGATGCAGGTCTTCGCAAGTTTCTTCACCGAATGGACAGTTTCCCTGGGTACTCTGTGACCCAAAAGGATCGTTTGGCGCGCCCTGGAGGGATTCACTGTCGCGCTTGTAAGCAGCAGATTGTGGATTGCCCGTTGTGCAAGAAGAGACTGCGTCGCACTGTCGAGAAGGGCATTGATGCGGCGATCATCACGGAGATGGTGGAAATGGGCTTCGACGGTGTTTACGACATCGCCGTTCTTGCCTCGAATGATGCTGACCTTGCGCAGGCAACTACGTTCATTCAGAACCGGATTGGCAAGCACATATACAATCTGTGGTTCCCTGGTAAAGGAGATACGCTTCGGAATGCCTGCTGGTATTACCTGCCTATGCCCCGACTCCTATCCGACTTGGGCGTAGGCGTGGTAGATTCTGAATCAACGGACGAAGGGCCGATCCGGTAGGCGGGCAGCGTTGCGGTTCGGACCTCTCGAACAAGTGGACAACCACCTGCGCATCGACATCCTGACGACCTTTCCGGAGTTGTTCAGCCCGGACCCGCCGGGGGCTCTGGGCGTGAGCATCCCCGCCCGCGCGCGCCGCGCCGGGCTCGTGGACTGGCACGCGACCAACATCCGCGACTTTGCCGACAACACGCACCAGAAGACGGACGATCGCCCCTTCGGCGGGGGGCCCGGGATGGTGATGATGTGCCAGCCGATCTGGGACGCGGTCCGGGCTGTGGAAGCCGCCGACCCACGCCCGGCCAAGCGGATCTTGCTCACCCCGCAGGGGCGACCGCTGGAGCAGCGGATCGTCGAGGATCTGGCACATGAGGATCGCCTGCTGCTGATCGCCGGGCACTACGAGGGCATCGACGAGCGGGTGATCCGCAGGCTCGAGCCGATGGAGCTGAGCCTGGGTGATTACGTCCTCAGCGGGGGCGAGGTGGCGGCCTTGGTGCTCATCGACGCCGTCGTCAGGCTTCTGCCCGGGGCGCTGGGGCACGAGGATTCAGCGGCGAGCGACAGTTTCGCGCCGGTCGGCCCGAGTGGCGCCCGCCTGCTGGACTGCCCCCACTACACCCGCCCGCGCGTCTGGAACGGGATGGAGGTGCCGGAGGTGCTCATCAGCGGGGATCACGAGCGGGTGGCCCAGTGGCGCCGTGAGCAAACGCTCGAACGGACCCGGATTCGCCGACCGGACCTGCTCGGGGATCCTTGAGGAGTCCGGGGCCGGTGCCGGGCGGGGCTCGGGGCGTGGTAGAACCGCTGGGCGGGGTCGGCTACGATGCCCGGCCCCCGATCGGGCGCGAGATCCGATCTGGATACGTTCGCCCGGCACGCAACCCAGAGACCCTGACAAAGCCCGTTGACGGGCGTGGAGGCGCGTGATGTCCACGCAAGCGATCCTTGAAAACATCAATGCCGACGCCCTGCGCGACGACATTCCCGTGATGGACATCGGCGACACGATCAAGGTCCACGTGCGGATCGTCGAGGGCGAGCGCGAACGGCTGCAGGTCTACCAGGGCGTGCTGATCTCGCGCAAGGGACGGGGCATCAACGAGATGATCACCGTCCGTCGGATCGTGGACAACATCGGTGTCGAGCGGACGTGGCCGATCAACTCGCCCATGCTCAAGTCGATCACCGTCTCGCGCCGGGCCGACGCCCGCCGGGCCAAACTCTACTTCCTGCGCGATCGCGTGGGCAAGAGTCGGCGACTCCGCGACCGGCGTCGGGCGCTCGAACGGGTCAGGGGCGAGCCGACCGTCCGGTAGGGGCGACTGGACCCGGATCTGCCCGACGCGGCACCATCCCCCGCGCACGAACACCGGCCGGGCACGCTACCAACCCGCGCGTCAGAATCCCGCCCGAACCGACCGCCACGACCCGGCTCCCGTTGCCATCACGGAGGCGCCCGGTGACGCGACTGGCCGACAGCCAACCTGCTCCGACGACCCGGGACTGGTCCGTCCGGGACTCGGCCCGCCTCTACGGTTTGGGCGACTGGGGGCTGGGGTACGTCGCCGTCAACGACGCGGGGCACGTGACGATTCACCCGGAGCGGGACCCCAAGCGGGCGATCGACCTGCACGAGTTGGTTTGCGGGCTGGGGCGGCGGGGCATCCGCCCGCCGATGCTGCTGCGATTCGGACAGATCCTGGCCGACCGGATCCAGACGATCCGGGGGGCGTTTGACGGGGCGATCACGAGGCGCGGCTACGACGGGCGGTACGTCTGCCTCTATCCGATCAAGGTCAACCAGCAGCGCCACGTCTGCGAGCAGATCCGCGATATCGGATCGCCGATGGGGTTCGGGTTCGAGGCCGGGTCCAAGCCCGAACTGCTGGCCGTGCTGGGGCTGACCTGCGGGCAGGATCGGATGCCGATCGTCTGCAACGGGTTCAAGGACGAGGCGTACGTCCGGACGGCGCTGCTGGGCGATCGCCTGGGTCGGCGCATCATCCTGGTCGTGGAGCGGTTCGAGGAACTGGGTCTGATCCTGGACATAGCGGGAGCGCTGGGCGTCGAGCCGACGCTGGGGATCCGGGTGCGTCTGGACGCGACGGGGGCGGGTCGATGGGAGACCTCGACGGGCCCGGGCTCGAAGTTCGGGCTGACGATGGGCCAGAGCCTCGAAGCGCTGGAGGTGCTCCGGGCGCGGGGCATGGCCGATCGCCTGAACCTGCTCCACGTCCACCCCGGCAGCCAGGTCCACGAGATCAGCCGACTGTCTGACGCGATCAACGAACTGGCCCGGGTCTACACGGAACTGCGCCGCCTCGGGGCGGGGCTGACGATGATCGACGTGGGCGGGGGGCTGGCGGTGGACTACGACGGCAGCGCCACCGCGTGGGAGTCCTCCCGGAACTACTCGATCCACGAATACGCCTCTGAAATGGTCGGGCGGATCGGGTCGGCCTGCGACCAGGCGGGGATCGCCCATCCGACCATCCTGACCGAGTCCGGACGCGCGATCGTCGCGTATTCGAGCGTGATGATCGTCGAGACGATGGGCCGAAGCGGCGCCGGGCCCGGGGCGAGCCTGGACCGGATCCGGGCGTCGATCGAGACCGAACGCCGGCGCGGGCAGGCGCCGGGGTCGGTGCTGGAACTGCTGGCGACGCTGGACGCGCTTGATCGGTTGGACCCGATCGAGGCGATGCACGAGGCGATGCGGGCGCGGGAGCAGACGATCTCGATGTTCGCGCTGGGGGTGTTATCGCTGCCGATGCGGGCCGCCGGCGAAGCGCTGTTCGACCGGATCGGTCGGCGATTGCTCGAGCGGGTCGGGGGCGAGGGGGCGAGCGGGGGAGAGACGCCCGAGGCGTTCGCGGCCCTGGCCCGGCTCCTTGGCCAGACGTACCACTGCAACTTCAGCATCTTCCAGTCGCTCCCGGACGCCTGGGCGATCGGACAGGTCTTCCCGGTCTGCCCGATCCACCGCCTGGACAAGCGCCCGGCCCGGCGCGGGACGCTGGCCGACCTGACCTGCGACTCGGACGGCCGCCTCGACCGGTTCGTCGGTTCAGCCGGGCGGAAGCGAACGCTGGAACTGCACGAGCCGGACGGGGCGTACCGCCTGGGCGTGTTCCTCCTGGGGGCGTACCAGGAGATCCTGGGCGACATGCACAATCTTTTCGGGGACGTACCCGCGGTCCATGTGAGCCTCTGCCCGGACGGGCGGTGGCACATCGACGAGGTGATCGAGGGGGACCGCGTGCGCGACGTGCTCGCGGCCGTGCAGTATGAGCCCGAGCGCCTTCGCCGGGCGATCCGCGCCGACGCCGAGCGGGCGATCCGGGATGGATGGATCAGCGTCGAACAGGCGGGCGAACTGCTCGAGTGCTACGCGCGGGGGCTGGACGGATCGACATACCTGGAATGAAACGGATTCCGGGTCGAACTCGTACGTCGAGTCAACCTGAAGGCGATTCAGAAGAAGTCAGGATTCACCACGAAGGGCGCGGAGAACGCGGAGGGGATTCCGTTCCTTGATCGTGCTTCGAGTCCTTCGAGTCCTTCGCGTTCAACTGCTTCTCTCCGCGATCCCAGCGTGAGTCTCGGCGACCTCCGCGTTCATCCATGCCCTGCGAGACTTCGCGTTGTTTCTCCGTCTGTCGTCACGGGCGAGTTTCCTCGGTAATCCGGATCACTTGCCGACGCAGAACGTTGCGAAGACCCGCGCGATCACGTCGTCCGGATGGACCCGGCCGATCAACTCCCCCAGCGCGTCAAGGGACAGGCGCAGTTCATCGGCGATCAGTTCCGCGTCGGGCAGCGGGCCGCTTGGAGCGGACTCGGGCACGATCCTCCCCGCTTGGGCCAGGTGCTGGCGCGCCAGTGCCAGCGCCCGAAGGTGCCGAGCGGGCACGCCGGGCGCGCCGCCGCCTGACCGCCAGAGCGCATCGGCGATCGCCCGCCTCAGAATCGGCAGGTTCCAGCGGTCCAGGGCGCACACGGATACATCCCCGCCCGCGCCCCCGGGAAGGTCGGCCTTGGTGCGTACGCGTATCACCGGGGTCCCCGCGCGGACACCCACTCCGGAGAATCGCCCGCTCGGATCACACAACACGACCGCCTGCGCAGACTCGATGCCGCGCAGCGCAGCCGATCGCGCCTGAGATTCGATGCTGGTGTCCGACCGCTCGTCTCTACGGGCTGACCAGTCGGCCCCGGCCAACCCGGCTGAATCGACCAGGATCACTCGCCCGGCGCCGGGCGCATCGCTGGACAGGTCCAGTTCCTCTTCGAGCAGGTCGCGCGTTGTGCCGGGCTCGTCGGCGACGACGGCCCGCGTCCGCCCCAGCAGTGCGTTGAACAGCGTGCTCTTGCCGGCGTTGGGCTCGCCCGCCAGGACCACCCGCGCCCGCCCGGGCTCGACGAGGCGACCGCCCTCGCCCCCGGCGTGCGCCTCGATCCGCCGAAGGACGCGCCCGATCCGCCTGCCAAGATCCGCGGGCCCGATCGGCACCACGTCCTCCTGATCCGTGAAATCGATCCCCGCCTCAACCAGCGCCAGCATGGTCGTCAGTTCGTCAACCCATGCCCGGTATCGCCGACCCGTCCGCCCACGCATCAGATCGCGGGCGGCATCGAGCTGCCCGGTCGTCTCGGCACAGATCATCGCCGCCACGCCCTCGGCCTGATCCAGGCTCAGGCATCCGTTGAGATACGCCCGGGCCGAGAACTCGCCCGGCTCGGCCAGACGGACGCCATCAAGAGTCAGCAGACGCGCCAACGCGCGATCGACGAGCAGCGGATTGCCCGGCAGGAGAATCTCGGCGACGTCCTCGCCCGTGTACGAGCGGGGGGCGACGTACCGGATCACCAGCACGGGCACCCCCCCCGTCCCCCACGTCCCCCCGAGATCCAGCCGTGCCGGCGACGCGCCCCGAGCGCTCGGAAGGCGATCCAGCACGTGCCCGGGCAGATCCGCCACACCCGGTCCCGAGATCCGGATCATCGCCCGCCCGGACCATCCCGGCGCCGACGCCGGGGCCGCGATGGTGTCGCCGGCTCGCATCCGCCAACGGTATCAATGCGGGGGCGAGCGAGTCATGTGGCGAGTCCCATGGTGGCAGAGGCCTCCGGCCTGTGAGTACAGATTCAGCGGCGTTTGCGTCCCTGGCCGCGCCCGCCCCGGGCGGGGCCGTGCCTCCCCGCCCCTCCCCCCCCTCGGCCTGCCCCGCGTGCAGGGGGCCCGCGCCGGGCCATCGCCTGCGTCTTCTTCTGCTGCTCGACACGCTGCTGGAGCCGAGCGAGGAATCCACCGGGGCTGGCACGCCGAGCCGATCCCTTCGCGTCGAGCAGCCCGTGCTTCTCGGCATGGGAGCGGATCATGCGGCTCTCGATGATCCCGAGCGACGAGTTGCAGATGAAGTACAGCGCCAGCCCGCTGGGGGCGTTGTACATGATCACCGGGAACATCACCACCATCATCACCCGCATGATCTTCTGCTGCTGCTCCTGCTCGGGCGTCGTCGAGGCCGACGTCGGCGGCGTCAGGTATTTCTGGTGAACGAAGAACACGGCCGCCAGCAGGAACGGGAGCACGTTGATCGAACTGATCGGGCCCAGCATCGGCAGCGTCACGATCGTCCGCCCGAAGTAGATGAACCGGTCCGGCTCGGACAGGTCCGCCAGGAACAGCCACTTCCACCCGCTGATCGCCTGGAAGAGCCCGAAGAACGCCTGCTGGTGGCGCAGCTCGAACGCGAAGTACAGCGTCGCGTACAGGGCGATCCAGACGGGCGTCTGGAGGAACATCGGCAGGCACCCGAGCATCCCCGCCGGGTTGATGCCCTCCTCACGCCACAGCTTGCCCATCTCCTCCTGGAGTTTCTTGCGGTCGTCCTTGTAGCGTTCCTGGATCTTCTTCTGCTTCGGTCCCATCGCCTGCATCTGCTTGCCGAAGCGTTGCATCCGGATCTGCGACCAGCGCGTCACCGGGTGCAGCATCGTGCGCACGATCACGACCAGCATAATGATCGCCAAGGCGTAATCGAAGACCACGTACTCGTGCAGGAACCGCAGCAGCCCGATCAACGACGAGGTGATGAACGGGAACGTGCAGACCGCGCACATCCCGCCGAAGTTGTACGCGACCAGGCGGTCCAGCCCCACCTTGGCCGCGACCGGCTCGCCGGCGATCGTGCCCTTCTTGAGCGGACCGGCGTACAGCCCGAGGTCCAGACGCCGCCCCGAACCGGCCGGGATCGCGATCGGTTCGCTGGTCAGGCTCAACGCCATCAGCACGTTCTTGCCCGAATCGTTGAGCACCAGACGCTCGACCCGCTCGGCCGCGTGAAAGACCTTGTCCACCGGCGCCGGCCCCGGATCAACCAGGGGGTGCAACGTGGCCCCGAAGTACCGGTTGGTCATCGCCAGCCAGACCAGGTCGTACTCCTTCTTTGCGGATGTCGGGTTGGGCCAGATCGGCCGCACCGGCTCGTAGCGCCGCGTGGCCTTGTCGCGCTTGCCCAGGACGCGCCGCCGCGACAGGAGGAAGTCCGTCGCCCCCACCACCTGCCGGCTGGGATTGATCGCCGGGCGGCCCAGATACCCGAACCGAACCCGCCGCTTGTCGCCCCCATAGCCGACCGCCTCCCTGGGCAGATCAAAGGGACCGAACTCGTCGATCTGAACCGTCAGGTCCACCCCCGAGAGATTGACCAGCTCCTGCTCGATCGCAACGTCGTACGACGTGCTGTCGAGCACATATCGGCGGGTGATCGACAGGACCGGACTATCCCGATCGTCGACCACCACGGCGCGGAAGACGCCCGGCTCGATCTGCTCCCACACGGGAACGTCCGGCCCCTCCTCGCTCGTGCCCAGCAGGTTGACGTTCTGATTGCCGATCCGAACAGAGATTACCGCCATCGGCGCGTAAGCACGCTGGCGACCGGTCGGATCGGTGAACGTCGCCTCGCCCTGGACCTGCGTGTGACCGGTCTTGTGGCGGACGCCCTGAACGCTCTGGTAGTGGCGTGCCAGGACGATCGAGCGGACCCCGGCCCCGATCTGCGAGAACTCCAGGCGGAGCAGAAAGGCGCTGACGTGATCCGGACCCTCCAGATCCCCCAGGGGCTCGAACGTCTGGGCCGCCACGGGCCGGGCGTGGAGCCCGGTCGGAATCGGCCCGGGCGCAGGGGCCGCGGCGCCCGGCGGACGGTCGGTCCCCGCCGCCGGCTCGCCTTGAACGGGCGCAGCGCTCGCCTCGGACTGCCCGACCGCCTCGGGAGTCGACGCCGAATCAGTCTCCGGCCGACTCCCGTCCCGAACCACCCGTTGCTCGTCGGGTTCGGTTGCGGGGCTCGCCGGACCCGAGGCGGCTCCTGAGGGTGTACCCGGCGCGGTCGTGGGCTGCTGGACCTGCGTGGACCGGGCGACCTGCCTGGACCGGGCCTGATTGACCGAGTTGACCAGCACCGACGCGGCAACACCGAGGCCCAGCACTGCCACGCCCACCGGAACAAGGATTCGCAGCGTGCGGTTCTTCTTTGGAGGCATCGAGGACTCGCAGGTGGCTGGATCGCATCGCCCGTCGGCCCGGCGCCCGCGGACAAATCGGGCACAACCTTAGCACGCCTTCCCCGGGGCAGAGCGATCCGCCCTATCGCCCCTCGTACAGGCGATCGGCCAGCCAGTCCGTCAACTCGGGGATCCGCTTGATTCGCGCCGCGGTCGTCTCGATGTCGTACTCGAGCCGAACGAACTCGACCCGGTCGTCATGGAGCACGACGTAGCAGGCCCGCGGGTCGTGGTCCCTGGGCTGCCCGACCGACCCCACGTTCACGATGGCCTTCTCCTGGCTCGTGAAGGTATAGCCTCCGTCGCCCAGTTCGGCCGGGGGGTAGAAGTCCGGCTCATCGGTGAACACGCCCGGGACGTGCGTGTGCCCGACGGCGGCGAACCGCTCCACTCGGTCGAAGATCGCCTCGATCTTCTCCGGGGAGGTCATCACCTCGTCCTGGAAGATGTACTCGTTGATCGGACGCCGGGGCGAGCCGTGCACGAACAGGAACGGCGCCGGGAAGCTCGGCGGCCCCTCGGCCACGCGAACTCGAAGCCGACCCAGGAACTCGTACCGCTCGGTCCGCCCCGCCTCGTCCTTCTCGGCGTCGAACTGCTCGCGCGTCCAGTATGCGGCGGCCTCGGCGCCGGGATTGAAGTTCGTCGGCTCGTACAGGACCCCGAAGTCGTGGTTCCCCATCAGCGACCACTGGCACCGCCTGCGGACCATATCCACGCAGTCCAGCGGGTCCGGCCCATACCCCACGATGTCCCCCAGGCAGAGGATCCGCTCGATGCCCCGGGCGTCGATATCCGCCAGGACACGCTCCAGCGCGACCGCGTTGCCGTGGATGTCGCTGATGATTGCCGTCGGCACTGACTGTCCCCATGATCGGCCGCTTGGTCTGGGCGGCGAAGAGGCAGATCGTATCGATCGCTCCCCGGGCGGACAACGACACCATCCGACCGATCCCCGGCCCGGCGTTCTCCACCGGCTTGTTGGCCACAGGGGCGACCGTCTTGCGTCCTGTCGTGCGAGGAGCCGCAGGCGATGAATGATCCCCGCTCGCGCTGTGGATCGGCCCCGAGTCTGCCGATGATCCTCGCGGACTATGATCGAGTCGGGCTCGACCCGATAACGCCGACCCGGACCCAGACACGGATCCACCCATGCCAGCCGCAAGCGTCAGTTACCAGCGGACCCGCGAGATGACGATCGAGGAACTCCTGCTGGAGAACCGGATCGTCGTGCTTGTGGGCGAGATCAACCAAGCCACCTCGGCCCGCATCATGATGCAGATGCTCTACCTGGAGAACCAGAAGCGCGGGCAGGACATTTCCCTGTACATCAACTCCCCGGGCGGGGCCGTGGACGACACCCTCGCCCTGTACGACACGATGCGGTTCCTGTCCAGCGAGGTGGCGACGTATTGCCTGGGGCGGGCGTACTCGGGGGCCGCCCTTCTGCTCACCGCAGGGTCCGTGGGCAAGCGGTTCATCCTCCCCCACGCGAAGGTCATGATCCACCAGCCGTTCGGGGGGGTAACGGGTCAGGCCGAGGACATCCGCATCCAGGCCGCGCAGATCATCAAGGCCAAGCACGAACTGAACAAGATCATTGCACAGTGCTCCGGGCAGTCCCTGGAGGTCGTCCAGCGCGACGCCGAGCGAGACAAGTACTTCTCCGCCGCCGAGGCCAAGGAGTACGGGCTGGTGGACGAGGTTCTCGCCGAGCCGATCAAGGACGGCGCCAAGCACTGACCGGTTCCGCCAGGCCCGGGGCCGACCCGGGTGATTCCAAGACTGAGGTGTTCTCGATGTCCCATCTTGTGCCGATCGTCATCGAAAAAACCGGCCGCGGCGAGCGCTCCTACGACATCTACTCGCGTCTGCTCAAGGACCGCATCGTCTTCATCGGAGGCGGCATCGACGACGACGTCGCCAACCTCGTCGTCGCCCAACTCCTCTTCCTCCAGAACGAGGACGCCAAGACCGACATCCACCTCTACATCAACTCGCCAGGCGGAGCCATCAGTTCCGGCCTGGGCATCATCGACACCATGAACTACGTCGAGCCGGACATCTGCACCTACATCATCGGGCAGGCGGCCTCGATGGGCTCGCTGCTGGCCTGCGCCGGGACCAAGGGCAAGCGGTTCGCCCTGCCCAACTCACGCAACCTCATGCACCAGCCGCTCCTGTCAGGTGTCATGGAGGGCCAGGCCACCGACATCGAGATCGAGACCCGCGAGATGCTCCGCCTCCGCGATCGCCTCTACCAGATCTACGCCCAGGCGACCGGGCAGACCATCGACCGCATCGCCAAGGATTGCGATCGAAACCTCTGGCTCGACGAGCACGAGATGCTCGAGTACGGACTCATCGATCGCGTGCTCACCCGCGTCCCGCATCACCCGCGTGGCCCGTCCGGCGACGGCGAGCCCTGATCCCGGACCGGCCGGGTGCCGGGTGCCACCGATCAAGTCCTCGAAGATCGATGCTCTGCCCTGCCCGACTGTCGTGCGCGAATCGACCGTGGTATCGATGCACCCGGGCACTGATCTGCGCTTCACTCGATCAGTCGCACCCGGCATCGGCTCGTCTCGGGATCATTTCGACGGGAGCGGGTCTTTGCCCGACAGCCTCGCCAGCGCCGGGCCCGCCTGCCCCACGACCAGATCGTCGATGCCATCCCCGTCCAGGTCCGCCGCCAGCGAGAATCGGCCTTCCCGTGGCACGGGCAGATCGATCGACGCCTCGAACCGTCCCGGCTCGTGCTGGAGGACCACACCGACCGACCAGGGGTACTCCGTCACGCACGCCAGATCCAGCCGCCCATCGCCATCGAAGTCCCCCGCCGACAAGCCCCTTGGCCCCATCCCGACCGCCGCCGTCCGCCGAGCGAACCCACCGGCGCCGTCGTTGATGAAGATCGAGACCTGGTCGGATCGACTCTCGGCGATCGCCAGGTCCACGTCCCCGTCGCCGTCCAGGTCCGCCGCCAGGGCGTCGGTCGGCTCCTTGCCGACGTCCGAATCGAGCACGGTTCGGGGCGTGGCCGAGAACGCATCATCGACGACGCGGAGGCGACCCGTCCAGTAGTTGCCCTTCCCGGGCGGATCGACGTACCGCGTCCAGATCGTGACAGCCAGTTCGTTTCTGCCGTCCCCGTCCAGGTCGCCCGCTGCCAGTCCCGTGGCCCGCCCCTGGATCGGGAGCAGGCTCGCCGCTGCAAGGCGGCCGGCATCATTGTGCAGCAACGCGACCGCTTGCGCACCGGGCAGGCTCACCGCGATGTCCACCTGCCCGTCGCCGTTCAGATCCGACGCCGCAAGGTCCGATCCCATGGCGGGCAGTTCGCTGACGATCCCGGCCCCGAATCCTCCGCCCCCTCCTCCGTCCGCCCCGCCCCCGTCGCCCGGAAGCACGAGCACCTGCGCCGACTCGCTCGAGAGCAGAACGAGGTCCGGCGCTCCGTCGCCCGTCACGTCCGCGATTGCCACACGCCGAGCCCGGACACCGGTGGCAATCTCCCGGCGTCGGGTCGCACCGTCACCTTCATTGACGATCAGAACAAGACTCCCGGCGCGCTCACGGATCAGCACGAGGTCGGCATCGCCATCGCTGTCCACGTCCCCGACCGCCCCGGCCACGAACGATCCCGGACCCGTGATCTGGACATCGGGCTCGTCGAACCACGCCGGCCCCCTCGGATACGGCCCGAAGTACGCCTCGCCGTCGCGATGGGCGATCAACAGCCACGCCCGTCGATCCGGGTAGTAGTCCAGCAGTTGCCTCGCCCCCTCCAACCCCATCTCCCACGCCCAGACGATCGGGCTCCCGTCGATATCCGCCCCGTTGTAGACCCATTCCTCGTGCGGCGAATACCGGCGACCGTGGCGAACGAGCACAAGATCCCTCCCCGGCTCGGCATCGAGTTGTTCGGTGATCCGCTCCCGCTCCAGGCTCCAGCGAACCTCGGCGCGCCCGTCATACGCCCACGCCAGCGCCGGGAACATCGCAACGAGCGTCAGTCCGCGTGCCAGCAGCACGCTCCGGGCCAGGCTCCGCCCGTCCGGGCTGACCGTTGCAAGCCGACGAAGACCCAGAACCACGAGCAGCACGATCGGCCCGGTGATCGGGGCCACGTAATGAGGGTTGAACCAGACCACGAGCAGCGTGCCACCCAGCACGCCCCAGACGGCCGCGTGCATGATCCAGACCGGCCCCGCGCGGGGCGCGTGGGCTGCATCCGGGCCCCGGCGACGCCGGCGGATGAACAGGGCCAGCAGGGGCAGGCTCAGCATTGGTCCAACATAAAAACCCCAGAACTCGCCGATCTTTTCAAGCGTCCTCGAGACCACCTCTCGGGGCGAGCGATGCCGCAGCGCCTTTCCCCGCTCCCACCCTGCATAGAAATCGGCCATCTTCCGGTGGCGATACTCGGGCGGTTCGGGCGCCTTCTGCCAGACGAACAGGGGCGAGGCGCTGTACTGCTCGGCGTGCTCCTGATACGCGAAGCGGGTCGGATCTCCGGTGGTCCGCGCGTTGTACAGCGCCAGGAATCCAGCCCCCAGGGCCAGCACAACAGCGATCGGCCCAACGATCCGGGTCGCGCTGATCCATGCGCACGCCCATGGCGACCCCGCAACAAGCGATCGCACCAGCCACACCCCCGCGATCAGACCTGCGATCGCCCCCTCGTAGGGTCGGCTCGCAGCCAGGATCACCAGCCCCGTTCCCACTGCCAGCGAAGGGGCGACGCGTGGGCGATCGATCGCCCGCTTGAGCCCGCCAAAGAGCATCGCCCCGCCCAAGGCCGCAACCGAACCACCCCAATACGTATTGCCCCACCAGGCCAGGATTCCCGGATGCGCCGCAACCACAAGCCCCCCGGCCAGGGCCCAGCGCGCCGGCGCCCAGGGCCGAATCATCCAGCAGACAGCGCCGGCCAGCATCGCTGTGCTCAACCACACCCCGACGATGGGTGCGCCCAGCGTAACCTGTCCCACAGCCAGGAAGAGCCCCTGGGCCGGCGGATACTTCGAGACATACATCGGGCGTTGGAGCACGTGCTCGGACTCGAAGTGCTCCCACAGCGGGTGCGGTGGGTTGGCCAGGCGGCCGTGCGCGAAGGTGTCGGCCGCCAGCAGGTAACTGAACTCGTCGTGGATCCGGGGGATCGGCGGGCGCTCGGCCGCCACCAGCGCGACCAGCGCCAGCGCCACCGAGGCGGCGATCAGTTCGCCGAGGATCGGCCGTGCCGCCAGGTCGATGGCCCGCCGCCAGGCTCGGGGCAAACGACCACCCGTCCAGAGTCGCGTCCGGGGTATCAACAGCACCACGAGAACCAGCGCGGTCTCGAACACGAGCAGCGTCAGCAGCAGCGTTCGGAATGGGTCGCTGGAGAACATGCCCGGCGGTGCGTGAGCGCCTCAGACTCCGAAGAAACCTCGATCAGGATCGGTCCGGGTGACTCCCGGGTCCGACCGGTTGTCGGCCGGTTGCGATCTCCAGCGGCCGCCCCGGCCCCCGGCACTCACCGTCGCCGCACGCTCAGGATTCCCAGAAAGAACGATCCGAGCACCGCCTCGACGCCCAGCGCCCCAAGAGTCACGCCGGGAATCACCCATCGCATCGTCTTCTGATAGTCCAGATCCCCGAATCCGGCCGAGCCCCACGCCGCCGCCGCCGCGATGACGAGCCCCAGCCCTGCCAGCGCCAGCACGGTACCGATGACGATCCCGGCCTCGAGCGGGATCAGGCGGGCCAGGCGATCCACGCGATATGCCCGGGGCGCCAGGCCCTCGGCCCGCGCGAATGTCTCGGTGAAGGCCGCGAACAGCACCGACTGGAACCCCACCAGCACCGCCGCCGACGCGATCAGAAGGGTGTGGACGTCCAGGCGCACGGAGCCGACCATCCTCGGCCCGCCCAGAAGCCAGCCGCCCACGCCCAACCCGGCGGCGAGCAGGACCAGCCCCGGGTAGAGGAACAGCCAGCGCGGGCTGTAGAGGAGCATGAACCGCAGATGGCGCCACCCATCGCGCCACGTCCGCAGATGGGGCCGACGCGTGCGTCCGTCGGGCGACAGCGTCGTGGGCACCTCATCGCAGCGCATCTCCAGCAGGGCCGCCTTGATGATCATCTCGCTGGCGAACTCCATCCCCGTGGACCGCAGGTCCATCCGCAACGCCGATTGGCGCGAAAAGCCCCGCATCCCGCAGTTGAAGTCCCCGATCCGGGCCCCGAAAAAGAGTCGACCCAGGCGGCTGATCACTGGCGTCCCGAGGTACTTGTGCAGCGGGGGCATCGCCCCCGCCTTGATCCCCCCCCTGAATCGATTGCCCATGACCAGGTCGGCGCCGTCGCGCAACGCTTCGACGAACGCCGACAGGTCCGAGAAGTCGTAGCTGTCGTCGGCGTCGCCCATTATGACCAGCCGCCCGCGGGCCGCCTCGATCCCACCGGCAAGGGCCGCCCCGTATCCCTTGCGCTGGACGTGAACGACCCGGGCGCCGTGCTCTGTCGCAATCTGGATCGACCCATCTGTTGACCCATTGTCCGCGATGAGCACCTCCCCCGAGATCCCCGACGTTTCCAAGTAGCGCCGGGCCTTGTCGATGCACCGGCCCAACGTCTCGGCCTCGTCCAGACACGGCATCAGGATGGTCAACTCGACCTGCTCGGGCCGCGTTTGCGCCGGCTCAACCGTGACGGGGCGACGATCGGCGACCATCGCTCCCAGTCCACGCTGTCGGTCCGTTTCCGCCACGAAGGATGCTCCCTGAGAACAGTTCCCGACCTGCGCGGACCGCCGGAGAGGGCATTGTATCGGCGCGACCGATCGTTCTCCCCCAATGCCCCATTGCCTTGCCGTCCACGCGTTCGTCGCCCCACCCCGGTCGTCCGGCCATCTCGGGGAGACGGCCAACGAGGGCGACTTGGTGCAGACAGGGGGAGCCGGGATGGCCGCCGGAGCCGGCGGGTCCGCCGACGCGGGTCGATGAGGTTCGGCGTGGGTTCGCAACGCGTGCGGGTCGATGGTGTTGGAATCGCGAAACCGGCCCAGCCGCTCGGAACCTGCCGAAGGGCCGTCCATTACTGGCCGCGTGTGAATCTGGGCAATCCCCATCGCCTCGATGGCCCGGACAGACTCGAAAAAAAGATGGGAGAGTCGAGAGAAACCGCTTGCAAGGCGACCGGAATGGGGATACCTTAGCGGGTGAGCGTGTGGCTCGCCTCGCACAGGCCCCGGGCTCGTGACCCTGGGGTTGCAGAGAGAGTACTTCTGGAGAGTTGGGGATCACCCCCTGTCGTTGGTAAGGAGAAATGATGATGAGAACATCTGTGGTTTCTGCGCTCGTTGTTGCTGCTGGCTTGGCTACGGCCGCGTCGGCTCAGACCGTGACCTATTCCTGGAGCGGTCCGACCACCGTCAACCCCGGTGAGACGCACACATACACGCTGAGCGCTGAGTACTCGCTGCCTGCCGGTGATGAGGATCACTACGCTGGTGGCCAGTTCGCCGTTGACGTCAGTGGCGCCAATGGCGAGTCCTTCAGCGCCGACGAGTCCGCCGGCCTCGGTCGTGCGGCCCCGTGGCAGAACTTCCCGGCCGGCCCGGTGCTCGACTTCGACCAGCTCGGCCCGATCGTTGGCGACGCCTCGCTCGGCTCGACGTTCTCCAGCGGCCTCTGGGACCATGCCCAGATCCCGGAGATCCTGGGTGGCGCGCCCGACATGTCGAATCCGGCTGCGTTCTTTACCATGGACGTGACGTTCGGTGACGGCGGCGTGGTCACCTTCGCGACCAACACCGCGTCGGCCGTCATCGGCCAGGCGCCGCTGGGGCTGCCCGTTGACGCCACGACGGTCAACGAGGGCTCGATCTCCGTCACGGTCGTTCCGGCTCCGGCTTCGCTGGCGCTGCTCGGCCTCGGTGGTCTGGCCTCGATCCGTCGTCGTCGCTGATCGACGAGGACACGGCGTTCATCTGAACGCCTGATTCGCAAACACCATCCCCCGTCCGGTTCGCCGGGCGGGGGATGTGCTTTTTGCGCGGCGGCGGGCGTCCACGTTGCGCGAAGATCGATCCAGGGCGACTGCCCACGCGGAACGGGCGCATCGGGGGCTCCCGGCGATCACCCGCCCGCGACGCGACCTACAATCGTGCCCGTTGCACCGTTCACCAGCCGACCGGATCGCCATGTCCAGCAAGAAGCCGTCATCTCGCAAGCCCCGGGAGGCACGCACACTGGAGATCGTCGAGCCGATCGGCGATCGCGTGCTGGTCCGCAAGGACGAGGATCGCAAGCAGACCAAGTCGGGGATCCACCTGCCGGACAAGATCGAGATCCCCACGCTGACCGGGCGGATCGTGGCGATCTCGAGCCTTGTGGCCAACGACGAGGATTACCCGATTCGCTGCTACGATCGCGTCCTGTTCAATCCCAAGCACGCGATCCCGGTCGATTTCGAGGGCGATAATCGCTTGTTCGTCGTGCCGATCGAGGACGTGGTCGCGGTCTTCCGTCGCGATGGCGAGGCCTAGGGCCGGTCTCGTGCCCGGCGATATGAACAAACCGCTGAGCGAACTGCCCGACCCGCTGCCGATCCCAACACCCCGCCGGTCGATCGGATCCTCTCCCGTGGACCTGGACCTGCGTCCACCGGGATCGAAGAGCCTGACCAATCGCCTCGTGCTCCTGGGGGCGTTGTGCCCGGGCGTTTCCCGATTGATCGATCCCCTCGTTGAGGCCGACGACGCCCGGCGGATGATCGCCGCGGTGCAATCGCTCGGTGCGGGTGTCGAGGCGGACGGTTCGGATCTGCGAATCACGGGTGTCGGGGGGCGGTGGCGCGTGGATCCGGGGAGCGGAGCGAACGGGGTTCGTCTGGACCTGGGTAACGCGGGCACAGCGACGCGGTTCCTGGCCGCCGCCGCCCTGCTCTCGTCCGTCCCGATCACGATCGACGGCAGCGCCCGGATGCGGCAGCGCCCCATCGGACAACTGGGCGACGCGCTCTCGGCCATGGGTGCGAGCGTTTCCTATGGGCGGCAGGCGGGCTTTGTCCCGATGACGGTGGCTCCGCCGCCTTCGCTGGCTCGCGTGCCGGCGTCGATCCGGATGCCACCGGCCGCATCGAGCCAGTTCGTTTCCGCGTTGCTGCTGATCTCGCCGTGGCTGCCCCGCGGGCTGACGCTGAGACTGCACGGGGCGGTGACGAGCCGATCGTACGTTCGGATGACGCTGGGGTTGCTCGAGAGCCTCGGTGCCGGGGTGCGCACGTCCGAGGATCTGAGCGTGATCCGCGTGCAGGCCGCCCCGGTCGGTACTGATTCGGTACGGATCGGGCTGGGGCCGTTCCAGTGGGCGGTCGAGCCCGATGCGAGCGGCGCGACGTACTTCCTGGCCGCCGCCGCGCTTGTCCCGGGCCTGCGGTGTCGGATCCCGGGGCTCGGCAGCGAATCGCTCCAGGGCGATGCGGGCTTTGCCGATCTCCTGGCGCGGGCGGGGGCAGAGGTGGGCGTCGCACCGACGTCGCTCTGGTGCGTTTCCGGGCAGATCCGGCCCGTGCTGGCCGACTTATCAGACATGCCCGACGCGGCCATGACGCTGGCGTCGGTGCTGTGCTTCGCCGACGGGCCGTCGGTCCTGACTGGGCTCCAGACGCTGCGCGTCAAGGAGTGCGATCGGATCGCCGCTTTGAAGACGGAACTGGGGCGGATCGGTGTCGTTGTCGAGGATCGAGTTCACGGGGACGAGGGGGCGATCTCGATCACGCCGCCGCCGGGGGGCGTGGACCGAAGCCAATCCGCCCCGCCGATCACGTTCGACACCTACGACGACCACCGCATGGCGATGTCGCTGGCCCTGATCGGATTGGCCCGCCCCAACGTCTCGATCAGGGATCCGGCGTGCGTGGACAAGACCTATCCGACGTTCTGGAAGGATCTGGGAGGGCTCATCGATGGTGCCGACCGCGCATGACCCCGGTGCCGGCGTGCAATCCGCAAGATAAGGGGTTTCCCCCTATCAGCCGCCGCATGTACCCGGCTTGTGCGGATCTCTTGACCGGATTGCCCGGTACCGCGGCCCACGCCACGTCTTGTCAAAGATTCGTGCTTGAGCAGCCCGGGGAATTCGCTACACTCAGATCACGGTTCACGATTCCGTATCTGTGTAGTTCCGTTGTTTCCACCCGAGATTCTGGGGGATTGCAGGGGTCAGACCATGAAAAAAGCGATCGGTGCTTTCGTCGGCTTGGTGCTCGCCATTGGGCCAATCGGTTTCGTCTCGGCCCAATCACAGGGCCCGGACGTGATCGTCGGCGACCTCACTGGCGACTTCCAGCCCGGTGGGGAGGGTCCGCAGAAGTTCGGCTCCATCGCCGGCGTGACCGCGTATTCCATCGGGACAACGTCCTGCAACGTCGGCGACAAGAAACTGCTCTGGCTCGACGGAACCCGGTTCCACCCCGTGATCGGGCAGAACTTCTATCGCCTCAAGAGCGGGCGGTTTGAGCAGATCGGGCTGAGTTGGCTCAAGCACGGCTTCGCCGCGTTGCAGATGACGCTCTGCGGAGCGTGCGACGCGAACCCGGATTCCACGGCACTCGGGCCGGGGTGTTCAGACCCGTACGGATCAGGGCTCAACGGCTCTCAGGGCGGGCTGGGACCACGCTTCGAGGTGAACGCCGCCACGGGGCAGTTCGCGTGGCCGTTCTTCCTGGATGGCGTCCGCGGCGACGTGCTGTTCAAGCGCATCCAGGTCAACAACAACGACCTGGATCCCGCCCAGAACCCGGGGGCGCGGTACTTCGGCGAGGGGCAGTACGTGACCTGGGACGACGCCCAGGCGGGAAACAAGAACAACAACGCCTCCTACCGCGAGTTCCGCGTCGGATCGTTCGTCAGCGGCGGGTTCCGGGTCCACTGGGTGGGCCAGACGCAGCGCGAGTCGCCGGCCATCCAGGCGTGGCAGGACGTGGACCCCACGGTGGACCTGCTCCCCGTGGATGTGCCCGACGACGGGCGCTTCTGGGTCGGCACCAAGGTGATCCAGGTCCAGGGCAGATGGACCTACAACTACGCCATACACAACCTCAGCTCCTACCGCTCGCTGGGTGACCTGACGATTCCCATTCCCGCCGGCGTGACCGTCACCGGCATGGGCTTCCACGACATCGACTACCACTCCGGCGAGCCGTATGACCCGACCGACTGGTCGATGTCGCAGGACGCCACCTCGCTGACGTGGTCGTCTCCCGACACGTTCGCGCACAACCCGGACACCAACGCCCTTCGCTGGGGCACGCTCTACACGTTCTGGTTCACCGCGGATACACCCCCGACCTTCGGCGACGCGACGCTCGGGCTGTTCAAACCGGGCACGCCCGCCGCCATGATCGCGTCGATCCCTGTTCCCAGCCCGCCTGCGTGCCCGGCGGACATTGATGGCGACGGCGACGCCGATGTGGCCGACTTCTTCGCCTTTGTCTCCGCCTTCGCCGCCGGCGATCCGATCGCCGACATCAACGGCGACGGGACCATCGACGTGGGCGACTTCTTCGCGTTCGTTGCGGCGTTCGCCGCCGGCTGCGCCTGAGCCGATTCGCGGCCGCAGGGACATGAAACGCCAAGATCCGCGGGCTCCGATCGGGGCCCGCTTTCATGCGCCCGGGTGTGGTCTGCGGTTCCGATCGCCCAGCGATCCTCCTGCCGCTAGCATCACGATTCGGCCCGCATCGCGGGCGGCAACTCAAACAGAGGGGAACGACCATGCGATTGAACGTCAAGGCGTTTGCGATCAGTTGTGCCCTGATCTGGGGCCTGGGGCTGTTCTTTCTGACGTGGTGGATCATCGCCTTCGATGGACCCACCGACGACGTGACGTACATCGGGCGCGTCTACCGCGGCTACTCGATCTCGCCGCTGGGCAGCGTCATCGGGCTGGCCTGGGCGCTGGGCGACGGGCTGATCGGCGGTGCGATCTTCGCGTGGCTCTACAATGTCGTGCTCGGGCTGGTCGGGGGCTCCGCGAGATCGGCGACAGGCGGGGCGCGACCGGCTCAGGCGTGACGCGCCGATCCCTTTGTGGCGCCGCGCTACCATCGCCGCATGAATGACGTGATCGCCCTGCTCAATGCCCACCGTTCGGTCCGAAAGTACAAGGCGAGCGATGTTCCCGATGAGCACGTCTGCGCCGCGGTCGCCGCGGGCCAAGCCGCCTCGACCTCGTCGGCGATCCAGGCCTACTGCGTGATCCAGGTCACGGCCCCCGAGTCGCGCCGGGAGTTGGCCAAGCTCACCGGGCCGCAGAAGCACGTCGGCGATGCCGGTGCGTTCTTCGTGATCTGCGGCGACAGCCGTCGGCATCGGCTCGCGTGTGCCGATCACGGGCGCAAGTACGACGCACGCTTCGAGGCGTTCCTGCTGGCCTCCATCGACGCCTCGCTGTTCGCCCAGAACATGGTCATCGCGTTCGAGTCGCTCGGCTACGGCGTCTGCTACATCGGGGGCCTGCGCACACGCATCAACGAGATCGACCGGCTGCTGCAGATCCCGGAAGGGGTCTATCCCCTCTTCGGCCTGTGCGTCGGCGTGCCGGACGAACGGCCCGAACCGCGCCCGCGCCTGCCGATCGAGGCGGTCCTGTTCAAGGACCGCTACCCGTCCGATGAGGCGATGCAGGATTTGATGGTCGAATACGACGAGGCATACCGGTCGTACCTTCGTCAGCGCAGCGCCGGGAAGGAATCCATCGCCCGCGCCTGGGCCTCGCGGATGGGCGAGAAGTTTTCCGAGCCCCGGCGGCCGCACGTCGGGGCGTACTACACGCGCAAGGGCGCGGACCTCTCCTGACGGGGATCGCGATCGCCCAGGGTTGGTGTGCGGTGGTTTGCGTGAACCCGGGCCTCGATGGCGCTCGTATACACTGCGCCCATGCCCACGCGACCCGAAAAACCCTGGTATCGCCCGCGCAACGTCGCCCTGATGCTCCTGGCGGTGTTTGTCGTCTGGGTTTTCAGCGAGGTCTTTCGAGGGCTGAACGCCAGGCCCGGCGGGACGATCAACTATGGGCAGAAGATGGCTCGGCTCGTCGAGTCGTACCAGAAGGATGCGCCCGCGGACGATCCGGACGCCTGGCCGATCCTGCTGGATCTGATCGATCGCTACGCGGAGGTGGAGGCCGAGTATGAGCCGCCGCCGGGCGCAGATCAGCCCGCCATCCGGTATGACCTGATCTTCGATCCGCCCCGCCTTGATCCGGACGAAGATTACGACGCCATCGAAAGGAAGGCATTCGAGGACGAGCGAATCATCGCGGCACAATCGCTCGAGGCGTTGGGCGTTCTTGCCGAACGCGGCGTGTTCGACCTCCAGCAGCGGATCGCACAGACGCGCCGAGGCGTCCGCCCCGCACAGCCCGGGCACCTGATCGACTGGCTCCTGCCCGAACTGGGCCCCGCCCGGAACGTCGCCCGAGCCGGGGCCGCCCGGATGTACCTGGCTCACAAGGCAGGGGACGATGAGGATGTCGTCCCCGCCTTCGAGCAGACGCTGGCGCTGGGGCGCGTCATCGGCTCCCAGTCCACGCTGATCGATCACCTCGTGGGGATCGCGATCATTTCCTTGGCCACGCAAGAGTTGCGTTCGCAGATCATCGAGCGCCCGCCCGACGCCGACACGCTGGGCGAGTTGCTCGCGGCGATGGATCGCCAGTTGCCCCTGCCGCCGATCGCATTACCCCTCGAGGGAGAGCGTCTGTTCGTGATGGACACGATCCAGTGGACGCACACGGACAATGGGCATGGCAACGGGCGGCTCATCCTCAGCGCCGCTCGGTCGTTCCGTTCGTTCTCCCAGACGCCGCCGCCGATGGGCGGGTCGTGGATCAACATCGGATCGATCGCATTCGCCTCCAAGAAGCAGACCACGCGAAGGGCCAACGAGTTCTACGACGGCGTCGTGGGCCTGTCCCGCCTGCCACCCGGACAGCGTGCCCGGTCCGGGTTTGATGCGGATTCGTTCATCAATCGCCTGTCGTATCG
>Ga0114931_10002264_pt1 | contig 24488 bp, 29 predicted proteins | sample 2SBtaG_FD_89579 | JGI IMG/M metagenome (GOLD analysis project Ga0114931, IMG submission 89579) | Deep subsurface microbial communities from Kolumbo volcano to uncover new lineages of life (NeLLi) - 2SBTROV14_V59a metaG | ecosystem: Environmental > Aquatic > Marine > Volcanic | place: Kolumbo... | reverse complement strand
CTCAACAGGTGATACAATTGAACAAAACGGGTATTTATTTTAATTCTTCGTACAGTGAGGTGAGAATAGTATCCGCCATTTTTGAAGTATCAGGCTGGCCACCTTCCGTCAGAATGACAACTCCGGTACCCGAGTTATAACTGAATAAATTGACCAGATACTTCGAGACCTTTGATTCATCTTCATCATCACCCCAGAACTTGAGTTTGTTCGTCCAGCTGCTGCCAGCTTCCTTGTCAACATAACGAACATAATACAATCCTTTTGAGCGGTCCCTGTCTTCGATAGTATATCCAATCTTGCCCAGTGCCTGGCCGGTCCTTAGCCATGCATTCGAAAAATCATCCACCAGGCGCAGTGACTTACTATTGCCACTATCGGACAATACCGCCCGATCAACTTGCCAGAGTTTTTTGCTCGCATGCAATGTACGACTTCGATTCTCGTCAGCCCCGAAATACACGGCCATGCGCCTTAACATCTCGATTTCAAGCTCAGGATCGGAAGGCCGCGATTTCCATTCGGGTGCATCTTTTTCGCTGTTTTCGGTCACGACTTCTTCAAGCCCACTATGAGAGATATGAACTTCAACCAGCCTGGGGTCATTACCTGCATCCAGCCTGACATGGAATTTGTCTCGCTGCTGGGCAGTATGAGTAATTGCATTCAACACCGAGTCTGTGGCCCTGCCCAGAAAGCCTTTTTGTGCAGTCTTCTGGCTTTCAGCCCATTCTGTATCGAGAATGCCAAGAACAGGATCTTCAGTTTGTATCAGGAAGCCGTGCTCAATCCAGAATTCGCGCATTTTTTTCCAGACCTGTTCGGGATCGCCTTGCACAACCAGCCATTGAGTATTGCCGGAACGCTCAATGCGCGCATTCTTGAGCGGTGGCATGACCACATTTCTGCGCACAGGAGTGCCCGCAGATCTTTGACGTTCGCGGCTGAAATCTGACAAGGTAGCAGATGAACTTTCTTCTGCGTCAGGAATGGGTAACCCATCACCGATCGCTGTAGAGGTCAGGTCAGGCGGGGTGTCCAGAGGCTTCGTGGTTTTTGCCTTCTTGTAATCGAGCTTGTCTTCATCAGGAAATATTTCCTTGATGTTCTCTTTAAGTGAACTGCAACCAGTAACCAGCATCACCGCAGTCAAGGTCAACAATATAATTCCGGAAAGTCTATGCACGATAATTTTCAGGTATCTGTTCGTTTAAATAATTCCAGCTTTACTCATGGCATCCGAGACCATTGCATGATGACATTCTGACAACATCGTCATCGGCAAACGTATCCCCGTGGATACCATCCCCATTTTATGCAGTGCCCATTTAACCGGGATAGGGTTCGACTCAACAAAGAGTGCTTTGTTCAGATCAGCGAAGCGCACATTGATCGCTTCGGCCTGTGCCCTGTCCCCTTTCAAGGCTGCCGCACACATCTCGTGCATTGCACGAGGCATAACATTGGCTACTACGGAAATATTCCCTTTGCCGCCTGCCAGTATGCATTCCATTGCCGTTGGATCATCACCGCTGAACACATCCATACTGTCACCACAGCGGGAGATGATATCGCGCGTCCTGTCTATATCACCAGTGGCTTCCTTGATACCAACGATATTGGAAACCGTTGATAATCGTTCAACTGTCTCCGGCAGCATATCGCATGCCGTCCGTCCGGGGATATTATAAAGGATCTGCGGTATATGGACACTATCGGCAATCTTCTTGAAATGTTGATACAGCCCTTCCTGGGTAGGCTTGTTGTAATACGGCGTCACCAGAAGACACGCGTCAGCACCGGCTTCAAGCGCACATTGGGTCAGATCTATCGCTTCAGTCGTTGAATTTGCGCCGGTGCCGGCAATAATTGGAATGCGTCCACGGGTCTGCTCTACCACTGTGCGTATTACGCCACAGTGTTCCTTTTCATCCAATGTCGCCGACTCACCCGTCGTACCGACGGCCACGATGACATCGGTCTGGTTCTCTATATGGTGTTCCACCAAAGCGCGCAGCTCATCATTATTAATAGAGCCGTCCTCGTTCATGGGTGTTACCAACGCAACCATACTGCCGTGAAACATGGAACTGTCCCCGAAAAGACTGAAAATAAAGGCGCATGTTACTCATGTGACTGGCTGATGACAAGGGATATAGCCACTGGAAAGGAATGAAATAGACGGGATTGACAGGATTTTGTTCGCGGCTAAAGCCGCTCCTGCAAGCAAAGCAATGATTTGGGTGGGCGCGGCTTTAGCCGCGAACATGATTTCAGAAGAACTCTCGCGCTTTGAGCGAGGTTTGAGTTATCATCGTTACTATACCATTTATAATGCTCTTCATAACAGGAGATACCGTGAGCAAAGTCAGTATTGATAAAAAGGTCCCCGCCTTTTCTTTATCAGCGACTGATGATAAAACCGTCACGCTTGATCATTTACAAGGTAAAAATATTGTCCTGTATTTTTATCCCAAAGACAGCACACCCGGCTGCACCCGCGAAGGAAAGGATTTTCGTGACAAGCATGCAGAATTCGAAAAAGCCAATACCGTCATACTCGGTGTCTCTCGCGATTCCATTCAATCGCATGAGAACTTCAAAGCCAAACAAAATTTCAACTTCGATCTGTTGTCTGACGAAGACGAAACACTTTGTAAAATGTTCGATATTTATAAGACAGGTATTATGGGTTTAAAAAAAGCGAGAGGCATCAAGCGCAGCACCTTTCTGATTGATGCTGATGGTGTATTGAGAAAATAGTGGCGTAGTGTGAAGGTCGACGGCCATGTCGATGAAGTGCTGGACGCAGTAAAGGCGCTTAACAATAATCAATAGACAGGATTTAAGATTTAACCACGGGGGAAATACAATCCTTTTCTCCTCTCTATAGTCATTCCCGCGAATACTGGAATCATGAACAGGAGTATTAACGCCAAGTGCGCAGAGACGCGGAGGTCGCGAAGAAATACACAATGTCATTCCCGCGAAAGCGGGAATCCAGAAAGCATAAATAAAGTATTTAAATAATCTAAATCACCTTCATTATGAATATGTACTTTATAAACATTCAACTTAAACAAAGGTTAATTTTTTTTCGGCAAGTATCTAGCGTACTAAAAAACACTGGATTCCCGCTTTCGCGGGAATGACAATCATTCTGTTAATCTTGTCTATTGTTTTTTCTCTGCGTTCTCTGCGGTTAATTTTTTATCCTGTTAATCTTGTCTATTGTTTTTTCTCTGCGTTCTCTGCGGTTAATTTTTTATCCTGTTAATCTTGTCTATTGTTTTTTCTCTGCGTTCTCTGCGGTTAAATTATTTTATCCTGTCTATTTATTTTTTGAATTTCATGAACTCTCGGCCACCGTTTCTTCCGACGCCCGTGGCCAGGCGGTGAGGACGGCTTTGACGAGGGCTGCCAGTGGAATGGCGAAGAACACTCCCCATACGCCCCACAGTCCGCCAAAAAACAGGACGGCGATGATAATAGCAATGGGATGGATACTAACCGCCTCGGAAAAAAGTAAAGGGACAAGCACATTGCCGTCAAGTGCCTGAACAATGCCGTAGGCAATCATTAAATAGAAAAATTCTGACGTCCAGCCCCATTGCGAAAAGGCAACAACTGCAACAGGGATCGTGACAACGGCCGCACCAACATAAGGAACCAGTACTGACAAACCGACAAAGACACCCAGCAAAACTGCATACTGGAGCCCCATATATTCGAAGACACCATAGGTAGCCACCCCGACGACGAGCATTTCCCAGAATTTACCACGCACATAATTGGCCATTTGTTCATCAACCTCTTTCCAGACATTCTCGGCCAGTTTTCGATCTCTCGGCATGTAAGCTTCCAGCCAGTCAAGGATCTGCCTCTTGTCCTTGAGGAGGAAGAACACGAGCAATGGCGCAAGAATAAGGTACACCACCAGTGTGACCAGCCCCGGAATAGACTTCAGTGAAAACGTAACGATGTTCTGTCCCATTGAGGCCACTTCCTGTCGGAGCGACGCCATAATTTCATTGACCTGCTCCTGAGTAAAGTATTGCGGGTATTTTTCCGGCAGTAGCATCAAAGTATCCTGGCCGCTGGAAATCATTGCGGGCAATTCCTGAAACAGTTGGGTCAGTTGCTGGGACAGCAATGGCAATAATCCGAACAGGAGTATCAACAAGAACAAAATGAAAATCGAAAAGACAATCATTACTGATACCAATCGTGGGGTTTTGCAGCGCTCCAACATAGCAACGACGCCTTCCAGTAAATAGGCAATAACAAGGCTGGCGATGACCGGTATCAACATATCGCCAAAGATCAACACGACTGCGAACCCAAGTGCCAGTAGCACGGCCAGGATTACCGCCTGGGGATCAGAAAAAACTTTCTGGAACCACTGGCTGATGACAGTCATTCGGATCCAGCTTCCATTTTGTTCAGATATTCTTCATATTGGCGCTGAAAAAGCGCCTCCAGTTCATCAATCACTTCCCCGGCATCTTTACCCTGCGTAACATGTTGCGTCATGAGCCCGCTTGTTTCATGTAACAAGGCGTCCTTATTGATCATCTCGTAACTCTCTGACAGGCGCTTTATCGCAGCAATCACCGATTCATTTTCAGGCCGGGGCATTGCCTTCGGTGTTTCAATTTTCCGGTTCTTTTTTACATTGTCAGATTGGGTAGAAAGAAACCGGGAGAATGCAATGATGGATTCCTGTTGGTTGTCTGATAATGAACGAAACAGTTCCAGCAGTTTTCGTTCATTTGCATTCATCGTGGAGGGGCTGGGATTGTAATTGAGGATTATCTGACTTGAGACTATCTAACCAGGGAATCAGACAATAGCGTTCTGATGGTCTTTGCAGTATTTGCGAGCAAACGCCAATAATTCATCCATGGCGCGCAGGCGGAATTTCTGCTTTTGATGAACGAATGAAAAAGGCCGTTCCAGTGGTGGGTCAAGATTCAATGCGACAAGAGTGCCTAACTGAAGTTCCTTACTAATCGTTGCGCGGGATATAATGGAAACACCCATCCCGGCTTCAACGGCACCCTTGATTGCCTCGGGGCTGCCCAGCTCAAGTGAGATGTTCAAATCACTGGCGCTCATGCCATTTTCGATCATATGTTCCAGAATAACCTCACGTGTACCTGAGCCTTCCTCACGACAAATATAGGGGCACTCAATAACATTTCTGATCGGTACAGTTTCCATACTGGCAAGGAGATGATGTGGAGGAACCACTGCGACGAGTTGATCCATGCGACACACTTCCACCATCAGGTTCTTGTTGTTGACTGGCGCTTCGACAATGCCCAGGTCGATAACATTGTTTTCCACCATATGAACAATGCCATCCGTGTTCGATACCTTGAGTCTTACATTAACGTCCGGGTACTTCGATTTAAAGTCCCCGAGCAGGGCCGGCAACATATACTCCGCAATCGTTGTACTGGCACCAATGACCATCAGGCCACTGATCTCGCCTGTCAGCTCGCGGACCGCATTCTCCATTTCAGCATAAAGCTCAAATATCTTGTCGGCAAAACCAAAAACCGTTTTGCCTGCATCGGTAAGGCTGATGCGATTGTGTGTACGGTCGAACAAACGGGTGTTGAAATACTCTTCCAGTTGGCGGACCTGAAAGGTCACGGCGGGCTGGGTCATGTGCAGCGCTTCTGCAGCCTTGGTAAAGCTGAGGTGTCTGGCAACGGTGTGAAATACCTGCAATCTACGATCGGCCATATAAACCTCTTAATGATGCACACACGACGCAATGAACTGTGTACCATAATGTGAGTTATAAAAATATTCAATAGGTAAACTGATATGAATCTATCACGGCGGTGATATCAGGAAATCATATGCGCTCGGGATAGTAAGGAAATCTTGCCTGAATAGAGGGAACCCGATATAAATCTACTGGAATGGCAGGGAAATTAACCTGGATAGTTGGTTTCAGGCTCTTTAGAATGGCGGCCATAAAAAAACACCGCCGACAGGCGGTGTCTGAGGAAATCATATACGGCAAGTCCGCTTTAAACTGTTCAGGATGCCTTGGTGTGAGTGTTGTTGGTATGGTCTTTGGCCTGTATAACAGCTTGCCGGGTCATATTCTGCAATTCACCCTTCTCGAAGAGTTCCAGTGTAATGTCACATCCGCCGATCAACTCGCCATTGATATAGACCTGCGGGAAAGTCGGCCAGTTAGCATAGCGAGGCAGGTTCTCGAAAACTTCGGGGTCTGCCAACACATTAACATAGGAAAACTCAACGTCACATGCCTGCAATGCCTGGGCAGTGCGAGAAGAAAAACCGCACTGTGGAAATTGTGGTGTCCCTTTCATGTAAATCATAATCGGGTTTCTTTCAACCTGTTCTTTGATTCTGTCCATTACGTCCATAAGAATTAAACCTCGTTATTCGTTTACCTGACTGGAAGCTATCTTAAAATTGCTGCGCTCGCGACATTTTGAGATGGCTTCTACTAATAAATTCCTGATAATAAATTTGGCCAGGTCCTGTTCCTCTGAAATACCTTGAATAGATGAAACAAAGATCGGTCCAACTACAACAGTGGGGTCAACTGCAAAAATTTCAATACGAACCTGGGGCTAAAGCAGGGCGCGCAGTATAACAAATATTGGCTGGAGCAAAAGTAAATTTAATCCGGATTCACAAAAGTTTAATAGAGATCCACTATTTACTGGCAGCTTGGCGATATCAGTTCAACCAGTACAGGTTATATAGCGGCTAAAATACTGGAAACCAGTACATTTATACAGGGTCAATGCGTATCAACGTTCAGTTGTAACCAGTATTCCAGTAGGGCCATATGCCACAACTTGCTGCCAAGAATAGGCGTTAAATGCTTCTCCGGCATGGCCAACAGATGGTCTACATAGGCCTGTTGGTAGAGACCACGTGACCGGCATTTCCCGGAATGCAGAATGTCCTGCATAAAATTCAGGAAAGGGCCGCGCACATATTTAAGCGCTGGTACCGGGAAATAACCTTTTGGCCGGTCAATTACCGCATCAGGTAACCGGCCACGGGCCAGTGCTTTTAAAGGATATTTTCCTCCCTCTTTCAACTTGAGTTCAGGCGGCATACTCGCGGCCAGTTCCACTACTTCATGGTCAAGAAACGGTACCCGTGCCTCCAGACCCCAGGCCATGGTCATGTTGTCCACGCGCTTGACAGGATCATCGACAATCAAAGTGGTTACATCCATGCGTAAGACCCGGTCCAAAAATGTGTCTGCGCCCGGCTTTGATAACAGTGACCCGATCCATGCCGATGTGTAGTCCAGGCCATGATAATCCGGATTAACTGTGGCCAGAAACTCATCATGGTTGCGGTCAAAATAATGACTACTAAACCGTTCAAGGTCGGTCCCGCATGATGCCTGCATTTTTGGATACCAGAAATAACCACCGAAGACTTCATCAGCACCCTGACCGCTTTGGACAACTTTTACTACCTGCGATACCCGCTCTGCCAGTAAATAAAAGGCAACCGCGTCCTGACCGACCATGGGTTCGGTCATGGATCTAATCGCGTCTGGCAAATGCTTGAGCACTTCATCATTAGATATCGAAAATTTGTAATGATCAGTGCCATAACGCCCAGCCACTTGATCGGAATATTCAAATTCGTTGCCGCGTTCTTCGGGCATGTCTTCAAACCCGACCGAGAATGTCTTCAGATCATCCAGTCCTGATTCGCATAATAGTGCCACCAATAAACTTGAATCAAGCCCACCGGACAACAAAACACCCACCGGCACATCGGCAGCCAATCGACGACGCTCAACTGACAACCGTAATGCAGCCCGGGTGGCTTCCAGCCACTCGTCCTCGTCGCGTACTTGCGCTGGCCGCTCAGCATTCAATTGCCAGTAATATTGGTGTTGACTCTTACCATTAGCTTCAATTATCAATGTCGTTGCAGGCGGTAGTTTGCGAATGCCACACAGGATAGTACGCGGCGCCGGAACAACGGCATGTAACGTAAACTGATAGTGTAATGCGACCGGGTCGATGGACGTGTCTACATCGCCAGCAGCCAGCAAGGCTTGTGTTGTGGAAGCAAAACGAAAACTGTTCCGGTTGCGTGTGTAATACAAAGGCTTGATACCAAGACGGTCCCGCGCGAGGAAAAGACATTGCCGACGTTTGTCCCAGATGGCAAAGGCAAACATTCCTTGTAAGTGTTCAACGCAGTGCTCGCCCCATGCATCATACGCTTTCAGGATAACTTCGCTGTCACCATCGGAAAAAAATCGATAGCCGTTTTTAATCAGCTCAGCACGAAGTTCACGATAATTGTAAACAGTGCCGTTGAAAACCAGTATCAACCCTAACGCTTCATCAACCATGGGCTGGTTGCCATGTTCTGACAAATCAATTATCGCAAGTCGTCTGTGGCCAAATGCAACAGGACCTTCATTGAAAGTGCCTTCGTTATCCGGGCCTCGCGGAGCAAGCACTTTCAACATCCGGGTAATGGCGTCCCGATCAGGTACACCACCATCAAACTTCAGTTCACCGCAAATGCCACACACAGTTACATTACTTCAAATGTTGAGGGATTGAGAAGTGTCTAAAGACTTATGCCAGATGTTACTGCTTGTTTATTGAATAACAACTAATTTTGATTCTACTTTTTTCACGCCTTTAACCGAGGTAGCCAACTGGACCGCTCGTTTTGCAACCTTATTGCTATCTACATTACCATATAACTGGACTACACCATTGTAGGTATCGACATTAATATCAAAGGTCTTGATGTAATCATCGCGCACAAATTTGGTGTTAATGCTGGCCGTGATGCTGGCATCTTTTGTGATCTGGCCTACATCACGCTCATCGGTGCCCACATAATAACCGCCGGCAGCGGCCCCACCCACCAATGCCGCTGCGCATCCCGACAGTAGCCAGATTGTCATTAATATTGCTGATAGGTTGCATAGCTTGCGCACAGTGTTCTCCAGATCTGTCATTGAATATTAAAAGTGTAGCCTATTTATTAAAGAGTAATTTTCATCCTGTTTATGGATTCACCATCACAATGTGCGGTTAATACGGGTGATGGGATGTGAAAGATAATGGTAGACTCCTGCATTGCATTATTTGAACAAGTCCTTATAATCGCCTACTAAATTAGTCAGTCTTTACATTATACAAGCTAAAGAGGAAATAACTCATGAACCCGCTAAATTCAGTATGGGGCACCATTATTGCCGGTTTCGTTCTCGCGCTGTTGTTTGCCTTTGGTCTGAGCACAGAAGGCGCAGGTAATCCCATTGAGTGGACAGTCTGGATCCACGTCATTATGGGTGTACTCTGGATTGGTCTTTTGTATTACTTCAATTTCGTTCAGGTGCCTGCCGTGGGTGAAGCCACTGCCGATTCAGGCGGCCCTGGTCCTGCGGCCATTAGTAAGTATGTTGCGCCCCGCGCACTGGCCTGGTTCCGCTGGGCAGCATTACTGACCTGGGTCACCGGGATGGCTGCGCTGTGGAAAATGGGTATCTTGCATGAAGCTGCTACCTTCGACAATTTCTCCTTTAACAGCAGTGCTTCTGTTATCGGCATGGGCGGCTGGCTCGGCACCATTATGTTCTTTAACGTCTGGGTGCTGATTTGGCCAAACCAGAAAAAACTGCTTGGTATGGTTCCGGCGACTGATGAACAGAAAGCCAGGGCCAAGAAAGTGGCCTTTATTGCCTCACGTACCAACACATTGCTGTCCATTCCCATGCTGCTTGGAATGACGGCATTTGCACACGGCCTGCCATTCTAAGCCGGTCAATTCCGGGCCCAAAAAAACCCGGCCTTATGGTCGGGTTTTTTGTTTTAATAGCCTGGCATTTGGCTATAATAAGACCTTATTAAACGGCAGTCTCAGTTCGGGACTGCCTTTTTGTTTTTACAGTTAATGTTGGAAACTATCATGAAGGATGTGCTGATGGCGACATATGCGCCCCTCCCTGTCACTTTTGATCACGGCCAGGGCGCCTGGTTATGGGACAGTGATGGCAACAAATACCTTGATGCACTTAGCGGTGTTGCTGTGTGTGGACTCGGCCATGCGCATCCGGCCGTGACCCAGGCCATTTGCCAGCAAGCCGAAAAGCTCATTCATACATCGAACATTTACGGCATCGCTGCCCAGCAAACACTGGCGGAAAAGCTGACCCAACTAGCGGGCATGGACAAGGCCTTCTTCTGCAATTCCGGTCTGGAAGCGAACGAAACCGCCCTGAAACTTGCCCGTCTTTACGGACATAACAAGGGTATTGATAACCCCGTCATTGTTGTCACTGAAAACAGTTTTCATGGTCGCTCTATTGCGACGTTGACCGCCACCGGTAATCATAAACTCAAGGCGGGTTTTGAACCTTTGCTGCCCGGCTTTGTTCGCGTGCCGTTCAATGACATGGTCGCATTAAAAGAAATCACCAGTAGCTATTCGGATATCGTGGCTATCTTGCTTGAACCTGTTCAAGGCGAAGGCGGCATTAATGTGCCTGATGACAATTACCTTCCAGAGGTTCGCCAGTATTGTGATGACAATGGCTGGTTGATGATGCTTGATGAAATTCAGACCGGCATGTGCCGGACAGGTGAATGGTTTGCCTTTCAGCATAACAATATAGTCCCGGATGTCGTAACACTGGCAAAGGGGCTGGGAAATGGCGTGCCCATCGGGGCCTGTCTGGCACGTGGTCAGGCAGCGGATACATTTACACCCGGCTCGCACGGTTCCACCTTCGGCGGCAACCCGCTTGCTTGCACCGCCGCGCTTGCCGTTATCAAAACCATCGAAGACAACGATCTTGCCAGCCGCGCCCAATCACTTGGCGCCCGGTTTCTGGATGGTTTGCATAAACAACTTGATGACTGCGATCAGGTTGTTCAGATCAAGAGTAAAGGTTTAATGATCGGTATTGAACTTGATCAACCTTGCAAAGAACTCGTTAAACAGGCACTCGGCGGTGGACTGTTGATCAATGTCACCGCGGATAATGTGGTGCGTCTGCTACCACCCATGATACTGACGGATGAAGAAGCGGACCAGATTATCGATACAGTGGCTGAACTCATTCGAAATCTTGGACAGCAACAATGAACCTGCGCCACTTTCTGACATTACTGGACCTTGATCGTAGTGAGTTACTGGCGCTCACTCATCGTGCCATCAAGCTCAAGGCCATGCACAAAAGTGGGGAACAATATGAACCGCTCAAAAATAAAGTGCTGGGTATGGTGTTTGAAAAATCATCCACACGGACGCGCGTATCCTTTGAAACGGCTATGGTTCATTTCGGTGGTGACGCGATCTTTTTGTCACCACGTGACACCCAGTTAGGGCGCGGCGAACCAGTTGAGGATAGCGCGCGTGTACTGTCGCGTATGGTCGATTGCATTATGCTGCGGACTTACGAGCACAAAACGGTTGAAACATTTGCCGCCAACTCACAAGTGCCGATCATTAATGCACTGACGGACATGTATCACCCCTGTCAGTTACTGGCCGATATGCAAACCTATATTGAACATCGAGGCGACATTCAGGGAAAAACAGTTGCCTGGATCGGTGATGGCAATAATATGTGCCATTCCTACATCAATGCTGCTCGCCAGTTTGACTTTCAGCTTCAAATTGCCACCCCGGAAGGCTACGCACCGGATACTGACATTGTCAGTAGTGCGATTACTCATGTCACGGTGGCCTCAGATCCCATGAGCGCAGCCAAAGATGCAGATCTTGTGGTGACGGATGTCTGGGCGAGCATGGGCCAGGAAGGTGAGGCCGAGAACCGTGCCGAGCTATTCAAGAATTACCAGATTTCATCAGATGTCATGGCACAAGCCCATTCGTATGCGCTGTTCATGCACTGCCTGCCGGCGCATCGTGGTGAGGAAGTGACCGCCGATGTCATTGATGGTGCGCAAAGTGTTGTTTGGGATGAGGCAGAGAACCGGTTGCATGCTCAGAAAGCCTTATTGGAATTTCTGCTCACCTGAAGTATGTAGGAGCGGCTTCAACAGCGGAATATCCAAATACTGTCATCCCCGCGGAAGCGGGGATCCAGTTTATTAAAAATTCCGGATTCCGGATAAACGCTTTGCGCTTTCCGGAATGATAAGATTTTATTCACGACTTTGAACAAGGATGTTCTTATGTCGTGGAGCCCAGGTTTGGGAGTAGGCAGCATAATGCAGCGGCAATTACCGGGCAGTTTAAAGATGGGCGGGAACGACTAAGCCGCTCCTGCAATGAAATCATGTGAAACGTTGTCTCAACCTCTATAATCGTCTGAATGGATGCAGAAAACCCCACTGTTGATTCCGATCTCATTGATGACCTCCCCAATGAGCATTTGCTTGAAATCAGGGACATTGAATGCCGCTATGAAGACCGCCCGGCAGTAAGCAACTTATCAATGAACGTCAAGGAAGGCGAATTGGTCTGTTTGCTGGGATCCAGTGGTTGTGGCAAGACAACCGTCTTGCGCGCGATTGCAGGCTTTGAACCCATACTGACAGGCGAAATTGTCTTGTCGGGCTACCCGATCTCAAAACCGGGCTACACACTGTCGCCGGACAAACGGAACCTGGGCATGGTCTTTCAGGACTACGCGTTGTTTCCGCACATGAATGTGGCCGACAACATCTGCTTTGGTATGCGCAAACTTTCCAAAGTGGCGAAGAAGCACATGATGACCCGTCTGCTTGAAGCAGTTGGCCTTGCTGACATGGGTGACCGTTATCCGCATGAATTATCCGGCGGGCAGCAGCAACGCGTAGCACTGGCACGTGCACTGGCACCACAACCCGATTTAATTCTGATGGACGAACCGTTTTCCAATCTTGATGTTGACTTGCGTGAACGGTTAAGTGGGGACGTTCGTCGTGTACTCAAAGGTCAGGGTATCACTGGTATCCTGGTGACACACGATCAGGACGAAGCCTTTGCACTCGGTGATTATATCGGTGTCATGAACGAAGGCTGTATTCTGCAATGGGACACACCTTATAATCTGTACCACGAACCAATTAATCGCTTTGTTGCCGATTTCATCGGCCAGGGTGTTTTCCTCAAAGGTACGCTGATATCGCCGGGGGCGGTCGACACTGAAGCCGGCATCATTCGTGGTGAATGCCGCCACAGACTTTCCGGCGGTACCGAGGTTGACCTGTTGTTACGCCCGGATGACATTATCCATGATGATGACAGCGACCTGAAATGTACTGTCCTCAACAAGGCATTCAAGGGCGCGGAGATCCTGTATACCTTGCGGTTACCCACAGGCAGCATTGTGCTGTCCATGTTTCCCAGTCATCATAACCACGCCCTGGGTGAAAAGGTAGGTATTCATATCTGCACAGATCACCTGGTTGCCTTTCCGCGAAGCGAATAATGCCATTTTTTTGTAATATTCAGGATTTTCAGTATATGTGAGAATGGTCACATCAAAACTTGATATCCACGATAAAGTAGTCAAAACTAAAACATATTAAATAAAGGAACCTCTGATTAATTCCGGGTCGAGAGGATGATGAGGTAAAATCTTTCAGGTCAAGGCGCCAATCGTAGGAAATAGCCAGGCTATTGCCAGGATTGGCAACATAGAGATGGGGGATTTTAACCATCAGCAACCGATTCATGAATTAATCAGAGGCTGCTTAAGGAATAGAGACAGGTTGTCACGTGAAAAATATTATATTGATGCTACTGACATTATTCATAGCACCGCTTGCACAGGCGGAGTCTTACTACGTCATCGACAAGCTCATTATCACCATGCGCACCGGTCAGGGGGTGCAGTACCAGATCATTAAAACTCTGGAGTCCGGTGACAAGATCGAGCTTCTCGAGGAAGCGAATGCCAACAACACAACATACGCGAAGATCCGTACAGAGGATGGTGTGGAGGGCTGGGTGTTGCGCCGCTATATTGATACTTCTCCTGTGGCCAGCCAGAAACTGGCATTTGCCAATAAAAAACTTGAGCGCCTGATAACTGAAAACAGTCAACTGAAGGAAAAAAACCAGTCATTAAAAAGTGAAAAGGCCAATATTGAATCGGTTCGCGCAAAACTAAGCGCGGAAAATGATGGTTTGAGCAGAAAATTACGGGGCATTCGTCGGGCAACAAAACGTCCGATGGAACTTTATGAGGAAAACAAAAAACTCAAAACTCAGCTGAATACGAGAGAAAATGAGCTGAAAATTCTTCGGGAAGAAACCAAAGAACTTAGCAATCGTTCACAACGCGAGTGGTTTATCATAGGTGCAGTTGTTGTCATCGTCAGTATATTATTCGGAATAATTCTGACACGGGTGAGGTGGCGACAGCGTGATAATTGGAAGGACTCCTTCTAAGAAACCTGTAGGAGCGGCTTCAGCCGCGAACATAGCCTTTGTACGTCATTCCGGAAAGCGCGAAGCGCTTATCCGGAATCCAGATGTTTTTGTCCAGACCTGGATTCCCGCTTTCGCAAATGACAATGTTTGGATATTTCGTGGCTTTTGAACAAGGACTCATTCTGAGAAATCTGTAGGAGCGGCTTCAGCCGCGAATAGCATTGAAAAATTCGCGGCTGAAGCCGCTCCTACAGTGCCATGCCTGCAGTTTGGCTTTATTTCATTCTGCTGGCTTTATTCCCGAAACAAATTGTGTTTCCACGTCCAGCCACAGTCCCTTGTCCGAACACAAAGACTGTATATCTTTCAAATGGTCTGACTTGAATTGCTCCAGTTTATCGGCAGGTATCTTATCGATTAAACTTCGCGCACCACTGTTCCATAACAATTCCCACCATTCTTCAGCATTTTGTAGATGATAACCCATCTGTTCTGTCGATATATTAATCTCTTTAAAACCGGCATCATGCATCAGGTCATGACAAACGCGACTATCCACTAAACGTTGATGACTGAAATTTCGATTGGACCCCAGTTCGATTCCGTGACGTTCAAAACATTGTTGTAGCATCTCGCCCATGGGCTGAAAAGCCTGCTTGTTGAAACAGGAAAACATGACTTTACCGCCCGGCCTCAATACTCGTTTCCAGCCCTTGAGCGCAGCCTGCATGTCTTCAATAAAGAAAAGTCCGAATGAACACGTCACTGCATGAAAATAATTGCTTTTGAATTCAAGATTGGCAGCATCCATTACATGCAGGTCAACATTATCGAGTGCCATCTGTTTAATGTTTTGTCCTGCACGTTCCAGCATCTGTTCGGCAAGGTCGATTCCTGTCACCCTGCCCTCACTGCCAACACACTGGGCTGCCGCAACAGCCACTGCACCTGTCCCCGTAGCAACGTCGAGTACTTTCTGCCCACGCAAGGGCTTGAGCAACGACATCATCTTGTCCGCACTAAACGGAAAAAACCGCATCACCGATCGGTCATAACCTTCGGCGATACAATTAAAAGTGGAAATAATTTTTTCCTGGCTCATTTTTACCTTTTGTCATTCCCGCGACTTAAGCATGTCCCCGCGAAGGCGGGGACGGGAATCCAGTTAGAGTTAGCCTTCTATCAGCACATCTAAAACCCCGGGTGAGAATTGTATCCGTACATTATTGCCATCAATAACGTAAGCAGCGTCCAGTTTTTCCGTTAACGAGAATGACCTGGCTTTATGAACCACAAAACATTCTGAACCTGTTTCGATTGTATACGATTGTCCCCGTTCCTCAGTACCTTTCATAAAATTACAGGCATGTTGCGCTGACCACAATGATGATAACGTAAAGTCTTTTTTCTCAGGCCATGACTGATAACTGCTTTTTGTATTGTCCTGTGGGATACGCACCAGTGAATTGTTTACAAGCTGTTCAAGCAGGGCCAGTAACAGCTTACCGCCGTGTTTGCCCAGGATGGCAGTTATCTCCCCGTTACTCATACCATCAACCAGGGTCAGACGTGATTGCCCCACAATATCGCCGGTATCAATACCGTCATCCACATAATGCACAGTCATCCCCATTGCCTGTTCGCCTGCTCGAAGTTGCCAGAACAAAGGTGCTGGCCCCCGATAAGCTGGTAGCAATGATGGATGCAGATTAAAGCAACCTGAACGCGGTAATGTATAGATAGACCCGGGTAATTTGTACGGGAAACAGGCGATGATTATGACATCAGGCTTGCAAGCTGACATTTTGTTAATGGAAATCTCATCCATTGATGCATCCAGATGTAAAATGGGAATGCCCAGTGTGTTGGCACGACTTTCTATTGTTTCCTGTTGATTGGCAACGATTACTGGAAGTTGCCCGCCACTGATTTTGTTGTTTGACATGGCCCCCGGTATAACGACAGCGCAAATATTGATGCTGTTATCAAGAAGGTACTGGAAAGGGATAAATGAAAAATCACCCGCCATGCCAAAATAGATAATGCGCAGGTGTTTTAACGTAGAGTCATTCACAAATAACTGGCGATACTTTATTCTTCAATCATGTCACATGGTTGCAAAGAACCAAACGCTCCACTCTCGGCAAGTTCTTCTATAAAACCAAACCTGGTCATGTCGCTTATTCGTTGCGTATACAGAACACCATCAAGATGATCACATTCATGCTGGACCACTCGCGCATGAAAACCATCTGCTTCACGTTCTACAGGATTACCAAACTGATCAAAACCGCTGTAACGAATTCGTGAAGACCGTGTCACCATGCCGCGCATGCCGGGAACACTCAGGCAGCCTTCCCACTCATCATCCGTTTCATTCGTCAATGCTTCGATGCATGGATTAACCAGCACGGTCATTGGTACTGTTTCTGCGTCAGGGTAACGCGAGTTCATCTGCACACCAAATATAACAACACGTTGCATAACACCAATCTGCGTGGCGGCAAGTCCGGCACCTTCATACGCTTCCATGGTATCCATGAGGTCATTCACTAAATCCTGAAGTTCCTGTGTGCCAAACTGGTCAACTGGAATGGCAACCTGTTGCAACAACGGGGACCCAATGCGAAGTACGGTTCTAACTGTCATGATAAAAACTTATGGGTTGAATAAAACAATATAGAAAGGGGCCCAGGACAGTACTAACACGACAATAGTTAACAGATTAAATATCATAATAATCTTGTGACGACGGCGCTTGTCATCAGTGGCATCTACCATGAATACCAGATTCATCAGCACATCCAGTGACATCACAAAAAACATAATGGGTACCAGTGTCGGCGCCAGTAACGTCGGATAAAGCTGCCAGCCTGTGTAACTGGTTTCACCACCCGAAAACGGTGCCGCCGCTACCAGCGCAATATTAACAAACAACAAAAATGAGCGCTGTGCACCGATGAGTTCCAGGAATGACGTTATGAATTTCATGGCATATACACTACCATGATTAACGGCTGGCAGAAATGGTCTTTATACGGCATGACAGTCGGCGTTATACTCCCGGCATGAGTAACGTTATCCCCTTCAAAAAACCGGGGTCTGGTGCGGGTGACCCTGCCCATACCAAATCCAAGCGCTGCCAGCATGAGTGGGAGGCCATTGAGGATGAGGAACTCAAATCAAATGACCAGCACAGTGTCATTATGTATCAATGCAAGCACTGTGGCACCCATAAATCTATTGTCCGCAAGAAAAATGAATAACACAAATATCATACACAAGAGCATCGGCTTTTTATGCGCTTCGCCAGAATTGTGAAAAATCCACTCCGCTGTCATTCCGGAAAAGGCGCAGTGTTTATCCGGAATCCAGTTATTATAATTTTTCTGGATACCGGATAACGGCTTCGCCGTTTCCGGTATGACATATTTTAAAATTCAAGCGAGAACGATCATGAGCGAAATTACTGTTGAACATAATGTATCTCCGGCCAAACTTGATGTCATAGGTGTCTATGACTGGCCGATCTGGACCAAAGAGATATCAACATTCGACTGGACCTATGACCAGAAAGAAACCTGCTATTTCCTGGAAGGCGATGTCATCGTCACCCCGGAAGATGGCGGACCCGTTCAAATGGGTGTCGGTGACCTGGTGATATTCCCGCAAGGCATGAAGTGTGTGTGGGAAATAAAAAGCCCGGTGGAAAAGCATTATGAGTTTGGTTAGCGAGAGAATGACTAAATTATGAGCACAAAATGGTACATAGTAAAAAAGAGAAAAAAGCGAAAAAAAGGGGGTCGGAAAAAAGGGGTCGGTGTCATTTTTTACTACTATCTATCATTTTGATGATTATTTTAATTAAAAAATGACACCGACCCCTTTTTTACCGACCCCTTTTTTTTATTGCAGAAATGACAATGTTTTTGTTAATTCTGTAAATCCTGTCTATTATTTTTTCTGGCAATGAAACGATGCAATACATCCTCGCTGTATCACTCTCGGTAATAACGCACTGAAATCTGCTTCAGGATGCTTGGTCAAAACATATGAGATGATTTCGTTTAACGGGCGCTGTGCTTTCATCAACTCAAGCATCGCCCATTCATCGGCATTGATAACATCCATACGCATGTCGTAGCCATCGCGCCAGACCACCAAGTGTATGCCGCCTTGATCAAGGTCAATTTCATCATCACCTTCATAATCATCCTGATTCATTTGCCAGATACGATGAATGGGGTAATCCGAGACCAGTAGTGTAACTGTCGGAAACAGTTCAAATACAATGGTATCTCGTTGTCTTTCGGGAATGTTGGCCAGGGCCTGATAATCAGGCTTACCTGAATCAGCGCCATAGAAGGCGCGATGCCAGGCCCATTCCAGTCGGGCTATGTCTGGTAAATACGGTAGCGGCTCAGCCGGTGCAAATGCTTCAATAAATCCTGCCAGATTGCTTCCATAGTTATTAAGGTCTGGTGAGTGCGAAGGTGTCTTTGCGATGTATTTCGTTACCATGGCATCAAAAAAATGCTCGCCAACCAGCCGCTGACATACTGGATATATTTGTGCTAATGCTTTGCACATGCCACCAAAGATACTGTCGCGGTATACATCCAGCCGTTCCACGGGTGACAGTGCACCACCCTCTTCTATGCTATTGGTAAATTCAGGTGTGTCTGATCCCTCGGCATTGTAGATTCCTTGTAAAAGTTTGTATTGAAGGTCATGCAGCATGTTGGCTTAACCTCTTCATACGTTGTTCCGCTTTCTTTGCTTCTGCGTGCAGTATTTCGAATGTGGGCAGATTATTGTCCCATTCAATTAATGTGGGCACCGGGCCAAAACGTTCGAGTGCCTGTTCGTACAATGTCCATACAGGATCGTGCACGGGCTCACCGTGGGTATCAAGTAAATGTGTCCCCTTGTCTTCATAGCCGGCCAGATGAAATTCTTTCACTCTGTCAACTAGTATCCCTTTGAGAAAATCGTTAGCGTCAAAATTATGGTTACTGGCGCTAACGTGGACATTGTTAATGTCGAGTAGAATGTCACAACCGGATTTTTCAACAATGTGCTGGATGAATTCCCACTCCTGCATTTCCGATATTTTATAATTCATGTAGCTGGAAACATTCTCAATCAATATTCGGCGACCAAGAAAATCCTGAACTTGCTGGATGCGTTCAATAACATGGCGGGTTGCTTCTTCAATATAGGGAAGCGGTAATAAATCGTGTAAATAATCTCCTTCGACCGAGACCCAGCACAAGTGATCAGATATACGGGCTGGTTCAAAACGATCAACCAAAGACTTCAATCGTTTCAGATAATCCATATTCAATGGGTCCGAAGAGCCAATGGACATACCCACACCGTGAAAGGTCACCGGGTAATCATTGCGTACTCGTTCCAGATTTTTTACTGGTAAACCGCCGTCGCCCATGTAGTTATCAATCAAGGCTTCAAACCAGGGAATATCCGGGCGATCACCAAGCACAACTGGAAAATGCGGGGTGCGCAGACCGACCCCGACCCCGTGAAGCGGATCAGGATTCGGTGCTGCGTCCCTGCGACTGTGGCGTGTATCTAACACGAACAGCCTTATTTCTGTTTCTTGTAAGGTGAGCCACCCACGATTTTCTTGCAGGTACCTTCCGGGACGTACAGCCACTCATCGGCCATGCCGTCCTTTTTTGCTTGCCCGGAACAGCTATGGGTGCTGGAACCACAGTCATTCAAACCGGCTTTGACAATGCCTGCACACTTTTCAAAACCCGCTTTGGCAGCCAGGGCACTTCCGGAAGCCAGGCTGAGGCCAACAGTGATAGCTCCCACCAAGGCACTGTTAATCAAGGCTTTATTGTCTTTCATATTTAATCTCCTGTTTTGATACATTGAAAAAATAAGGGTTTTATTGCTCGTAGCTTGTAATCAACTCGCGTCAGCTACAAGATATAAGACCTGATGAGTGGCAGAATCCTTACAGAAAATAAAAATATTTTTTTGTAAGGTTTGAATGAATTCAGCGTTCTTATTTAATGACAGAGTCAGTTAAACAACGATTTGAATCCCTGGTCCTGGCACATACGGCTGACCTGTACCGGTTTGCCTACTGGCTGTGTCGCGAGCGTGCTCTGGCTGAAGACCTAGTGCAGGAAACCTATATCAGGGCCTGGAAATCGCTGGATAATCTGAAAGATGAAAAGGCGAGCAAGCCATGGCTGTTTACTATTTTGCGCAATGAACATATACGCCAGTTCAAACGTAATCAGCCGCTATTAGTGGATATAAACGAGACGGATTTAGACAGGGTTGAATTTGCACAAATGAATACTATAGATACTGACAACTCACGGGCAATACAACTGCATCAGGCATTGAAGCAGTTACCGGAAAAATATTACGAGCCCCTGGTTTTACAAGTCATGGGCGGTTTTAGTTGTGATGAAATTGCCAATCAACTGGGGCTTACTTCAGGCGCCGTGATGACCCGCCTGTCTCGTGCACGCATGCAACTGCGTGAAATAGTAAACACGGATGAAAATGCAGGATTAAAAGACAAGATTGCTGTATGAAATGTGAAGAATTCCAATTGCGCTGTGCCGCCAATCCAGACACTGACGACAGCGACTATCTGGAGCATATGCACACGTGTGGCCATTGCGCCAATTATGCTGCGCAAATGAAAGCATTTGATAATGATCTGGCGGCCGCCTTCAGGATAGACGTGCCGGAAGACCTGGCAGACTGTATTCTGGAACGCCATCAGTCAGCGTCCAAAAAACCCGCTATCTTTGGCTATCCGCTCTATGCACTGGCTGCCAGCTTGCTGCTGGCCATGGGCATAACGATGTATGTCCTGCTTCAACCTGGAATGCTTGTACTCGACAAGGCCGTCATAGCCCATATTGAAAATGAACTACCGCACCTTGTACAACAGGACAATGTTCAGTTTGCCGAGCTAAACGGCATCATGAACAAAATCGGTGGAACATTGAATTCCAGCCTTGGCAAAGTGAATTATGCCGGCACCTGCCATATACGCAAGAAGGATGCTGGCCACATTGTCATTCCCGGAGAGACAGGTCCGGTCACGATACTCATCATGCCCGGGGAAACTATCAGTAAACGCCAACTTATCCACACGGATCAGTTCAAGGGCGTAATTGTGCCTTCCTCTAAAGGCAGTGTCGCCATCATCGGTGAGAAAAATGAACCGCTGGACAAGATCGAAGACAAGATCAAGAACCTCATCAACTGGATCTGAAGTGAATAGACAGGATTTACAAAATTAGCAGGATAAAAAGATCAAAATCGATAGTGAATCTTTTCCCGATAAGCAATAAACCTGGTCTTGTCATACCGGAAATGCCGAAGGCATTATCCGGTATCCAGAAGATATAATCACTGGATTCCCGCTTTCGCGGGAATGACAACATTCTTGCTAATCCTGTAGATCCTGTCTATTTGATTTTCTTTACAGAGCGAAAATAAATCTGTCACAGATTTTCTCTTTTTAGTATGATACCGGCCTTTATTTACATACAAGGCATCGGCATCTCATGGCGAAATCCTCCCGCAATAAAAGAAAGAAACAAAAGAAGCACGTCCCGGCTGGGCCTACTATGGCGGAACAAGCTGATCTTCATGTGCTTTATCAGGAATCCGTACAGTGTTCAGAATCCGAAATTGATTTTATTGATGAAACATTTAAAAAAATGCGCAGACGCAAAGCCAGATTGTTGCGTGAGGACTTCTGTGGCACCGCTATGACTTCGTGTGAATGGGTCAAGCGCCGGCCCGGGAACCGGGCTATTGGCGTCGACCTTGATGAATCAGTGCTTGACTGGGGTAAGGAACACAATCTTGGTCAGCTCTCTGCCGATGAGCTTAAGTGCATCACACTTATCAATGATGATGTCACCAAGGTCAAAACTGACCCGGTGGAGATCGTCCTTGCCATGAATTTCAGCTACTGGTGTTTCAAGGACCGCCCTGCTATGCGGAAGTATTTTGAACAGGTACGCAATGCATTGCAGGATGACGGCATTCTGCTGATGGATTCCTATGGTGGCTATGAAGCCAATCAGGAACTGGAAGAAGAACGCGAGCAGGAGGGCTTTGATTACGTCTGGGAACAGGCCAAATACGATCCCATCACAGGCGATACCGTTTGCCACATCCATTTTAATTTCCCTGATGGTTCATCCATCAAAAAAGCGTTTACCTATGACTGGCGCTTGTGGACCTTGCCCGAGATTCGCGAGCTTCTGCTTGAGGCCGGATTTTCAAAGGTCACTATTTACTGGGACATGGCGGATGATGAAGATGAAGACGACTACCAGCCAGCCGAACATGGCGAAGCCGACGCCGGTTTTGTGGCCTATATTGCAGCTGAAAAATAGTGCAATTTCACTGAAAATCACCCGTACAAACACCCTTAAACAGCAGGTCATAAGGTAAGAAAATGAAAAACAAGCACAATTTTCATGTTGACCGCAGCATGACCTGCCAGTAATATCTGCCCCCTTTAAATTTCAGACAAATGGGTGCTTCTATAAATTAGAAATCCCCATAACTTCCAAATCACTCAGGAGTCAGGAGATGGACAAGGTGTATTACGATACAGTAGACAAGATGGAAAAAGACGGCGTCAATCGCGAGTACATGATAGGCTGGATGAGCGGTTATCTCAGAAATCCCAAGCTTGAAGAACAACGCGTTACAGATGGCTATACTGCCGGTTATGAAGACGGTGAAAACAAGAACACCGATCATATGAAAGACTGGATCAAGTAAATATCTTTACCTGATCCATTTTTTTCTGTTATTTTGAAACCATCTCAAAATGTCGCGAGCGAAGACTGGAAGCTACCTTAATATCTTGCAAACGCGAGTGAGACAGGGCAAAAATGAACGAAAAAGCGGAGTTTACACGTAGTAAATGAGCATTTTGAGTTCATTCTTCCAAGTACCCCCTTGCGGGGTGAACGCAGGATTCAGCAAGCGCAGCAATTTTGAGATAGCTTCTAGTAGACACCGATATCCAGATAAGACCGCGCGATCTTCTGGATGGCCACTATAAATGCTGCTGTGCGCAGGTCATTGACCTTGTCATTGGTCTCATAGACTGAACGAATTTCCTGATAAGCCAGGCGCATCGTGTCATCAAGTCCGGAACGTACCAGGTCGACTTCATCGGCACCGCGGGTGATAGCCAGTTTTGACGCTTCCGAGATTTTGGTGCCAGTCACTTCTTCAAGCAAGCTCGCATATTGATGTCCACGTAATTCATCCTGCCGGCGCTGCATCCGGCCAAAACGGATATGTGACAAATTACGTATCCATTCAAAATACGAAACCGTCACGCCACCTGCATTGACATAAGCATCAGGCAAAATCACAACACCGCGTTTGTTCAATATTTCATCGGCCTAGAATGTTATCGGGCCATTGGCTGCTTCGGCAATGAGTTTGGCTTTGATGTTCTCCACATTGTCGATAGTGATCTGACTTTCCAGCGCGGCAGGAACCAGAATATCGCATTCCAGTTCAAGTCCCTTGCCACCGTTTTCATCGAAATTTCCATCAGGAAACCCTCTGATCGTTTTGTGATCACATATATGACGATAAACTTTTTCAACCGGTAATCCCTTTTCATTCATCAACACGCCATCGCGTTCAATAATGGCCACAATCCTTGCGCCGTCTTCTTCCGACAAGAACTTGGCCGCGTGATAACCCACGTTTCCGAGTCCCTGTACAATAATCGCCTTGCCTTCCAGACTACCTTCCATGTTGGCGCGTTTAACATCCTCTTTGTGTCGAAAATATTCACGCAGGGCAAATTGAACGCCACGACCCGTGGCTTCAACGCGTCCACGGATACCACCGTGGTGAACGGGCTTGCCCGTGACACAACCAAGATAATTAACGTCTTCCGGATGTAAATGCTTGTAGGTATCGGCCATCCAGGCCATTTCCCGCTGGCCCGTACCAACATCGGGCGCAGGCACATTGGTCGCGGGACTGAGAAAGCCCTTGCGTACCAACTCCAGTGTGAATCGCCGTGTGATGTGCTCCATTTGATCCCG
>Ga0114931_10002263_pt1 | contig 24490 bp, 21 predicted proteins | sample 2SBtaG_FD_89579 | JGI IMG/M metagenome (GOLD analysis project Ga0114931, IMG submission 89579) | Deep subsurface microbial communities from Kolumbo volcano to uncover new lineages of life (NeLLi) - 2SBTROV14_V59a metaG | ecosystem: Environmental > Aquatic > Marine > Volcanic | place: Kolumbo... | reverse complement strand
CGGCCCTTTTATTTACGGACTTCGTTCCGACTCGGTCAGGTAGCAGGCTACCCTCCCTCATGGCGCCTCGTCAGCAAATAAAATGACTCGCAGTTTTTCATTCCAGAGTTTTTCCACAGTCTCCTGAGGGCCGGAGGTGGAAGTTTTTCATGATTATCGCGCAACTATTTTCGGTTTTTGGGGTTCGTGCAGGTAACATGAAAGATCAGAGACAGAACGACTCCGGCAAACTCCCCGCTGGCAGGCCCGACCGTGGACCTGTTTGGGATCTGCTGAAGCATTCCGTTGAAGTGAGAGTGAGCCCTTTTTTTGCGAGGAATGTGATGCGTGAGGTGCGGCATTTGGAAGACCGGAAACAGCAAATCCGGAAACAGCAAGACCGGAAAAACAGGGATGGACGCGATATTTTCGGTATTTTTCCTGCCATCAGGGATGCTTTGCGGAGCCGTCCGGGGCTCGTCATGGCGGGACTTGCCATGATCTTCGCCCTCCTGTTACTTGGGTTCTCTCTGGATTTCAAATTCTGGAACGGGGACGGCGCGGCAGTTCCCCTGGCGGGGGCCGATGTAGAGAATCTGTTGGACACCGGCAAGGGAGATTCGCCTGAGTCGGAATTTAACCCGGCCGGAGAAATGGGAACCGTGGAATACCTCGGGCAATTGATGGTGGTGGCCGATCCCGGGCAGCTCAGTGATGACGCACTCGCCGACCTCCTGTTTTGACAAACACAATCTCCGAAGGAAGTGTTTTGCGGCGCTGCGGGCGCTTTCCACGGGAGAGAAAGCGGAGAAATCCGCCGAGATGTGCCGTCTCTTGAGTGACTTCCCGGCATTTCGATCCGCCGGGGTTCTGCTCTCCTACGTCCCTCTGCCAAGCGAACCTGATTTGTCAGCGCTGACCCTGCATCCATCAGGTCTTGCAAAAAAGTGGGGATTTCCCGCGGTGGACAAGGAGGATAGCTTGAGCTTTCGACAGGTTGATTCACTGGAGGAAAACTTGTGTGAAGGCGCCTTTGGCATTCGCGAACCCGTGGAAGGGATTTGTCCGAACATCGATTTGGAAAAAGTGGAATTGATCCTCGTTCCTGGCGTCGGATTTGATCCGGAAACAGGAGCCCGCCTGGGGCGCGGGAAGGGCTGTTACGATCGCTTTCTGGCCGGTCTGTTGGAGCAGCGGAAAGCGGGTTCAGCCCCGCTGATTACAGGCGTCGCCTTTTCCGCGCTACTGGGTGCGTTGAACCCCGAGCCGCACGACGTCCCGATGGATTGTTTGCTGGCGGAGGACGGGATTCATTGGTGTGTGTGATGACCCGCTGAGAGCCACTCAAGGCAGCGATGCGAGAATCTTGCGCATTTTTGACTCCCTCGCCTCGATGCTTTCGCACAGAGCGAATTGAACCCGTGCCCGGTTCAGATTTTGCGCTTCGTAGGTGGTTTTGAAATAGACGTCGCCCGCCAGAAAATCGGCTAGGAAGCGGAGGCCCAGTTCAAAGGTGATCAGGCGCACCGAATCGTAGAGATAATGGCGGTCCGTTTTCGTCAGGAAACCGGAGGCCTCCGCCATGTAGCCTTTGACCAGGGCTTGAAACAAGTCCAGATCCAGCAACACTTTGCTGAGGTCGGAAGTTTCTTCGCCGGCAGGATTGCAACTGCTTCGGACAGCGTCACCAAAATCGTAATGGATCAGTCCGGGCTTTACGGTATCCAAATCAATGATACAGGTCCCTTTGCCGGTAAAGTCATCCATCATGATATTGGTGATCTTTGGGTCACCGTGGATGGGGCGAACCTGCAATTCCCCCGTCTCCTTGGCGGCTTCCAGAATGTTGCAGAAATCCCGTCGCTCATCGACGAACCTGATATTGCGTCTGGCTTCCGCGGAAGATTCCAGCAAAGACTTCGCACGATCCGTCTTCAGGGTCTCGTCATACTGCGCCAGATAGCCGGGAGTGATATGAAATCCGGGCAGTGTGTCGGCCAGTTGTTCAATCGGGAAATCAGAAATAATCCGTTGAAAGTGGCCCAACACGGTTCCAGCCTGCCTTGCGTGTTCGGGAGTATCCACCCTTTCGTGGCTTTTTGCCGAGGCAATCATGGACAGGGCACGCCAATAGTTTCCGTCTTCGTCTCGAATGTAATCCATTCCCTCTCTGGATGGAATCACCCGGGGCAACTGCCAGATGCGGTCCGCTTCGTCTGCCTCCGCCTGAATGCGCCCGTGAGCGTGGTCCGTCACTGCCTTCATGTTTGCCATGACCGTGACCGGATCTTTGAAAACGGTGTGATTGATTCGCTGAAGGACGTATTGTTCCTCTGAAAAAGTTGTCCGCAAAATGACACGGTAAGTATCATTGACAATTCCGGTGCCCAGTGGTTCCAGGGCCACGAGACGACCCGGAACATCAAAGCGTTTCGCAATTTGAGCGGCTTTCATAGAAGATCAAAACCCCGGCGGTTCAGGGAGAAACATCGGCGCGCGTCGTTTTTTCAAAGTCCCTGATACGCTGGATGACCTTTTCTTTTCCTGTCAATTCCAGCACGGGAGCAAGATCGGCGCCACTGGAGAAACCTGTTACGGCGACCCGGCAGGGCAGCATGAGGGCTCCCATTTTGGCGCCCATTGATTCAGCGGCGGCCTTGATCCCGGATTTGATGTCATCCTCTCGCCAGTTTTCAACACCGTCCAAACCCGTCAGCAGCGCGGTCAACACTTCGCTGATTCCTTCCCGGGAGACGACTTTTGCAACCGATTCAGGATCGTAGTCGGTTTCTTCGGAGAAAATGGGTGCTATCACCCGCGGAATTTCAGAGAGCAACTGGACGCGTTCCCGGGCCAGTTCCAGAGCTGAGGGGATTCGCCCGTCAGTCGGATCAATCCCCGCCCGGCTCAAAAATGGAGTTGCCTCCCGTTCCAGAGCTTCGGGGGTCAGTGCTTTCAAATGTTCGCCATTAAACCAGACGCATTTGTTAAAACTGAATTTTGAATTGGCCTTGTTGATGCCTTTCAGGTCAAAGGCAGTGGTGAGGTCTTTGAGCGAATAGATTTCCCGATCATCCTTCCCCGACCAACCTAACAATGCCATGTAATTGTCGACTGCCTCGGGGAGGAATCCTTTTTCCATGTATTCGTGAATCAAAGCGCCCTGATCGCGCTTGCTCATTTTTGAACCGTCCTCATTGAGGTTCAGCGGAATGTGGGCAAACGCGGGCGGTTCCGCTTCAAGCGCTTCAAACAGCGCCAGATGCTTCGGTGTGTTGGATAGATGATCTTCCCCTCGAATGACATGGGAAATTTTCATCTCAATGTCGTCCACCACATTGACGAAATGAAAAATATAATTCCCGTTGGGCCGACGAATAATAAAATCCGGGTTGGCGGGCATCTCCCTTTTGGCTTCCGCGTCCCACCTCTTTGATCCCTGTTCTTTGAGGTTCACGGAAACGTCTCCGCACACCACATCGCTGACGGTTATTGTTCTGTCAGGAACACGGAAGCGTGTGGCGCCTTCTTCTTCGTAGGTGAATCCCCCCTCTTTCAGTTTGGTCAGATAACGCTCGTAAATGTCGGAGCGTTCACTCTGGCGATAGGGACCGCGGGGACCTCCTGTTGCAGGGCCTTCGTCCCAGCTCAATCCCAGCCATTTGAGTCCATCGAGAATGAACTCAAGTGATTCCTCGGTACTCCGATCGGCATCGGTGTCTTCAACCCGGAGAATAAATTGTCCTCCATTGTGGCGGGCAAACAGCCAGTTGTAGAGAGCCGTCCGGGCGCCCCCTATATGGAGGAATCCGGTGGGAGAGGGAGCAAATCGGGTGCGGACTGTCATGCGAAAATGAAGACTGGATGGTAGAATTTGTCGTTTGAGAGTTGGTCTCCGGCCTCTCCACCTTCACCACCGAAAGCGGGGAGTGGAATGTATGACACTCAACAGGGTTTGGTCGGTGACCATACCCTATTGAGTCGCGCTTTCTTTCCGGATTTGGAATTGTTTTTTGTCCCAATTGAGATTCTGGGAAAGCTGGGTCAGGTATTTCCAGTCGGCGTCTTTGTCTGTGTAGATACGGAGTTGCGACCCACTGGCTACGGCCATTCCGGCGGTCTGCGGAAGGTCAGTGTAGCGCAGGATATTCAAATACGTCGGACCGATCCGGTGGGAGGAAGGAAGGCGATGCAGATCGAGCCGGTGGATGTTTTTCTCAAAGAGAGAAGCGTAAAGAGTGTTACCAGCCATGATGCCACTGGACTGCAACCAGAGGTCCGGTTGATCCAGTCCCTCGATCTCCCGGAGCGCCTGGATGCCTCGCCGAATATCCCAAACCCGCATTCCGTCGAGAGTCTGCCCCAGAAGAGCAAATCTGCGACGAATCTGGGTGCGCTCCCTTTTGTCACTTGTCCAGGCGGTCGGTCCGATTCCCCTGGGGGGAAAGTAGGCCATACCCCATTTCTGCGCGGCGTACATGGCCTTTTCATCGGCGAATCGTTCGGCGTCCAGTCCCGGTAATTCCGTTCCGTTAAAGGCCCCAGGGAATGCAGCGCCGACTCCGGAAAGAAACTCATTCCAGGAAGATTCACCCAAAACATTGAGGACCACCAGATCGAGATCCTCAGGGTCGAGGTCGGCTCGATGAACCACAAAAAGGGGGAGGCGAAAGGGAGTCTGGCTATTGAATGACCAGCGACTGAAAGCGAGGTCATGATCTTCGGTTCGGTAATCTTCGGAGAGATCCAGATCGGTCTTGCCCGTGGGCCATCCGCGGAACGATTTTGATTTCAGGCGTGACAGGGTGAGGGACCGCTCCGCGGCCCAGTCATCCGCGGAAGAGGGGACTTTGGGAGTGCGGGGAACGCGCCGGGTGAAATAGTCATCAATAATGGTGTTGCGTTCGTTTTCAGGGATCTGATCGAGCACCTTGAGTTCCTGCGGAGTAAAGATTTTCGGTGCGGATGCATCGGGAAGTTCGTCGTCGATGGAGGCACCTTTGAGGTGTCGCTCAAACCAGTGGAAAGCGGAGACCCGAAGAGGTTGGGTGTCTTTGTGAGGCCCCTGATAAAGAGCGAGTCCGAGGTTTTCTCTTTTTCCCAGAAGCTCATAAATCCGTCGGGTTTTGGTAAAGACATCTACCACGCCATCGAGAGGAAAAATGCGGTCATTGTCCGTGTTGAGAATCAGGAGGGGACGCGGCGCCACCAGGGCGGCAACCATGGGGAAATCCCATCGGTAAGTATTCACCATGAACATGCAGTCGCAGTGTCCTTCGATGCATCCATCGACGATGTGGTTTTTCAGTGAAGTGATTCCGGCGACCGGGGCGGCGACTTTGATTCGATCATCCAGAGCGGCGATCCACCACGAGTAAGCCCCCCCGCCCGAGCGACCGGTCACCCCGATCTTGTCGGCGTCCACTTCCTGGCGGGTTTCCAGGTAATCCAGTGCGCGTATGCAGTTCCATGCTTCCACTCCTGCCGGGGTATAGCCGCGGGCGTTCCACCACCAGCGATCCAGCGAGTAGGTGCCGTGATGAATACCCTCAATTTCGCCGAGTTGCAGAGTATCGATGGTCAGGCAGGTGTAGCCATTTTTGGCAAACCAGGTTCCGTGGTGTTGGTAGTGTGTTTTGTTCCCGTAGCTGATGCCATCAATCTTTTCCCGGGCGTGGCCGCATACGTAAAGAATAGTGGGCAGTGGGCCGTCCTGCGTTTCGGGATGGTAGAAGTTCGCCGTCACATACAGACCGGGGCGCGATTGGAATACGACGTTGTCGACGATGATCCCTTCACGCCTGGTGGAGCCGGTGACTTTTGCTTTCAATTTTGATCGGGCCGGGATAGGTTGTAACCCGAGCATTTCAAAAAGCTGGCGACGGAGGGCCGGTTTCAGGATATTCCAGTCTTCGGCGGACCGGACTCCAGTGAGAGAACGGCTCGAAATCTTTCTGGTTTCAGATTGAAAATAATCGTTCAACAGAATGTCGCCTCTGAGGGGTTCCGTGGGGATATCCCGAAAGTCGGCTGAATCCAGAGGGACCAGGCAAACCAGAGGGAGAAGGGCGGTTGCAAAAATTGCGGGATAAAGTGGATGAGCGTTCATACCGGTAGACTACAATTCATTCCCGAAAGGAAACAAGTAGAATCCGGCGCCTTCGGACCGGGCAGGGAATGAAAGAGCAGGAGTCACTTTGTTTTCTGGAAGCCGGAACGCGGCGGCGGCCGACATGGCTACACAAAAAATGCCCCTTTTCAGCGAAGGGCCGAAAGGGGCGATTTGGTAAGAATCCGGTTCACTTTTCTGAGAAGAAACTGACTCTTCCGATCAAGCCGTAAACATGCTGGATTTCCTGAATCGCTTGGCAAGGAGGTAATAGAACACAACGCGGTATTTGCTTCGCTTGGTGTAGGCGGCTTTTACCTCGGCAATTCCTTCATCAAGTTTGGGGCTGTCCTTGAGACCAAGTTTCTTGATGAGGAAGTTCTTACGGACAGTTTCCAATTCCTTCTTGTCAGATGCAGCGACGAGTGAAGAATCTGCTCTGTAGATGGTGGGGCCGCAGGATTTTGCGACTCCACGAAGACATTTGGCGTCCACTTTATTGCCGATCGCCTCAAGGTCGGCGGTGTATTTTACAAGGAGGTCATCGAGTTTGCTCATTTTATTTGATTGGATTTGGGTGCCTTTCGAGAGTCTGGATTCTTAACAGGGGCTAAGTATCAATCCTTTTGTGGAAACGGCAAGACTTAATTTGCAGGATAACGCACTCCTTACATCCGGGATGCCGCGGCAGCGATATCGTTCTTTACAAGGACGGGATCATTTGGTTAGGTTCCACCATGATCAAACGAGTTCTTTCCGTTATTTTCAGCCTGTTGTTGGTATCTGTATTCTGCCGTGGAGAGGAGAAGCCGAACATCCTTTTCATTTTTGCGGATGACCAGTGTTTTGAGACGATTCATGCTTATGGCCTGACGGATATTGACACCCCGAACCTGGACAAACTGGTGGAGCGTGGGACGACTTTTACTCATGCTTACAATATGGGGAGTTGGAGTGGGGCCGTTTGTGTGGCCAGCCGACATATGCTGAATACAGGCGCTTTTGTCTGGAAAGCGCAGGCGATATCGGAACAGCTGGGCGGGAAGGCCGGAAAAAACAAGAAGGGAAGGACCAACAAAAAATCTCCGTGGCCCGATTTTTCGAGGAAAGGCTTGATGTGGTCGCAACTGATGAGTTCCGCCGGGTATGACACCTATTTTACCGGGAAATGGCATGTCAGGGTGGATGCCAACAAAGTGTTCCGAACAGCCAGACACATTCGTGGAGGGATGCCCAGGCAGACGCCGGAAGGCTACAACCGCCCCATTGAGGGGCAGCCGGATCCATGGAGTCCCTATGACAAAAAATTCGGCGGATTTTGGGAAGGCGGAAAACACTGGAGTGTCGTGGTGGGAGACGACGCAACTGATTACCTGAAAATGGCGAACGACCGGGAGAATCCCTTCTTCATGTACATCGCCTTCAATGCGGCCCACGATCCCCGGCAGGCGCCGAAAGAATATGAGGACATGTATCCGCTGGACAGAATCCAGCTCCCCGAGAATTTCCTGCCGGAGTATCCATACAAAGATCAAATTGATTGCGGCAAAAACCTGAGAGATGAGAAGCTGGCGCCATTTCCCCGAACGGAGTATGCAGTGAAGGTAAATCGGAAGGAATACTATGCGCTGATCACTCACATGGACGCGCAAATTGGGCGGATACTGGCGGCTTTGAAAGCGACCGGGAAAGAGAACAATACCTATATCTTTTTCACGGCGGATCATGGACTGGCCATCGGACATCATGGATTGATGGGTAAACAGAATCTCTTTGATCACAGCATTCGTGTTCCGTTGATGGCGGTGGGGCCCGGGATTCCCGCTGGAAAGACCACTGATGAGCCGGTCTATTTGCAGGACATTATGGCGACGTCTCTTGATCTGGCTGGAATTGAAAAACCGGATCACGTTCAATTTCACTCTCTCAAACCGATTTGGGAAGGGAAGGGCAACGGATACAAAACCATTTACGGAGGTTATTTAAGGAGTCAACGCTGCGTCATCAAAGATGGCTGGAAATTGCTTCTGTTTCCGAACGTCCCCAAGATACAGCTTTTCGATACCAAACTGGACCCGCTGGAGGTGAACGACCTCTACGGGAGGGAACCCGAAAAGGCGAAGGCGTTGTTTCAGGACTTTCTCAAATTGCAGGAGGAGCCGGGTGACACACTGGATGTAAAGCCGGTGTTTCCGGAGCTGCAATAAGGCCAAGCGGGAAAACGGCGAAAAACAAGGTGGGGGGGGAATTAAGAGACTGTTAAAAAAACCAGGAAACGGAAAATCTATAGTATTTTCGGTAGGAGGAGCGGCGGCTTCGCCGTAAGCGGGTAAAAACCGACCGTTTCGGCCGCGGCCCTTTTGTTTGCTATAGAGCAATTGAGTAGTATGCCATTTCGCAATCAAGTCTGTTGTTCCGATCAAAAATGGCGAGTGTCTTCAAAACCTGCCGATAGGAGAAGGGACGGCGTATTGACGGTGTCTATTCCCGGGTCCGCGGGATTGAACCGGTCCGGACGTTCCATTTCTTGACCTTTTCGCTGCTCTTTGCGGTTTCAATTTTTTGCCGAGTACCAGTTGGTCACGGCACAGCCGGATGCTGCCGATCACCTTTGATGGTCGAATCAGGGACAAGGTGCTTGATCGCGCAGCGACTTGGCGCCGCTTGCCATGGATCAGTCGTTTGCCTCTGCTCCGAAAGCGACCGCACACCTATCCTGCTCTTTTGTGAGAAACGCGATCAGCGCATCGTCGTTGTTTTCCCACTCCAATTGAAGAAGATCCTCACCAGCCGATTCTTCCCGAGCCGTTCTACCGGAATTTTCCGGTTGTGGGTATCAGATCAGCGGTGCGATCACCAGAGCGACTACTGACATCAATTTCAAGAGGATATTCAGAGAAGGTCCCGATGTATCTTTGAAGGGATCTACAACGGTGTCACCCACGACTGATGCCATGTGTGCATCAGATCCTTTCCCGACGGTTTCCCCTCCATTCTCGAAACCTTCTTCAATCATCTTTTTTGCGTTATCCCAGGCTCCCCCCGCATTACTTTGGAAGAGAGCCATCATGACTCCGCACACCGTGACGCCGACCAGTAAGCCTCCCAGCATTTCGCCTCCAGCCCCTTTGCCGAGAAGGTTTCCACCAAATCCCACTGCCACCGGAGAAAGCACAGCTAGCAGTCCCGGCTTGATCATCTGATGGATGGCTGATTGGGTGGAGATTTCCACACACTTTCCGTATTCAGGATTTTCCATCGGCCGCTTCAAAGGTTTTCTGATCTTCTTTCGGCCATTTGCTGAGTTCCAGATCACCGTTTCGGTTCATGGCTTGGAGGGCGGATTTCAGTTCGGGGATTTCCGAGAATTGCCGACGAACCTCTTCGATCATCGACATCGCGGCGCGTCCCACGGCCTGCATGGAGAGCGCCGAAAACAGGAAGGGAAGCATTCCGCCGACGAACAAGGCGGCCACCACTTTCGGGTCGGTGATCTCGATAGAAAGTCCCATGGCAGTTTCATGCGTGGCATCGTAGGCGGTTTTGTAAGCGGCGAAAAGCGCCAGAGCGGTGAGCGCGGCGGAACCAATGGCAAATCCTTTCCCGATCGCAGCCGTGGTGTTTCCGACTGCATCGAGTTTGTCCGTCCGGGAGCGGACCTCGGGTTCCAGTTCGCCCATCTCGGCGATTCCTCCGGCATTGTCTGAAACGGGGCCGTATGCATCAATGGCAAGTTGAATCCCCGTGTTGGACAGCATTCCCACCGCGGCGATGGCAATTCCGTAGAGCCCTGCAAATTCGTGTGAAAGCAAAATGGTGGCCGCCAGAACAAGAATCGGCAGGGCAGTGGATCGCATACCCACAGCCAGGCCGGCAATGATGTTGGTGGCCGAACCCGTGAACGATTGGAGAACAATCCCCTCCACTGGTTTGGTTCCAGTCCCGGTATAGTGTTCCGTGATGTAGCCGATGGCAATTCCGGAGGCGAGTCCCAGAAAAATGGAGCCAAACACTCCCATTGCCGAATATTCTCTCCCACCCACGCTCCAACTGGCCGGAAGTAAATTCATGACAATCAGGAAGGCGCCAATCAGCAGAATCACCCCGGCGCTCACCTCTCCAATATTCAGGGCGCGATGGGGGCTTCCTCCTTTTTTTACCCTCACCAGGAAAGTCCCGATAATGGATGCAATGATGCCGAGGCCGGCCAGAAAGAGGGGAAGCAAGACGGCGCCGAGGCCACCCATGCTGTCAGCAAAGGCGTCGTTGGCAACGAATAGGGCGCCGAGGATCATGGTGGAGACGATGGAGCCAATGTAGCTTTCAAAAAGGTCTGCTCCCATTCCGGCGACATCACCCACGTTGTCGCCGACATTGTCGGCGATGGTCGCGGGGTTCAAAGGGTGATCTTCGGGAATCCCGGCTTCGACTTTTCCCACCAGATCAGCGCCCACGTCCGCCGCTTTGGTATAGATACCGCCACCTACGCGGGCGAAGAGAGCGATGGACGACGCGCCAAAGGAAAATCCCGTGAGGATGGAAATGACTTCCCGGATGGAGTCCGCATCGCTTCCTAAAAAATTAGTATAGACGGCGAAAAGTCCCCCCAATCCCAGCATTCCCAGGCCAACCACTCCGAGTCCCATCACCGAGCCTCCCGCGAAGGCCACCGCCAGGCCCTCCGCCAGACTCGTCCTCGCTCCCTGGGTCGTTCGAACATTGGCTTTGGTGGCAGCCTTCATGCCGATAAATCCCGCCAGCCCGGAACAAACAGCTCCCACAACGAATGAGAGAGCAATCAAGGGACTGCTGGCCGCCGAAGTAAAACCAGTGATCAAAAGCAGAATGGCCACAATGACAACGAAAATGGCCAGCACTTTGTATTCCGCCCGGAGAAAGGCCATCGCTCCCTCGGCGATGTTGTCGGCGATCCGTTTCATCCGGTCCGTCCCCGCATCCTGCCTGGATATCCAGGCAAATTTCAAATAGGTGAATCCAAGGGCGACGATGCCGAAGATCGGGATGAGGAATAGCAGGGCGGGATTCATGGAAACAGGAAAAAAGAAAATGGGAAGGGTAATCTGAAAAAGCAGAATGTATACAATCTTTTTTTCCGTTGTTACGGAGTCACGGTTTGCAGTGGGAAAAATCGCTGGCTCTGGAGGGCGGGCAGAAAAAACGGAGGTTGCGAAGCTCTGAGCTTCGCAACCAGACAGGAATCAAGTCCGGAAGAACTTGACGGGAAAAGCGGCTATGGGGATTGGGTGAGATCAAGCTTGCGGTCTGGAAGTGGAATCAGTCTTCGGTTTTTAATTGTTCGTACAGGGCAAAGGCATCCTCAGCATTCATTCCCTCGTGAACGACGCCGCGAACGGCTTTCATCATGGGGACCGGTGCATCCGACTGAAAAATATTCCGACCCATATCCACGCCCGAAGCTCCCTGTTGGCAGGCGTCATACGCCATTTGCAGGGCATCGCGTTCGGGGCGTTTTTTCCCGCCGGCAATCACAATGGGAACGGGGCAGCAACTGGTCACGGATTCAAAGCCATCGTCGGTATGATAACACTTCACCATGTGACACCCCAGTTCAGCCATGACCCGCGTGGCCATCCGAAAATACTTCACGCTCCGTTCCATGGCACGGCCCACCGCGCACACTCCCATCACGGCAATCCCGTAGCGATTGGCTGCATCAATCGTCTTGGTAAGATTCCGCAGAGAGCGGCGTTCATGCTGACTGCCTATAAAGACTTGAATTGCCAAAACGGAAGCATTCAATCGAATGGCTTCTTCGATATCAACGGCGGTGTCTTCGTAGGAGAGAGGCTCATAGCCCGGACGCTGTAGTTTGATGGATTTCCCGTCCACTTCCCCTTCCCACTCATCCATGGGACTGACCATGGAGGTGCCTCCGGAAGCGCGCAAAGCGATGGCTTTTTGAGTGCTGGCGGGAATGATGGTGCGTTGGATTCCCCGCGTCAGCATGAGGCAATCACAATGGGGTTCCAGGGGAAGAATGGTTTGATCGACACGTTCCAGACCGGTAGTGGGTCCCATGAAATAACCATGATCAAAGGCCAGCATGATGGTCCGACCTGATTTGGGATTGAATATTTTCGAAAGCCGATTTTTCAAGCCCCAGTCATACTGGTGAGAGCCTTTCAAGAAAAAGCCGGGCGCTTCCTGCGGGGTGTTTGTGAAATATTCTTTGTCGATTTTCTCTTGTTCCTTGCTGTCGTCGAGATCTGCCATGGGTTTGCTTGCTTGGGTTGGAATAGAATTGGACTCCACGGATCATGGTGGAGATACGGGCCCCGGTCAATATCGGATTTCGCAACAACTGAGTCTGTTTGATCAGACAGAGAAATGGAGGAAGGAGAAGCGGAGATCTATCTTCTTCGGTCCTCGCGAATCATCCCCTCGATCGACGAAGGCCGCATCATGACGGCGGTGGAATACGGTTTCATTTTGATAATGACACCGACTCTCATAGTACTGAGCACTCCGCAGAGACGTCCCTGATGGTCAATGAGAGGAGAGCCGCTGTCTCCTTTGATCATGGGAATAGAGGCCACCACTTTTTTGAAGCGCGGATCGCCTCCTTCGCTGAAAGGTTTGGATTCTTCAAACGGACCTCCGCCCTTTTCGTGCATCCAGCCTCCTGCAAAAAGAACCTCTCCCTTCTTCAGGGGTGTCTGACGATATCGCAGATAGCGGGTTGTCGGCAGCTTGGCTTTGATGATTGCGAAATCGCTTGTTTCATTCTTGTAGACGACGCGGCAGGGGGCGGCCTTCAGAAAAGTCTTTTTGCTGTCTGAAACGGCGTAGAGCACGTAGCTGTTTTCACGAGCGATGACATGGGCTGCTGTCAGGAAATACCCGTCCCGGGTGACCGGGGCACAACTACCGAAAACGGATCCGTCTTTGGCGATGGGAATCGAAAATTCCAACTCCAGAGTATCGGCGCTGGTACTGCGATGGGTGTCCAGCTTTTTGCTGAATTCCTCTTTCACGTATTTTCCACTGACGACCAAACCTGAATGCAGAGTCAGAAAATCCTGCGCGGAAAAGTTTGAGCGGGGCCTGTTCTTCAGTTCGGGGATGCGCACCGGTGCATCAATGCCATCGGTGTCAAACTTCTGGAGCGACTTCAACTGATCCCGGGGGGTGTTCGAAGCGCAGGAAGCCGACAGGAGGACCGCCACCGTGAGCAGCATCAGGGTGCGATCCATGGCGGCGCCTGACAAATCCCGTTTCAGGAAGAAGGTAAAAAATGACATCATGCGGTTTCGCCAAACAGTTCTCTGGTTTCCGGCTTGGATAGGATGATAATGGTGAACACTCCCAGCACCGTGCCAAATGGAAGAAATGCGCAGAGAATGGCAGCGATCACGAGACAGAAGGTTCGGCTTTCATGACGCCCCAGCTTTCTCCCGGCCCGGATCACAAAAAAGGCAATCGTCAATCCGGTGACAATAATGAGGGAGGCAATCGCAACGAACATGCCGCCTATAATTTTCGCTGAAACATCTTCGTTGAAATCAACCGGGATGTCCTGGTTCTGACTGCAGCCAGAGAAACCTGCCGTCAACAGGAAAATGCCGATCACCAGGTGAATAACCGGAAACAAGGAAAACAGCCAAAGCATCCCACCCACTACATAGTGAAAGATGGAAAGAAGTCGAATGTGCTCCTTGAGTTGATCCATGCCGGTGGCTGTCAGTTGCCTGTGTTCGCCGGTAATATGCGCTCTTTTTATGCCGGTATCAAAAGAAACCTTGTTCAATCATTCCGCCAATCATGAACCGCCGAGGCGCTGGAGACTCCTCCGATTTCTTTCAGCAGAGCCAACACCCTGTCTCGCCACAGTTTCAAATCGGGTTCACCGAATGGATCGCGGGTTCCGGGGAAGAACAGGTAAGTCACCGAAACATCATTGACGGCCCGGGTCTTTCCATCGGCTTTGGGGTTCACTTTTCGGGCGATTCGAAGGGATGCTTCTCCCACTTTGTCTCTCGGTCCGGCATCTCCGAGAATTGCCGGGTAAATTTTGTTCTTGTATACCACCGCGACATAGTCGCCGGTGTGTGGGGACCATTCGGCGGATTGGTTGACCCAGGGCGCGGGTAAGACGACGAATGGATCACGGTCCGCCAACAAATAGCGTCGAGAGCGAAGTCCGCTGCGGCTTGCTGATGTCATGCCCCGCATCTTTACGCGATAAATCTGGTCGTCACAGCTTTTCAACAACTCCCGCCAGACAACTCCTGGGTCCGTCCTGGTCTTTTCCTCGATCTGTTTGCGCATCGTTTGAAGATCGGCCAATGTTTTGGGGTAGTAATCAAGGAAGGGATTTGTTTCCGTCACGGAACCCCGGCTCCAGCTATAGGATGTCTGGGGAAGAAACCAATCGGACGAGCGTGCTGAATTGTATTCATCCAGTTTTGGGTATCGCCCTGGGTCGGATCCGTCGGTCACCACATCCATGTCGGACTGGACCAGCAACACTTTGCACCCGCTTTTCGGGTGCTTTAGCCGCAGGATCGTTTCGCAATCATAAAAATTGTGTGAGGTAGGGAATTGCCCCCTTTTGATCAGAGAGATTTTCCGATCAAACAACTCGGCAAATCGGGTGGAAACCTGGGCGGATTTCATCAGATCCCGAAAGCCGGGAAGCAGATTCGGAAGTTGACTGTTCACGGTGGCGAGTTCGTCCGCCGTGGTGGCCGCGCGGGGGCGGGCGATTTCCATCCGTCGAATGTAACTGGCGCCGTCGGCACTGAGAACGGATGCCGGTTTTTTTGACTGTTCAATTTTCTGGGCCGGAATACCGGTGAGCTGGGCCCCAGCCGGAAGGGGGAGCCACCCGAGGCACAGCGCGAAGGCGGACAGCCAAAAGATAGCGGATTGAAAATCGGAATGGCATTTCATGGGCGAGGTTTACGAGACTGTGGAAAAACTACGAAACGAAAAATCTACAGGAGTCTGTCGGACTTACCTTGATTGACTGCGGAAAACGAGGGTTTGGCCCAAATTCCCTTCGTTTTCGTCACTTGTGTTCCCACAAACTCCTCCAACGGATGAAAATTTTGGCTCCAACCTCGATTCCCTCGCTCAAACCATCTAAGTCCGACAGACTCATAGGATTTTCGGCAGGGGGAGCAGCGGCTTCGCCGAAAGCGGGTAAAAACCGACCGTTCCGGCTGCGGCCCTGTTGTTCGCTGGCTTCGTTGCGCGTCGGTCGCGGGGGGAAACCCCGCTTCCTCCTTGCGCCTCGCCAAGCCACAAAATGACTCGCAGTTTTTCATTCCCTATTTTTTCAACAGTCTCCTACACGCGGAGTAAAACGCTGATTTCAAATTTTGCAATGACCCGTCATGCAGGTGCATGGTGGATTGGGGCATTGATGCGCTTTATCACTTGAAGTACCGCTTCAGGACGGCCTTTTCATTCGGCATGAGCGAATCCCGCCAAACGGCTTCGCCTCCCCTGCTTTTGGAGGCAACTTTCCCCCCCTTTTGCGGGGTGGTCTTTTTTTTGTCGAGATCGTAAGAAGTTTCACCGATGGCGAGCAGATCCCCTGGTGTGGCGTTTTTGAAATCCTGATTCCTGACTGCTTCGATGTGGTCGGTTTTCAGGTTGGATTCCTCTCCAAAAAACAGAGGTGCGTCACCCTTCCCCCGGCTGACTCCTCCGCGCCCCGGTTTCAATCCCGGCCTGTTGCCCAGACCGGCGATCCACTTTTCAAAGTCTTCGTTCTCAGTGAGACTGGGCAGCCCTTCCATGGCGCCAAGCTTTTCTCCGCCTTTGTGCAACCGCGCCCTCAACTGATCCATCTGTTCGCTGGACATCTGGCCCATCTGCATTTGGGCGAGCTGTTTCGGATGGATCCCTTGCAATTGTTTCAGCAATTCCCGGTTCAATCCCAGGCGGTTCAGGGCCATGTTTTTCATCGCTTCATCGTATTCTTTCAGAAGCATTTCCCTGGAAGATTCAGACAGTTGAGAGGCATAATTTTGAAGGGCGTTCAGATCGCGCTCCAGCGTGTTCATTTCCGAAGCGAAATCTTGGATGTCCCGCCCCAGAGAATCACGCAGGTTGTCGCTCGCCTCCATGTTACTGTGACTGAACCATTCATCCTCGGGTTGAGAACGGAGTTCTTCGATTTTTTCCCGGACATTTTCGACGGCGGTGTCTTCAATGACATCGTCTTCCTCCAGCGTGTCCAGCCAGTCCTCCATCTGTGCCCAGGCGCCGGGTTCACCAGGGGGAAGCTTCGCGGCGGCGTTGAATTCAAAGATCGGCATCCAAATGGAAAGAAACAACACGGTGGCTGAGAATAAAAACGGAAGCAGGAGAAAGGTCCATCTCCAATTCAACCCGAAGTGATGGAACTTACCTCTCTGGAAGGCCGGCCAGCTTCCCACTCCATTCCCGGCAGAACTGAGGGCATTGTTCAGGTGAAGGTGGTCCTCAATACGAACCAGGCCCTCTTTTTGCCCGATGAACTGTTTTTTCGCTGCCAGAAAGGCGGCGATCGCCGAAAGAAAAATCGCTCCCGCGGCGCCCGCCAGAAGCCACGGGCCCTGGTCGGGTTGGTCCGGTAAAAATGTGCGGAGACAAATGATCGCAGTGGCACTGACCAGCGTGACAAGGATCAGCATCGGGTTGAGCCGGTCCAGCCACCATCCCATGCTGACGCGGCGGGAAACTCCCCGGGCTGCCCGGAGCCAGTCTCTTTGCGGTGCAGCAGAGGTGTTGTCCCGGCCTTTCATGGTGAGGTCACACTACCCGGATTCGCGGAATCTTGCAAAGAGAAAGGGGCGACGGATGCTTCTCAATTGATTCGCTCCATGTTGCGGACGGATGATTCAATGACCCGCCCGCCCTTTGGTAAACGGTCAGAATGGCACGAACGCGGGATTGCACTTGTTGCCCGGAATGGAAAGGATCGAATTCAGCGCGAGTTGTCACCCATTTCCTGACGTAGATTGAGATCCAGAATGAAAATAGCAGGAACGGCTTCAAGGGGGCGGCTCAGTGTTCGTATTTTGAGTCTGATTCTGTTGGCAGCGGGATCAGGGAAAGCGGCGGAGCAAAAACTCAACATCGGGGGCGCCACCACCAGTATCACTCCGGAACTGCCCGTCGCCCTCTCGGGACAGATGTATGCCCGGATTGCCCGAAAAATTAAGAGTGAAGTCACCGCCAGTGCTCTGGCCATTGAATCGCGCGATGCCCATGGGGCTTCACTGGACCAGGCGATTATGGTTTCCTGTGATCTGGTGGCTATTCGCGAGGGCATTCTGGAATTGGTCCGTGAACGAGTCAAACGGCAGCTCCCGGGTTTTGATCCGAAAAAACTCTTCATGAATGCGACCCACAGCCATACCGCTCCGGTCATGGTTCCAGGGAAATACACTCTTCCCGAGAATGAAGGAGTCAACAATCCGGCTGATTACCGGAAATTTCTCGCCGACCGGGTGTCCCAAATCGCGGTGAAAGCCTGGAGCAACCGAAAACCGGGAGCTGCTGGATGGGGACTGGGGCATGCCGTGGTGGGACAAAACCGGCGGATTGTTTACGGCGACGGCAGAGCCCAGATGTACGGCGCCACCAACCGGGCGGGATTTCGCGAAATTGAGGGATACGAATACCACGGAGTGGACGTTCTGTTTTTCTGGGACGAGAAAGAAAAACTAATCGCCACGGCGATCAATGTTGCCTGCCCGTCTCAGGAGGTCGAAAGCATCTCCGAAGTGAGTGCTGACTTCTGGGCTCCGGTCCGTGGGCAGCTTCGGAGAGAGTATGGAAAGGAGTTGGTGATCCTTGCCTGGGCGGGAGCAGCCGGGGATCAGTCGCCCCATCTCATGTACAACCGGGCGGCCGAAAACCGGATGCGAAAACTGCGGGGACTGGAACCCCTGAACGAAATTGCCCGGCGAATCGTGGCCGCCTGGGAAGAGGCTTATGCCGGCGCCAAACAGGAAATCAAAACAGATCTTCCTTTCGCCCACCAAGTGGAAGAGGTGGAGCTTCCCAATCGAAAAGTGAGCGATGAAGAGTTCAAAAATGCCCAGAAGCAATACCAGGAATTGGCGAAAGATGTAAGGACAATCTGGAAGGCCCGATGGTATCAAGACGTCATGGACCGATACCGTGGTCAGCATGACGGGACGATCAAACCGTATCGGATGGAGCTTCACGTGCTTCGGCTCGGAGACATATCCATTTCTACCAACCCCTTTGAATTGTTCACCGATTACGGGATTCAATTGAAAGCCCGCGCCAGGTCTCTTCAGACATTCGTGGTTCAATTGACCGGGCCGGGAACCTATCTGCCCACCGAACGGGCCGTGCGAGGCGGTGGCTACAGTGCGATTATCGAGAGCAACGTCGTTGGGCCGGCGGGTGGCCAGACGCTGGTCAATCGAACCGTCGAAACGATCAACTCTCTTTGGCCGGAAAAATAGCAGATATCAAAACAGAACCGTCCGAAAACCAATCTACCACATGAAACAGAAACTCATTCAACTGACCATAGCCGCCGGACTGGTCGCCGTTTTTCCGATGGCGCATGCCCAAAGTCAATCCGGACCAATCAGGGCCGGAATCATCGGTATCGATGCCCACGCTGCCATCTGGACGAAAATCATCAATGATCCGAAGGCGGAAGGCGAACTGGCGGACATGGAGATTGTGGCCGCTTTCCCCGGCGGCAGCCCCGATATTCCCCAAAGTATGGATCTCCTGAAAAAGGCGCGAGAACCGATGGAAAAACTCGGGGTGGAAATGGTCGATTCCATTGACGGGTTGATTCAGAAAGTCGATGTGGTCATGGTTCTCAGCATCGATGGTCGCACTCATCTGGAGCAGGCACGCCCGGTGATCAAGGCTGGTAAGAGGGTATATATTGACAAGCCAATCGGGGGTACACTGGCGGATACCATTCGGATCTTTCGGCTGGCAAAAAAACATCATGTTCCCGTGTTCACCAGTTCTTCGCTGCGCTATACCGAGTGGGCTTTCAACATCCACAAAGACCCGAAACTGGGTAAGATTATCGGCGCCGATGTCTACAGCCCCTGCAAAACGGAGCCTCACCATCCCGATTTTTTCTGGTATGGAGTTCACGGAGTCGAGCCCTTGTTTACCATCATGGGGACGGGCTGCAAAACCGTTACCCGCATTCACACCGAGGGAACGGACCTTGCCGTTGGCGTCTGGAAGGGCGGTAGGATCGGAACATTCCGCGGTATCCGGGACGGTCAACGGGGTTACGGTGCGACTGTGTTTGGCGCCAAAGGGATTCTTCCGGGGGGTGGATTTGACGGCTATGAACCCTTGATCGTCGAAATTATCAAATTTTTCAAAACAGGAAAGTCTCCGGTCAGCGAGGCGGAAACGATGGAGATATTTGCCTTCATGGAAGCTGCCGACGAAAGCAAACGCAAGGGCGGCTGTCCTGTGACTCTGGAGAGTGTGATGGCAAAGGCCACCGCGGAAGTGGATCAAACAGGGTCAGGTCAGTGAATGAACAGGGTTACCTCGATTCTCCTTGTAATCACTCTGCTGGGCTGGGGAACGGGATTTGCCTTTGATCTCGGTTTGCAGGGAGGCCCGGTCACGGACCCCGAATCCGGTCTCGACGCAATCCGTGATATGGGAATTTCGCAGGGAAAAGTTAGGAGCCTGTGGAAAAACGGTGGAATGAAAAACCGCGAGTCATTTTGTTCGATGGCGAGGCGCGGTGAAGGAAGGTAGCCCCCGCGCTATCTGACTGAATCGCAACGAAGCCATCGGACAAAAGGGCCGCAGCCCGGAGGGTCGATCGAAAAACACCTCCGGCAAGGCCGCTGTATTCCAATCCAACAAACCGAAGATTTTTCGTTTCGGGGTTTTTCCACAGGCTCTCAGGGCGATCAGCAGCAGAGCCTTCGAGGGGAGGGAGACTATTCCCGCTGCCGGACTGGTGGTGGCTCCCGGATTTGTTCATCTGCACCAGCACGCCTCTGGGTTGAACAATCGATCCGCTTTAAAATTCGCGATGAAAACCCTGTGACGATGATTGCCAGTGATGGTTTGAAAAGGCATCCGCGCAATGCCGGAGCCTACGCCCGTATTCTGGGACTTTATGTTCGGGAACGAGGTGAGTTGGAACTGATGGATGATCTTCGCAAGATCAGCCTGATGCCGACGATGCGTCTGGAGAAAAGAGTTCCGGGAATGAAAAATAAGGGGCGTATCAAAGTGGGGCTTGATGCGGATTTGACATTGTTCGATCCCAAAACGGTGATTGATAAGGCCACATTCACCTCTTCCACAACGAAAAAGCCGCAACTCCACGAAAGGGAATCACGGCTTTTCGAGTTGAGGGATAAAAGGGGGATATGCTCAGGAAACTTCGGCGCCTTTGTGGCCGAGAATTTTGACGGTGCGATTGAGTTGGTCGTATTCGATCGGCTTTTTAATGACGGTGACCGGGCCGCTGGAAAGGATTTTGGTCAGGATCTCGCTGTCGGGATACCCGGTGATGATCACGATGGGAAGATCGGGATACTTGGATTTCAACTTTGCGTACAATTCGTCACCGGGAATATCGGGCAGCTTCAGGTCAAGGAAAACCAAGTCAAAACGCTGCTTTTCGGCGTAGGAAAGAGCTTCCGCGCCGGTCCCGACGACGATGCGACCGAATCCTGCTTTCTTGAGGAACTGCTTGAAGAGAGTCTGCAACGCGGCGTCATCGTCCACTACCAGGACGGTGGGCTGGCCACCCTGATCGGTCTTGAGGATGTCGCGATCCAGAAGGCTGCGTTTGATACGCCAGCGTCCCCCGATTTGAATGGCGGGGAGTTGACCTCGCTGCACAAGATAATAAACGGTGGGAAGAGGAATTCGGAGATATTCCGAAGTCTCTTTCACGGTCATGAGTTCCGGGGCTTCTTCGTCTGACATTTTTCAGTTTGGTTAAGTGGTTCGGTAGGTGGACAAGTCAGGATCCGCGGATTTATAATCAATTAAAATACCAGAAAAAACACCAGAAAAAACACCAGAACTGGCACACCTTCCCGCTAAAAAATCCACAGATTTTGACAAAAACAATGTCTACAGGATCAAATACAGACCAGTTTCCTCCTAAACACAAGAGAAAAGTAAGAAAAATATTCAATTTTAAGACTCTTCCTTGCGACTGTGAAAAGCCTCAATCTTTACAATTCTCGTGATGCGGCGGAAAGGAGACCTGTTTTATTTGATCCAAAAAGCAGAGTGGGTTTGGTGGTCGGGTCTTTTTCAGAGAGCCTTTAGGAAACCTTTCCGTTTTTGTAGATCCCCTTGTGAAGGTCGGCCACTTCGTCGGCGTATCCGTTATACAGCTTGGTGGGAATAAGTTCATCACTTCCCAAGATGCGTTCTTTGGCCTGACTCCAGTTGGGATGGGGCTTTTCGGGGTTTACGTTGGAGAAAAACCCGTAGGCCTCCGGATAGGCGACATTCCAGAAAGTGTCGGGCCGTTGATCGGTGAACTCGATGGTGACAATTGACTTGGGCCCTTTGTATCCATATTTCCAGGGAAGGATGATGCGAATCGGTGATCCGGACTGTTTGGGGAGTTGTTTGCCGTAAATACCGGTCGCCACAAATGCGAGGGGGTTCATGGCCTCCTGGATGTGCAGTCCCTCGAAATAAGGCCATTGATAATCGGTGTAATATTTTTGCCCTCGAGCCTGTTCCGGACGGAGAAAGCTGATGAAACGAAGGTATTTGGCAGAAGCTTTGGGCTCACATTTTTTGATGAAATCAGCCAGGGGAAAGCCCGTCCAGGGCACGGTCATGTTCCAGGCCTCCACACAACGGAAGCGGTAGGCACGTTCTTCCAGCGGAAAGGATTTCAGAATCTCATCAATATCCCACTTCTTCGGCTTGTCACACAATCCTTTCACTTCGATTTCCCAGGGGAAAGGCTGGAAATCGGTGGTGTAGCGGTAGGGATCTTTTTTCAGACTGAATTCGTAAAAGTTGTTGTAACGGAACACCTCGTCTCTGTCGCTGAGAGGTCTGCCCGGATCCCGGTACTTCGGATTTGGTTTTCCGGGATAGAGTTTTTCACTGAGAGCGTGGTGTGGTATTTGATGATCCAGATCCTCCTCTGTCAGGGTGATGGCTGCGCTGGAGGCGGAAAAGGCCCCCGCGAAAATAGAACCGACCCCCATGGTGGTGGCCTGGCGGATCAGGCTCCGTCGGCTCAGATAATCTGATTCGTCGGTGATTTCGGGGTTGCAGTCAATATTCCAGTATTTTGGGCCGGGATGGTTCATGTGGGCAACAGGGGGTGGAATGAAACCTCAACATAAAATACCGGGATGGCAAGGAAAGCACTTTTTTGCGGGATATGCGGTGATTCCCACTTGTGAAACGCGAGGTGGAGGTGGAAGGATAGGCTGGGCAATACGGCATTTTCTATCATGACTTTACTTCAGGCGATCATACTGGGACTGGTGCAGGGCATTACGGAATTCCTTCCGGTTTCTTCATCGGGCCATTTGGTTCTGGCCCAACAGTTTCTCGGAGTGAAAGATCAGGGGATTACATTTGAGGTTCTGGTTCACTTCGGTACCCTGTTGTCCGTGGTCGCGTATTTCTGGAAAGAACTCTGGCGAATGTTGATCTCGATATGGCCCCCCTTCAAAGAGGAACATGCGGCGGATCGGAGAATGATTCTACTGCTTGGCCTGGCCAGTATTCCCGCGGCAATGGTGGGTTTTTCTCCTCTGGAAGGGATTTTTGAAGGTGTTTACGAGAAACCCGAGGTGGTGGCGCTTCTTTTATTGATCACGGGGGCGATTCTCTTTATACCGCGCTGTTTCACGGGCAGTCGGGTGGAGAAATCGGTGCAATGGCGATCCGCCATCGTGATGGGGCTGGGGCAGGCCTTCGCCATTCTACCCGGCATTTCACGATCCGGTTCAACGATCGTGGCGGGGATGCTTTCCGGGGTGCGATCTTCCAGAGCGGCGGAGTTCTCCTTTTTGATGGCGATTCCGGCCATTGCGGGCGCAACGGTGGTGAAACTGAGGCATCTCGGCAACGTTGATTCCACCCTGATGAGCTATTATGCCATCGGGACCGTGGCGGCCTTTGCATCGGGTCTGGTGGCGATTTATTCCGTCCTGGCCTTGATTCGGCGTGGCAGATTTGAATATTTTGGAATTTACTGTTTGCTTGCCGGATCAGCGGTCTTTTGCTATTTCCGTTTCGGGCCGGGTTGAACTTTTTGTCTAAGCAGACTGTTCCGGCGCCGTTACCGGGTTGCCGAGTTTCACCTCGTCTGGTAGGTTTTATTCGTTCTCTGGTGCGATGGCGTTCCCCCCCCCCGAAAGACAGATTCAGAATTTCCTTGTCGGAGTGGTGCTGCTCGTCCTCTGCCGGACCTTCGTGCAGGATTGCGGGGCACAGTCCTATACCACGGCCCAATTGGCTGATGGCTTTGATTATCCGGTCGGAAAGCCGGATGCGAGAGGTTATTATGTGTTTCGGGGATTTTCTCCCGGCGGACATTTGGGAGAGGACTGGAACGGCAAGGGGGGAGGGGACAGAGATCTGGGCGCGCCGGTCTATGCCTGCGGAAACGGGGTCGTTGTGTTTTCAGAAGATTACAAAAGAGGGTGGGGGAATGTGATTATCATTCGTCACGCTTTCCGGGCGAAGTCCGGGCAGATTGCCTTTGTCGATTCTCTGTATGGGCATCTGAATAAGCGAATGGCGAGCGTGGGCGAGAAAATTACGAGAGGACAACAGGTGGGGACAATTGGGAAGGGCCCCTATGGAATGTATGCGGCCCATCTTCATTTTGAAATTCGGAAGGATCTGCGGGTGGGGATGCGTCGTGATCTTTACGCGCAAAATTTTGACACCTACTACAGCCCGAGGTATTTCATCGATTCGCATCGGAATCTCCGTTATGAATCGCGTTACGTCAGGGTTCCCATCCATACCTTTCTGCGGAGCAATCCCAACCGGATTGAGACAAGCAAGATCGAGGCGCCGAAGATCGATGCGCCCACGACGGCCCGACCCGATGTTCCCGAAAAGATTGCCACGGTTATTGAGCAGCAAACCGCCGAGGAACCGACCAAACCTGCCAAAACGAAGAGTCTGTTTGAGCGCTTGTTTTCCAAGTAAAGGCGACACCTCGACCGGGCTTTCCTGATGTGGGCTTTCCTGATGTGGGGTTTACGAGACGGTGGAAAAACTACGAAACGAAAAATCGATAGGATTTTCGGCAGGGGGAGCAGCGGCTTTGCCGATAGCGGGTAAAAACCGACCGTTCCGGCTGCGGCCCTTTTGTTCGCCGGCTTCGTTGCGCGTCGGTCGCGGGGAAAACCCCGCTTCCTCCCTGCG
>Ga0114931_10002262_pt1 | contig 24490 bp, 17 predicted proteins | sample 2SBtaG_FD_89579 | JGI IMG/M metagenome (GOLD analysis project Ga0114931, IMG submission 89579) | Deep subsurface microbial communities from Kolumbo volcano to uncover new lineages of life (NeLLi) - 2SBTROV14_V59a metaG | ecosystem: Environmental > Aquatic > Marine > Volcanic | place: Kolumbo... | reverse complement strand
CGCCGCTGGCCGAACCATTACGAAGTGATGTCGATGGATCGAAACGAGCGCTGGCTTTGATGAGTGGCGACGAGCAATTTCAGGCATGGGGCGAAATCGTCTACAGCATTCAGACTGGCAACACCGCTTTCGACAAGGTTTTTGGAAAGCCGATTTTCGACTACCTGAGCGAGACGCCGGAAAAGGCCCGCATCTTTGACGCAGCGATGACCGGCATCCACGGTCGGGAAACTGGCGATGTCCTCGATGCTTATGATTTCTCTGGCATCGAGGTTTTGGCTGACATCGGTGGCGGCAATGGATCGAACATCTCGTCCATTTTGAAACAGTACCCATCGATGAATGGAGTTCTGTTCGATTTACCGCATGTCGTAGAGCGTGCCAAAGAACGAGTCGAGGCGGCGGGCGTTTCGGATCGATGCCAATTGATCGGCGGGAATTTCTTCGAGTCGGTTCCCAGTGGCGCAGATGCCTACCTGATGCGGCACATCATCCACGATTGGGATGATGAGAAAGCGCTGACAATCCTGCACAACTGCCATTCGGCAATGCCCGCAAATTCCAAGCTCCTCGTCGTCGAAAGCGTCATTCCATCCGGCAATGAACGGTTCGCAGGCAAGTTCCTCGATCTCGTCATGCTGCTCATTCCGGGCGGAAAGGAACGAACCGAATCTGAATATCGAACCCTTTTCAACGAAGCGGGATTCGAGCTTTCACGGATCGTTCCAACGGACACAGAATTGAGCATCGTCGAGGGAGTGAAGCAATAGGAGATGAAGGGAGAAAACTGCTACATCTGTGACAATTGCGGCGAAGAGGTCGTGGTGCCGGTCGATCCTTCAGCGGGATCGAGTCAGGAATACGTCGAGGATTGCCCGGTCTGCTGCAATCCCAACGTCATTCACGTCGAGATCGACGGAGACGGCGATGTTCGGGTTTGGGGCGAGGCTGAGTAGGATCACTATTGATGGAGTCACTCTGCAAGTCGTGCGTGAATGTCCGTGAAGTCGATTCTGGCACACGCTCCACGTTCATGCTTTGAGCGGTGCGTGGCGAGGCTGCCCAAGAAGAGAAAATTCATCGGCCTGCTGGAGCCGGGATCGATGAACAAGTACCGCCACCCACTGCCCTCGCTACACGAGCAACAGCGGATTTGGGTCGAGCAGATGATTGAGCAGTTTGAGGAGTAGGCGAACCGAATTCTCAGGCATCCCAATTCTTGAGCCGTTGACCGAACTCTGTGATGGACTTTACTGCCTCATCTCCGAATCGAAACCGCTTGTTCATTTCTTCGATGCAGCCGAGGTAGAGCATTGCTGAGCGATGCAACACGCCACCGACGCCAGTGTTTCGTCGTAGGGTGCGCCCGTTTCTCCGGGCAGCGGTTTCTTCTTTTTTCGCCCCATGCGTTCACTCCCAGCGGTGTGAAGCCCTCGCCCCAAAGGGCGAGGGCCATTCCTCACTTATCCCTAAAAGTAGTCGTCCCGCAGCGAGCCGTCAAAAGCGGCCCGATTTCAGGCAGCAGCGTTTGAACCGCTGACCGCTGCCGCACGGACAGGGATCGTTGCGCCCGAGCTTCTCCTCAAGCATTTTATCGCCGTGGATGATGCGCACGCCTCGCTTGACTTGGGTTTCAGAAGGGAATCCCTTGCGGCGTTTGCTCATCGGCTCGAAAAAACGGTTGTTCGTCGAAGTCGTGGCGATGCATGGGAACCTCCTCGGAAAGACTGTGGGCTAAGAGGAAGACGCTGGGAGGCGGGAGAAGGTTCGGTCGTGGAGAGAATCGACGAGAGTGGATCGACCTGTCAAGCAGCATGTCGCTCGATGATGCGCTCATCGTCCAGCGCAATATGTCCAAAAGTGAAATACGAGCGTTCCAAGACAGAATCGACAACGCACTTTCTGTGGCACTTCTCCCAATTTGGGCAGCAGCACATTAGGCAAGAACGCTGATGACGGGCCACTTGTATGGCTTCCTCCAACTCTGCAAGGGAGTCACTCAATTTGAGATGTTTCCGAACTCCTCGAAAGAACCGGCTGTAGTCACCAGTTTCCCGTACCTCATGACGCAACGCTTTCGGAGAGCCGAGCAATCGGAAATGTTGATAGTCGATGCCGACAGCATTCAGGTGATCCCTCAACGCTGACTTCGAGAAACCGGCTTTGCGGCTCAGTGGAATCTCTCGAATGTCAATGAGGCATTCGATGCCGTGTTCGATCAGCGCTGACCTGAATCCGTCGAGCGTGAAGCCGGTGTACCCGATGGTGAATAGCTTTCGTTTCAAAACAAGTGGCCTCCTTGCCGCTGATCTTTGTCGATTATTGCGGTTGGCAGGTGGTACAGCGCCGAAATCATCCAGTGCCCAAATCGGCTGTGAGTACCAAGGATTGCAAACGTCGTTTTGTCTGGATTGAAGATACTGCCTCGCACTCGCTCGGCGATTGTCTCCAAAGCCGTCTCGTCGTCACTCGTCTGCTTGCGAACCCTGCGAAATCCCTGATACAGGCTCCACGCCAACACTTTTCCGTCGTCTTCCCGGCCAGTTGACTTCTCTCTGTACTTGAGGCAGAATTGCCACGGTACTCGGTCAGCAAGCCCCTGCAACTGCTCCTTTGTGGCGAACAAGTCGCCCTGCTGGATCACATTCAGTTGGCTCGCAGTCCACTCCTTCTTGTCCGGTTTCCAGTACAACTCCAACGGCTCGATCTCAACACAACCGTTCGTCAAACTCTTTTCCTTCATGGCCTCGGCACTGTCATGAACAGTCTTCCTCATCCAGTCCCAGCGCCGTCGATCCGTTGTGACGCTTTCTACGACCTCGATTGGTGTACCGGACAGCAAATGCCAACTCTCTGGACGCTGGTCCTTCGTGTCACGGTATGCTCGAAGCCGAATTACGTCCCATCGCTTGTACTGCTCTTCGCTTTCAAGGAATCGAAACGGGACGGGGTACAGCCGAACGAATGCACCATCACGGTCAACCCCTCCCGTGCAAACTGTCTCGACGTATTTTTGGCTGACGGCTGGGTACGTCTTGCAGTTCACCATCAGTTCGATGGTCTGTTCGCTGTCAGGAATCCTCGCCATCGGAATTCACCGTGCTGCCTTTTACCAGATTTGCCTGTTTGCCCCAATGTCGATCTGCCCGCTCAGAAGGGAATCTCCTCATCGTCGCCAGCGGGCGGGGTCGCTGCGTGCGTGCTTTCTCCGAGGTTGGCGTGGATGATCTGATCGCTCGTTCGCCTCAACCCGTCGAACGTGACAACCTCGATGTTGTGCAGATGAGAATTATACATCCTGAGCGCAAGCCGCTTCTCCTCCTGATCCTCCTCGTCATCGCCGACATGCCCAATCAGCACCTTCGCTTTTACCTTATAAAGATCAGTGTTGTACCGGGCGATGAAATGATCTCGCTGACGTTCGATTTCCGAAATGTAATGCCCGGCTTGATTCACGGCGTCGTTCACTTCGGCGGAAACGATGGTCTTGTCTCGGTGCCGCTTGAACAGTTGCGCTTTACTTCGTTTCAGTTCGATGATGTCGTAGCCGTTGTCGGCGCTCTTCAACATCATGTCGAGATTCTCTTCGTCGGTCCAATGACGCTTTGGAATCTTCTCGACGTACTGCCCTCCCAGCATCCACCAGTTGTTGTCAAGGAGCTTTTGAAACTCCTCCTCCTCAGCGTCCTCTTCGATCAACTTCTGTAACTGGTTTAGAGCGGTCATGCGGTGCGAAGCACGGAGTGCCGCAGCCACCATTCGTCGATTGTCGATCTCGCCGAGCGGTGGAAGCGACTGCAATTCCGCTGATCGTTCTGCGAGAACCGAGATGACCCCAGAGAGATTTGGTGATTCCAGTTCACCGATGAGTTTCATAAGCTCCTGAATCGAAGGGGATGGCTTCCCTTCAATGACCGAATACTCGCCGGGCGCATCGGCATCCTTGTAGGTGTCGAGGAAAGCCCGCAGGTTCTCGATTTCGTCATCCTTGCATCCCCAGTGCTTGAGGCGGTCCTTCACATCCCACTGGATTCCAGTGGCGACTCGAAACGGATAGTCGTTGACGTGAAGTTCGTAGTGAGTGACCTCGCCCGATGTCGGATTTGTGAACTGAAGGATGCTTGCAACCTTGTAGGTCTGTGGTCCGTCCTTGATAACGCAGTTTTGGGTCAGCGAGCAGTTCGGAATCCTCGACTGGCGAGCCTTGATGGACAGAAGAAATTCTTCCTCGGTGGGGCGTTCATGCCTCTGATTGCTCATCGTGCAACTCCCCTTCCAAGCCAACTGGAAACTTGGAAGAATGTTTATCGTGCGGCTGATACGACGTATGCCGTCTTCAGCATGTCGATGTCGAGATCATGTGAGCGAAGCCACCTGTGAATCGTCTTCGGCTCCAAATCCGCTAGATCAGCAGCGACGAATTCACCGAAGAACCGTTTGGTATTTCGGACGAGTTTCTTGAGTTCCCGTTCCCGCATTACCCCGACCGGCTCCGAAAAACTGGCACCCTTTCCAGTCTTGCGAGGCGGAATCACAATTATGTTCGTGTGTTCTGCGTCTCCATAATTCTCTTGGAACCACGCACACGCATTGTTCATCTGGCCGGTTTCGGTTTTTGAGATTGTCTCACGACTCGATGCGACTCTGTTTTTGCATTCGATCAGGATGTACTCGTTCCTCTTGATGCACCACAGGTCGTCTGGGCCTTCTCCCCATTCTTTGTCGGGCCGCTCGGCTGCGAATCCAAGAGCTTCGCCGAGTTGTTGCAAAGAACGCTCGAATCTTTCGGAGTCACCGCCAAAGCGAAGCCCCGTCAAAATGCCCTCAACACGAATGGTCAAGTCTTCGTAATTCGGCGACTGAGCGGCCCACGACGCTATCGCCTCGACTCGACGCATCGGAACAACTTCCAGCTTCTTGACTGTTACTCCTGCTTGCGGTTTGAGTAGGTATCGATTCGCCGTGTGAGCGGCTACCTGCAACTTGGCCGAATCAGCTTTGCTCTGTCGATACTTGTAGCGAGCCATTTCCTGAAGATACCAGCCCTTCTCCTCGGACGAGAACTTCATGGAATCGACCATCGCTTGAAGTACATCTGCGGCTTCGTCACCCCTTCCGGCCTCACACAATGACTCGGCCTTGGCTTCTTCCGAAAACACTGTGAGCATCTTCTTCGCCGGAGATTCCGTCTTTACCTTGCTCATCCTCTCAACATAGAACTCCTTCCAACCCTCATCTCGGTCAAGCAGCTTTTTCAGCAGACCAGCGAAGGCCGAGGGTGGATCAACGCCATCGGCAATGTCTTCTTTGGCGAATTCTGCGATTTCGAGTCCTATTTCCAGTTGCATCTTCGTTTGCGACGAGTAGTACCGCCGAACAGCGGCGCTGCGTACCGCTTGAACGAGGTCGGCTCCCGCCAGCACGATGGCACAATAGTCCTTTTCGCCTCTCACGCTACGCCCCAGCTCCTGTTCGACTATCCGGGCCGTGCGCTGCGCCATTACCTCGCTGTCGGGGCGACACGCTTCAGTGTAACGGTCATGAAGCGAATTGCCGGATGGTTTCGAGTCGATGACGAGCACTCGGCAGGAGTCGTCAGGGAGGTCCACTCCGTCGTAGCGGTTGACGATACAAATCGCTTTCGAGCATTTTCCGGCCTTCAGCGACTCGACGTGTTTCGTAATCGAGTCCGCATCCGCAACAACGGCCCTACTTTCTTCCCACAGCTTAGATGCCCGGAAGCTGGGCGTGAGTCCAACGACACCGTACTTGCGCTTCTTTCGTTCCTTTGCGAAGCCCCTCACGACTTGTTCCCTCGTCATGCTCGCATCAAGCAAGGACGGAAGCAGAATCATTTTCTCACCGCACCATTTTTCATCGGGATAGGTCAACGGCTCTTCGATTGTCTTACTGTCGAGGCCAAGCCCTCGAATTAGGAATGAATCATCCGTAACCGTCGCCGACATGAAGTAGCGAGCCTTGGCGTCGAAGAACGACCCGAATTGATGAAGCGGAGGTGTGTGCGGCACAATTTCAATCGCCGTCCCAGACACGATGCAGAGGCATCGGTCTATCATGTCACGAAGGAGCGGCCATGCGAATTTGATGTCGTCGATACTTTTGTGCCGGGACAGAATTGCGGTGACTTCATCGCTGTGGTCGAGCCACGACCAATACGGCACAGCGAGCAATGCGTCAAAGTCATCGTTGCAGATGTCTTCAAACGTACCTGCCCCTTGGTCCCGAAGGTCGTTCTCGAAAAGCCTCTTGAGTTCTTCGTATGGCTGGCTGTCTGCGCTTAGAGTGATCGAACATGCCTGCTTGATCGAGTCAATGCACGCATGGCAATCGTCCATGACCAGACTTCCAAGCCCAGTCGAATGCGGGCCGAGGCCAAACTTCGTCAGTCCGTTGAAGAGCTTCTGAACTGTAGTGACGAGAATCGCCTTTCCATCGAGAAAGTCGCTCGGCAAGTCGGGATCGGCTTTTACGACGGAGATGCCAAACTGCTTCGCTTGCGTGCAGGATTGATCGACCAAGAAGTGATTTGGGCAGAGGTACAGTGCCGGTCCCTGATTGTCGTTCAACCGAGATTGCAGCAGCAACAACCCGATCAGCGTCTTCCCTTGCCCGGTGTGGAGCTTGATGATGAGGTCACGTTGTTTCCGGCAGTGCTTGTGCCATTCGGAGAGGATATGCGTCTGCACTGGCCTCAGCGGTCCCTTGTCACTTGCCCGGTCAAGTGAGTCGTAAATCTTGACGGGATCGAGAACCTTCGCCTTCTTGGGGCGTTTGAGACGCTTCTTGAAGTCAACCATCTGACGCCCTCTGGTGGAAAAATGCCCTTTGAGTGAATGACACAGAGTTCATATTCCGGTTCACATGTAGGTTGTTGCGGCTACGTGATCGCCCCTTGATTCGCCAGCAACCATGCCTTCAGGGAATACAGCTTTTCGCAATAGTCAAGGTAAGCCTCAACCGTCCCATGAAGCCCGCCTGTGCTTTGTTGAAGTCGAGCGAGGTAGCTGTTGGGATCGTAGGGAACGGGCTTCTGCTCCGAGATCACCTTCTTTCCATGATCGGTGATCGACAGAAAGGGCCAACCGTCGTTCATTGACCGAGGATGGTCCGTGCTGGGCACTAAGACCCTTTCAAGAATCAAATCCCAGATGACGTGCTTCAATCGAGCGCCGTCTTCGTCACGAAATCCTGCACCGTGTTGAAACTGATCTGGGCAGCGTTCTTTGGCGATATTCTCGACGCCGCTGAGACAATACGTGAACTGCAACTGATCCCGCCGATTCATGACGGCCTTCAGGTACTCCAACAAGAATGCTCTCAGTTGCTCAGTTTGCAGCATCAGTTCATCCCCAGAGCCTTCATCGCTGCCGTCAGTGGGTCGGAGAAGAACACGGGATCGACCCGCTCCACGATGTCGCCCGATACTTCGAGGAAGTTGCGTTTGTTTTCCAGCGGGACGAGCGCTCGGCGTGCGCCGTTGTCCATGCCAACCTGCAACGGTTCGGCCAGCGAGCGGACGGCTTTGATGTTCCCCTGAATGCTCAGGTCACCAAGGACCACCAGCCCGGCCAAGACCGACTGCCGCTTGATGGCCGAGTAGACAGCGACTACCAAAGCGATGCCTGCTTCGCACGGCACATGGTTGCTGAGGAGGTCGATGGCCTCAACGTGAAAATCGATGTTGGCGAATTGCTGGCCAATCCCCATCTTGACCTTCTGGCCTTGCAGGTAGGCGAATGCTCGTTGAAGCGACTCCTTCATCGCCCCTTTCACGCCGCCTGCAATCTTGAGTTTTCCGGTGCCGGGAGAGCAGCCGACTTCGAGGCGGTAGAGGCCCACCTTGCCTTGGTCATCGACCGAGGCGGTGTAAACGGAACCGGGGGCCAGCGGGTCGGCGGCGATCATGTCCCGCCCGCCTTGTTCGGGAACGCCGACAAACCGCTCTTCTCGTGATTCGTCGTCGATGTACGAGAACGAGGTCTGGTGGTACTCGAACGAACCCATCTTCTTGAGTTGTTCCTTCACCCGGCGACGGCCTTCCAAGGCCAAATCGAGCAGTTCGCCCAACTCATCCTTCGTCACTTCGCCGTGCGGGTAGATCAGCTTGACCAGTCCCGCCACCGATTTGCGAACCGCCTTCACGTCACGGGCGTTGAGATGCGAGCCGAGTGAGAAGTGCCGGTCGATGATCTCGGTGAAGTTGTGCCTGCGAAGTTCACGCAGCGCCTCGGCCAGAAAATCCACGACGAAGCCATAGTGATCCGTGAAGAACTCGACCCGCATCTTCGGGATTTCCCAACCGGGAATGTAGAAGTGGATGCGGTCGAGGAAGGCCATGTCCTCCCGAATCACGTCGGGCATCGGCATGAACAGGTGAGATGACCTCACCATTACCTCGACCGGCTGGTTCGTGTTGCCGAACATGGCAATCGACGCCATGCCCGACAGCGAGTCCTTGCCACGGGCAAACGTGCCGGATTCGCAGTACGTCTTCAACGTCGTCACGACCTCCTTCGGCATCTTCTGAAGGTCGGCCACTTCGTCGAACGCCACAGCGTCCCAGATGCCGACCAGCCCCATCTTGCCGGTCGCCATGTTGTAGAACAGGTTGGCGACCGTCGTCGGGCCGGTGAGCAGGATCGTGTAGGGCGAAAGCTCCTGATAACCGTAGCTCTTGCCAGTCCCACGAGGACCGAGTTCGACGAGGTTGTAGTTCTGTTCGCACAGTGTCAGCAACCGCACGAGGAACAGCAGCTTCACCCGCTGCTCGAAATGCGACGGCTCCATGCCGATGGTGCGGAGCAGGAGATCGACCCATTCTTCCGTCGTGAATTGGCTGCGGCAAGCCCGGTATTCTTCGAGGTCGAAGGTCGCAAGCTGAATTGGCTTGATGCTGTCGATCCAGAACGGGCTGCGTTTTCCTTTCTGCTCGTCGTCGAACTGATGCCGCAGATCAATCTGTGCCCAGATGCCGCCCATCAGCAGGCGGTCGTAATCCCGCATGAAGTGTTCGGGGATGTGGACGTACTTGTGGCCGAAGTTCTTCAACTCGGCCCAGTATTTGTCGTCGTCCGAAACGTACCGAACCTGCACCTTGTCGATGAGGGTGTGTTTCCCCTTGTCCTTCACCATCGACTGGGCTTTGTTCGATTCGTCCGGTCGGACGAAGTTCGACGACAGCGTGTTATTGACCACCTTCAGTCCGGCGTCGATGGCTACGGGGTCATCGGTGGCGCAGTATTTCCCCAGCAGGTATTCGAGGACGAAGACAGGGACGTTGGCCCCGACTTTCACCTTGCGGACCAAATCCTTGCGGACCACTTTGCCCGCAAACACGGATGCCGCTTTTCGGTCAAGTTCAGGCATGACTGTTTTCCTCACATCGAAATGACGACTTCCACGGTCAAGGGAGCCGCCAGTCCTACACCCGTGGTTGCGTCGAGCAGGTAGACTCCCACCGTCTTCTGGGAAATCTCCTCGGACAGCATCACGGTGACGGTGTTTGGTTCAATTCGTTTGTTGTTTTCTTCGGCGATTTTCAGGTTTACTTCGCCGGTGGCGTCCTCGAATCCGTAGGAAGCGCTCACCGGGATCGAGACGCACTTCTTGTTCGCCCGCAGTTCGACCCGCACTTTCGGAGGCTCGAACCCGAACAGGCTCGACTGGCTCTGGCTCCCGCCAATCTGCACCGAAAAGAACCTCGTTGTCAGTTTGGCCGTTCCGGGCGTCAGCGTCCATTGGACGCCCGTTGTCGGAGCCGAGGGTTTCGCCATCGAATGCAACACGACCACGGGCACGATCAGTTCTTGAGGAGACAAGCCGCCGTGGAAATAGGCTCGCCCGCCGCCCTTCGATTTGAACACGGCGAAGGTCAACGGAGTCGCAATGTCGAGTTCGCTTTCAACTCCCAGTGACGCCAGCGAGGTTCGCAGATACGACGGCTCGGAAGTTCCGCCGATGCCCACCCACACTCGCCGGTGCAGGTCTTCGACCTTCCCACCGGGCGATTCGATTTTCATGTCCTCGCCGATCTCGTCGGCGAACAGGTGCCCGTGATCGGCCACCAGCACGATAGTCTTGATGCCCTGATCGGCCAGAATCCGCACGCCACGCCGCAGTTGGCTCAGGACGCCATCGATTTGCAGCCGGGCCTGTGACATGTTATCCGCCTCGCCCAGTTCATCGATCTCCTGCGAGGTAATCAGGATCAACTCGGCGGATTGAATCCCATCCCTGACCTTCTTGCCCGGCTTCGGCAGCAGATTGTCCAGCTTGGCGTCGAAAACCGGAACGCCTGCATGTTCCTTGAGGAACTTCACACGGTCTTTGCGATCCTTGATGGTCTTTCCAGCGATCTCCAGCGCCAGTTTGCCGCCTCCGACGCTCACGACTTTGGCCGACTCGTGAGCCTTGGGCAGTAATGCCGCCATTCCGATCTCGGTGATCGTCGGAATCGTGCCGATGGCGGGCTGAACTTCCAGACGGAAATCGTCGGTCAGCAGCCGAGACAACTCACGTGCCATCTCATAGCGAAGAGCGTCCACCCAGACGTAGGCAACTTTGCCCTCGCCGAGATGCGGTTTGACTTGCTTCTCGAAGAAGTCCCTCTGCCGCAGCACACCTTTGATCGGATGCTTGGCTTTCTCGTACTGCGTGACGAAGTGCTTCGACAGTTCGGAGCCGACTTCCGTGTACCGCTGCTTGGCTTTGGTGATGAGCTTTTCCAGCCCTTGGTGATCGTCACCGGCAGCGAACTCGAAGTTGTACTTGCGGCTCTCCATGTGCCGGTGGTGCGTGTCGAGCAGGCACCACGGCTCATCATCGTCGGTGTACGCTTCGATGAGAGCCGGGACGGTTGTCGGCGGCTTCTTCAATTCCTTCGCCACACGGTCGGCCTCGATGAGTACCTCGGCGGCGGAAGAGATGAGCGCCCAGCGAGCCTGAATCGACGGAACCACGTCGGCCCAGAACCGGGAGAGACGATACTCGGCCAGTTGCAGCAGCTTCGGAGTCGGCTTCTTGAGCAGTTCGGTTTCAACATGAACGAGCAAGGCCCGTTCGACGCACTCGAAGGTTTCGTTTTCCTTGATCGGCTCGACGGGCAATTCAAGTTGATCGAGGCCGACTTCCTGTTCGACGGCATCCGCCACGGACACGTAGCTGTCCCGCACTTCCCGGTCGTTGCGCCATGTGCGAGTCAACCGCACGCACGCATCGACGCCGCCCGTGCTTTTCGCCACGGGAACAGAAGACAGTGACGGCGGCATCTGCTTGCCCAGCGCCGTGAACAGATCGGTGAGCAGCACATGCCGTCCCAGCTTCACCCGCCAGTTCGATAAGGCTTCCGTGGCGGGAAGTTCAATGTCGAAGCTGAGTTGCAGCAGATGTCGCAGTTCCTTGGCCGCTTCCTTGTTGCCGATCTCGGCATCGTGTTGTTCGCTGTGCAGAAAGGCCAAGGCGACTTCCTGCGGGTTGGCCGTGCCAAAGATCAGCTTCAGCACGCCCGTAGAAATGTCGATCCCCTCTTCGGCCAGCGAATCCAGATCGGCGAGCGACAGCTTGCCGGATTCCACCTGCCGTTCGATTTCGCCGACCTGATCCTCGCCCAGAATCGGCTTGAGGGCGTTGCGGGCCACGACGGACAGCCGAGTGTTGCAGGCCGGTGGCTGCTGGCGGGGTTGCATGACGGCACCGGCGCAATCGAGTTCGATCAGTGCGCTGTGCGTCTTCTCTTGTTCAATGGGAACGTAAACAACCAGCCGGGGCGCTTGGCCGTCATTGAGCAGATGGTCGATCTCCTTTCGCAGCTTGAAGAAGCTGCCGTCGTACCGAGCAACGGTGGTTTTCGGCAGGCTCAGTTCCGCCGCCACGCTACCGTAGGCTTGCTCCGGGTCGTACCAGACGACCAGACCTTTATCCTCGACCTGTTTGGCGAGGAGTTGAATGAGTGTTTCCGTGACTGCGGGCATTTTCACTTGCTCCCAGCGACCCATTGACGAACGGTGCGATTCTCACCGTTCTCAGGTTGGGCAAACACACTCTCAGCAGCAGAGACTTCCTCGTCAATCGATTCCGTGTCAACCGGTGTCTCAAGAATCACGGGGATCGAGTCCTTGAGCCAATGGGCGATCCGCCGGAACGCCACAAGGCTTTCAAAGTTGAGCCGCTCATGACCGCTCCGTGAATTGACGAAGCTCATGTGAATCTGTCGCAGTCGGTTTCCGAAGCAGCGCAAAAAGGTCTCGGCTTCCTGCATCGTGGGATCGACTTGGCGTGCGTGCCCCACGTCGAAGCAGAAGGTGGCGTCTGGCAACTCCGCAAAGAATCGTTGCAGCCCAGCCGCAGTTCGCCCGACCTCCTTCCGACGATCCATGTTTTCGATACAGACTGCCGCACCAAGCCCTCGCCACAGGCCCACATCATGAATCACATCGGGATGGATGATAATCGCCCACCCTCTGTCGGCGACTCTCTGGAGCTTGTCCACAAGTTGCGATTCCGACAGGTGTTCCAGCCGACTCGGTGCATGGAAGGAGACGTACTCGAACGACTTGAGTTCGTCCTGAAGCGAATCGAGGGAATCGAGCAGCGGGTCAAGTTCCGCTTCACGCAGTGCCGAAAGCTCAATCGCCCTGACACGTTCGCTACGAGCCATGTTCAGGCCACGGCGAAAGTCACCCAGCGCCAGACTGCCGGTTGAAAATCCAATCTTCATGTCAAAACACTCCATATTCACAGGTGAACTCCCGTAGGGGAGAGTCGAGTTCAAAGCACACTTTCTTCAACGCCGATTGCAGCCGGTGGCTGATATCCCGGCATTCCAGAAACTGGCCGTCGTCGTACACGTCTTGCTCGCTCAAGCCAGCCAGATGATTGCGGTCGGCGGTGTTGTTCATTTTGGCAAGAAACTGCTCGTACTCACCGACCAACTCGGCACAGGGATCGTCGAGTCCGATTCCTTGCAGTGCCCATACGATGATGTTGAGCGGCGTGGAATGTACGAAAGTCAACAAGTGGCTCTGGACCCGGAGCAGGTAGTCAGTGTCACCCTCGCTATCCTGACGCCGCAACGTATCGTTCTGAAAGCAGCTAAAGACGGTAAGAAGCCCGGCCACGAACAGCAGCTTGCGTGATGTTCGCAGTTTGATGTTTCGCAACGCCCACTTCTTGCCTGCCTGCTCCCACTCTTTGTAGGCAAAGTCAACGCACATCGTCCGCCAGTACCGAACGATGTCGTTCAGAAGAAATCTCGGTATCCGGGAATGGGCGTCTGCTTTGGCGTGAAAGTTCGAGTCGCTCAGCAGATAGCGGTTGAGAATCTGCCTCAGAATCCGCTCGAACGGGCCGTCGTCCTTGTCGTCATCGGGGGCCTTCAGGGCTGCTGCTTCAAGCAACAGGAGAATCCGCTGAGTCGTGTTGCGGTTTGTGTCTGCCTGCCCACCGATGTGATGCACGATCTCGTGGCTGAAGGCCATATTGCCGAAGATGCCTTCTGCTCCGGGCGGTTTGAGGTCTGTGCCCTGAAACGTCAGTTGACCCAGCGCCTGCTCGATCTCTCGACCGACGATGCGGTGGTCCGAGTTTGCAGCCCCGTCGATCAGCAACGTCCAGTCCACGTCACTGTCGCTGGTCCACTCACGGCGAGCCAGCGAGCCGAACACGATAATGTCGTGATCGTCATTGATGTAGGTGCGGAGATTCTCAAAGAGGAACTTCTGGCACTCGACTGCGTTATCGTGCGCAGCGGCAATCGTCGGCCAATGACTGCTGGTGGCTGTGCTGAGTTCCGCCACGTAGTTGCGATCAGGATCGATGGAGCCGTCAGGCATGGGCCGCTCCTTTGAATTGTCGTTCCTTTGGAGCCATCACTTCACCAGCCCTTTCGCTCGGAGTTGCTGGCCGATGGAGGACCACTCGTATTTGCCAGCGAGCAGGTCGTCCCAGTATTTCTTGGCGACCTTCCACGGGACGAGTTCGTGCAACGGGGCGATGTTCAGGACGACGCCATCGTTGAGATCGGGTTCGAGATGCAGGTCCGCTGCCCGGCGCAGTTTGTCCTCGAAGTCTCGCAACTCGGAAAGAAGCTCCTCCTGCTTCTCAACCTCTTTGGCCAGCCGCTTGGCTTCCTTTCCGCTGTCGCCCGCTGCGGCCTTCTCACTGGTGAGCGTTTCGAGTCGATTCGCTTCCAATCGAATCTTCGGTTCGACGTATTTCACTAGCGCCTTGAAGAGCAAGTCTTTGTCGAGACGGTGGTAGTACAGCCAGAGGGCGTAGTTCTTCTTCGAGGATTGCAGCAGCCAGTAGATCGGTGCCTTGCGACGACTTTGCGAATAGCGGGAAATGTGGTCGTCCCAGAAGCCCCCTTTGCCCGGCCTTTGGAAATAACTTCGTATTTCTCGCACGCTCAGTTGTTCGCACGCAGCCGCCTCAATCCCGTCCGCTTCGTGTTTCCAGCTATTGTCCAAGATGGCCCGAATTTGACGAACAATGTCGTGAGGATGCTCCGCATCATCGACAAGAATATCAACAGGTGGCTCTTGCGCCTTCCACTTCCATTCAGTACGAGTTGCAGCAGGAGCAGTTCGGGGAATTGCTGCAAAGGGTGAATCGGCGTCACGGTCACAGTCGTCGATGCAAGGTGGACAGGGACTCCATCTTCCTATTGCCACACCTACACAGTACGACAGCAGGCCGTGTGCCGCCGTCTTGAGAGAGGGAGCCGTCCGATACACAAACACACGAGCCAACTCGGATCGCTTCCGTGAACGGAATTCAATTCGATCCGCTGGGAGTCCCAATGCTGCTAGAGCCAACTGGTCGAGCCGCTCGTACAAGTCAATTAGCGTTTGGTGAATGCCATCTCGCAAGCTGAGGGAGTCAAGCGTGCCTGACACTAATGCATCTGGCCCCCAAAAAAGTGGCGACGTTTCATCAAAAGATTCGAGTTGTTTCAGAAGATTGATTCCCTCTGTCGCACATTCATTCAGACCTGCCCGGTCGTGATCCAGCATTTCGTCAGATATTGGAAGGTTTGAAACGGCACGATTTTCAATCTTCCGGTATTCGCCAAACACATTTATCAGTTCTTGGCATGGCGTTGAACACAGGATGCCCAGAAGGGGCAGGCGATCTTCACTCGACTTCGTAATAATGGCGATTGATTCCGAGGAGAAAATCTCGTTCTGTGGAAGGACTCTCGGACCAAATCCGACGCTGCTCACATGGGAGTAGCACAGGCCGGGTTTGTACCAGTGCTTGCTGCTTTGCATGACTTGCGCATCCGAGCCATATTTCGTCTCGTTCAGGCTGCGGAGTTCGCTACCGTCATTGTCCCAATCCAAGAGTAAAGGCGTTGCCATGAAGAAGGGCTGGTACTCCCCACCTTTCTCGAATGTCTTCCACCTGCCATCGATTTCATCTGTTGGAACTTCCCACCGAAGCCTCACGAATCGCTCGTCGTCGAATGTGTGGTTGCCGGTCGCTACGGTTCCCAGATTGGGCTGGATGCGGGCAGACTGATTCCATAGTCGCAAGAGCGCAGGGGATGAGTGAAACGCAAAAGGTGTCGTCTGGATGTGTGAAAAGTCATCGAGACGAAAGCCGTTGCCGGAGATAGAGGCAATTCTTGTGGCAAGTTCCGAACCTCGAATTCCGGCCTCGGCATTCGACATGTCACCGAATGATACCACCCCATCTTCGCTGCCTTTCGGTGCCAGAATCGAAAGGCCCGTATCGACAGCGGCTCCATCCAGCACTTCATGTCCAAGTTTGATGAAAACACGTAGGGCACGAGTGCTGATGAACTCTTGCCGTAATTGCCGCATCTGTTTGGTGTAAAGAAACTGCGACGATGTGATTGCTCCTGTCATGCCAAGCGGAGCCAACTGCATCGTGCGTTCAACAAAGGCCGCATAAACGTCCTTCCAGTTGTCAGGGTATGCCGTTCTGATCGCTTTGAGAGACGGTGTACTCGGCTTGCCGAAAGGTGGATTCATCAGCACTACGTCATATTGCTTTTGGCACAGGTCAACAAATGCGAATCCACGAACGGCATCGTCGGTAAACAATCGACGCTGAAGCTGTTGACCGTTGTGAGCTTTTTCGGCATAGCTGCGCAACGCCTCGACCACCCTCGCTTCTGCTTGCTCGAAGAACTTATCGTCGGTGATGTCGGACAGGTCGAAGAGTGCCTGTTGTTCGGGCTTCCCGGCAAGCCGCTCCATCTCGGCTTCTGTGAAAAGTAACGCTCGTCCCTTCTTGTCCGTGGCGTGTGTCGTCTCACACACGAATTGCTTCTTGGCAGCGGTCACGGCATCCCGAATCTCCTCCTCGATCTTGAGGAGCGATCCGGCTTCTCCAGCCAGCTTCATCTTGTCGAAGACGATCTCTACGACTTGGCCGAGAACTTTCGGTTCAAGCTGGCCGACGAACTCCTTGAGCATCTGCTCTTCGCCGGGCATTGGCTCGGCACAGACGAAGTTCGAGCGGGTGATCTTCGGACGGTCTTTCAAAAGGCCCATGTCCCGATAGGCCCGCTGGCAACGCAGCCACAAGGCCAGCGCCGCAATCTGGCTGGCTCGGAGGTCGATGTCGATGCCGTGCAAATTGTGGGCGAGGATCAGCCGAGGCACGTCACGTCGTAGGTCGTTAAATTTCGGGTAGTCCCGCTGAAGGGCCGGGCCAAGGTCCGGGTCGTCGTAGGCTTCCTCGTAGATCGTCAGCAGCAGATCGAAGCAATACAAGAGGAAGTGACCGCTGCCGCAAGCCGGGTCGAGAATCTTGAGTTCACGAGGGTCTTTCTTCGGACGATGCGGAATGTGAACGGGGAGCTTGAGCAGTTCCTCCTGCGAAAGGTCGTCCTTGCTGTCGCTGGCGTTTTCGGGTGGCTGCTCACCTTCTTCGAGGAAGACCTCGGACGGGCGACGAACCATGTACCGGCATTCGTCCTTGAGCTTCGTATCGCCTTTGCGCATCTCATACCAGATTTGCCCCAGCGTGTTGTCGGTCAGAAACTCGACGACGTAACGGGGCGTGAAGAACTGGTTGCGGAATGCCAACTCGTAGGAGTTACGGGGTGCTTGGCTCTCCTTGCGGGCCTTGTCTCGCATCTCCTTTGGTGTGAAATACTGGTAGACCCAACCGATGGTTTCGTCCTGCGACCAGATGTTGGGCCATTGCTCCTTCAATTCGGTTTCGTCGGGCTTGATGCCGCCGCCGTTGAGCAGGTCGAGAACCTCGTCGATGGTCTTCTGCCGGGGGTACAGCCGGTTGGCCGGATCGGTCGGGCTGAACAGCACGCCGATCTCGTCGGAGAGCAGCCCGCCGAGCCAGTCCAAGAAGTGCCGGTAGGCAACGTCCTGCTGGCCCGTTTCAAACAGCCGCAGGTCGTCCTCGTGGTCGGCCAGATAGAACTTCACACCATTGGAGTTCACGCCCCGGCTGACTGCCTCTCGAAACTTCTTCCCGGCTACGTAAACGTCACGGGCTTCCATCATCTTGTAGGCGCAAAGCCGGTTGAGATGCGTGAAGGCGATCTCCCGCACGAGTTGATCGAGGGCTTCCTTGGGCTTGAACGCACGTGCCTTGATGTGTGCGAAGTGGTCGAGAATGTCCTTGCGAGCCTCCTTCTCCTCTTCGTTCAAGTTCGGCATCTCGGCGTCGGGATCGGCGGTGACCTGATCCTTCTTGGCGAAGATGCTGTATTTTCCTTCTAGCTCCTGCGTGATGGACTCTTCGAGCAGCTTGCGGCACTGCGTCACGACGTTTCGGAGTTTTTTGCGAATCTTGTCGTCCATATCAGGACGCATCCCCTTCTGATTGTGCCGCCGCTGCTTGTTGCCTGAGTTTTTTGAGCCGGTTGTTCACGAGATTGTCGAGGGCAAGGCAAACCACACGGATCGTCTCGACGGCTTGCTTGGCCCACGGATAGGTGATGTCCTGTGCGGGACCGGATGGATCATCCTGCGAACGGTCGGCCCGATGCACAATGTCGTTCCGCCGTTTCACCGTAGCGTCGAGTGTTTTCTTGACTTCGTTCTCATCTCGGCCCAACTGATCGGCGATCAGACCCCACGGGTTGTCGAGCGCCAACAGAGCGCCGGTGACGTGGATGCCTCGTTTGCCGCTGAGGTAGCTGAAGTTGAGGCTGCGGATCATCTTGTTGGCGACGAACAGCGGATCGGGATCGTTCAGCAGGCGAACCACTTCGTCCAGCGAGAACGTGAGGTTCTTGAACTGGTTCTTGATGTCCTCGTCCTTCTTGGGCACGAAGTCCCGACCTCGGAGTTTGATGACTTCGGGAAGATTCTCTCGAAGAAGGATCGGCAGGTAGGTTTCCAAGGCCGTGCTTGAGGTCACGACCGATTGCCGGAGAAGATTGCCCAAGGCACTGCGATTGATCGAAGCAGGTGGAACTTCGGCTCGCTCTCGAATCAGCCCCAAAAAGATTTCGTTGTAGATGACCATCAAGCCTTCGTCGTCGTCGGCTTTGACCAACTCCCGCAGCGTCCGCAGCACGTTGTCCTCGGTATTGGGCGCATCATGTTCCAGCAGCCGGTAGACCTTCAGGAGCAGGTCGGCTGGCCGAACATTGTCTTCAAAGATTTGCCGAGGACTGAGCATGGGTCACTCCAAGATGATGATTGCGCCTTCATCAATGCACTTCTGAAGTGAATCCCGAATGAGGTTGAGAGCGTTGTCGAGTTCCTCCTGCGTTTCGATGGGCCGTTTGAAGAACTCCGACACTCGCACCTTCCGCACGGGAGCCTTCTTCTCGCCGCCAATCGAAAGCTCCTGCAACTTCACCAAGACCGACGACTTCAAGCCGTCCACAGCGGCGAGGTCGGACTCCATCTCGGTGAGGCTCGACTTGCCGAGCGACTTTCCGCTCTGAACCGTCTCCTTGTCTTCTTCCGTACCGACACGCCCCTGTAACGGTGAAATCAACGTGGAGGCCATGCCGGGGTTGTTGGCTTCCAGCGGTGCCCACTCGGATCGGTTCTTGATCTCGCCGAGAGCCGACTCGTAAGCGTCCTTGCGGCGATCAAAGAGATCGCAGTAGACGGTGCGGTAGGCGTCCAGCACGGTCTTCGTGTGGCTGGTGATCTTGTCCCACGAGTCGATGAACTCTTCGGACGCCAGCAGTGTTCCCAGTTCCTCGACGGTTTCGCAAAGTTCGGTCGAGGGGTTGTGCGCCGAAAGTCGCTGCCACACCTGATCCGTCGCCTGACGAGCCTGCCGCAAGACGCTGATCGAATCAGAGTTCAACGACTCACGCAGTTTCCTGACTTGATCTCTCATTTCCCCGAAGTCGGCCCCGTTCTCGGTGAGGATGCGAACGCAGTCGTCCGAAGCGGACGATTGAATGCCTGCCAACGTCTGCTGGTATTCCGAGAGCATCGGCAGGACCGGAAGCCGATGGGCCTCGGCGGTGGCTTTGAGCGGATAGAGCTTCTCCAACTCCTCCGCTGCGATCTTCTTGAACGCTGTGGCGATGGCTCCTTCCTCGACATCGACCTCTTCGCCGATCAGGTCTTCGAGTTGCTGTACGGCTTGGGTCAGCGTCTTGAGGCCGACCGATTCCCGTGGCGAATAGAGCGATGACCGAAACGCCGGATTGTTCGTGAAGGGAGTTCGAGATGCCGGGTCTTGGTAGTTGTGATAGCGATTGCCTTGATGGGTGACTTCGATTTCGCCCGCCCGGAACAGCGTGGCGAGAATCAACCGCAACATGTCCCGCTCCCAACCGTAGGGCGTGCCGCCGAATCGCTTCTCCAGCGCCTTGCCCATGCGGGTGTCTTTGTTGCCGTAGCTGTGTTCGCTCTTGAGCCAGTCCAGCACTTCGCTGCATACGTCGGCATGGGTGTTGATGACGAGCTTGGCCCCGTCCTTCACCACCATCGAAAGCCCTTGGTCGCCCTCGTAGAAAACCTTTGGCAAGACCTTGAGATCGACGGCCTTGAGAAGCTGCTCGGCCTCGTCGCCCTTGAGAGGCCGTGACCCCATTTGCAGCTTCGGGTACAGGTCCGGCACGACCTGTCCGAACAGCTTCTTCAGAATCTCGCTCAACCCCTTGCCCAAGGCGGAAGCGTCCTTCTGAACTCCACGGAACATGCCCGTGCCACGCTCCATCGCCTCGGTCAGTTTGTCACGCAGCCGGGTTTCGTAGGCGTTCTTCGTGTTCTTCTCGTCCTGAAGGCAGGTCGCCTCGTCGGGGCTGATCTTCTGCTGGGCGCTCATCTGGTTGTACTTGTCCACCATCTTCCGTGAGGCATGAAGCTGGCGTACAAGCTCATCGATTTCCGGTGTGAGGCAGAACAACCAGTAGAGGTCATTCTCGTGCGACTTGTGCTGGCTCTCGGTGCGAACTTCCTCGATGCGACCTGCGAGGTCTTCGGCGTCATCGCATATGCACAGGGCCAGAGACAGATCGCCATCATCGCCGATGCTCGTGCCGTCCACGCCGACACCGATGCGGAACGAGTGGTTCTGAAACCTGAACGTCTTGAACTCCGGCTCGTCGAAGACTTGCTGAAGAGCGGTGCGAGTCAGTTCATTCCGCTCACGAGGCTTTGGGTCAAGGTGCCGGCTCCGTTCGTTGGTCCAGTTCTTCTCCTGAGCCGTTTGGAGCTTCCAGCCTTCCTCGGTGTTGCGAATGAACTTGGCGGCATCCAACCTCTTTAGGGCGGCTTCGACCTCGCTGAGTGGCGTGGCTTTGCCGACTTCATCGACAAGCACGGCGGCGAGGTTGGCCTCCGTGCGTGGCAAGTCCCGAATGAACTCCAACAAACAGACCGCTTTGGCAACTCGCAACGCCCAGCCCTGATCTTCGGGGTCATCCTTGAACCGCTCGGCGATCTGGTGGATGTCGGTGCGTTTTTCGTTCGAGAGGTTGCCTTCCACCAACTCGAACACCTTGTCGAGCGTGACAAGCGCTCCGATGGGCTTCTTGGCGAAGGCCGTGCGATCCGAGACGAGCATCTCGTAGGCTTGTTTGATGATCGTCCGGTTGCTGCCGCCGTAATGCCGTGGCGCACCGGGCTGAAGCCGAATGCCCGACATGATGCCGATGCAGAGGTCGATGTAGTGCGGCGGGTACGGATAGAAGTGGACGAAGTTGTTTTCGTTGATGTCGGTGGGCCGAGTCGTTCTCTCCAAGCGCAGGGCAGCGTTCAACTGTCCCTGATTCTCGGCGAACATCTTCTTCAGCCGGTCCTCGGCTTCGGGCTTCTTCGCCAAGACACGCCTCGTGGCGACCTCTCGAATGTCGGACGGCGCAAGGTCAACCCGATAATAAAAGCGGTCTTGCAGCTTCGCCAAGTCGATTTGCTTCGAGTCGATGGCGGCGACGACCTCATCGAGCTTTTCTTGCGACGTGACGACGATCCAGCACGGGGCGCTGATCTTTCGGGCTTTGAGCAGGTTCTTTCCGACCTTGCCGAACTCTTCGATGGTCGCTCGCAGGTCTTCAATCTTGTCGCCGCTACGGGCGACGTGCTGCCCCACTTCGTCGATGATGAAGACCAGAGCCTTGCCTTTGCGTCGTCGTTCCCAAAGTTCAAATGTGCGTTCGACGACTTTGCTGACCGAGATGGAAGCATCCCGATTCCGTTGGGTGTGCGACCATGAATCGGCGGATGGGTACGTCGTCGGATCGAGTTGGTGAAGAATGGCGCTAGCACGAGAAATCTTCTGTGCCCCAGCCCGGACAGTCTCCCAGTCCTTGTCCAGCAGCGTCTTGCACGTGGAGACGAACTCCGGCAGCTTCCCCTCAGCTTCGAGTTCGATTTCCAGTTCAGCGATGTCAAAATCTTCTGCGTAGCCGAGTTCCCGCAGAAGGACGGTATACATCAACTCGGCAATCCGCTGAGTGACCTTGCGGGTATCGGCCTCCTTTGCGACTTCAAACAGGATGACCTCGGTCGGCGTCTTCGCATTGATGAGGTCGAGCAAATCGCTGATGCGTTCGTCTTCGAGTCGCTGCTTGAACAATTCGGCAAAGTTGCTGCCCAGCACTTCCCGGTTTTGCAGGGCGTAGCCGAGGTTCTTGGCGAAGGAGCTTTTGCCAGAGCCGAAGAAGCCCGACACCCAGACGCCGATGCTTTCGTGAGGATCGGCAGGAGCCTCGGCGATGGCCTTGAGCAGGTGGTGGTACTGGTCACGAATACTATCGGTGGCGATGTACTCGGTGATCTCATCGTGAACCGACTGCTCATCCGCCTGATCGACTTGAATGATCTCCTCGATCTTGCGGTCGAGGGGGCGTGAGATTAGGTCGCCAATAGTCTTCATGTGGATGGTCCTTGCCTCAGCCGTAAATCTTCACTCGATAATTCCCCAGCGCATCCCGATCCTTCAGGTCCATGAATCGCAACCCGGTCGTGCCTTCGATGGAACCGGGGTAGAACAAGATCGTCGGCACCTTGGTTTTGCCGTGCATCTTGTCGAGCAACATCGACATGTGGAAAATCCCCGGCGACATGACCGCCACACGTGTCAAGAACACGACGGCGGTTTCCGGGTTGAACGATGCGAGTCGTGCTGCGAGCAAGTCCCACAACGGCACCCACACCTTGCTCGACAGATACGTGGTCACTTGCTGCTGGGCTTCCACGTAGCCTCGATCCTGCTCCAAGGCGATGACCGCCTCCAAGCCCTCATCGTCGTCCTTTTCGTGGACCTGATCCAGTGCCGACCAAAGCAGTTCCGACATCGGGACGATGTGGACATCCTTACCGACTGCTTCGAGCCGAGTAGCGAGCAGTTTGATCTCTCGACGAAGCTCCCATTCGTCAGCCGGGTCGTACCGCATGATTGCGAAAGGCAGGTCTTGGTAGACGCCGATCTGCATCGGCACCGCCTTCAAATGGCTTTCGAGAGGAGCGATGCTATCTTTGAGCGAGGACATTCGCATACTCCTCAAGAGTTATGTTGGGGAACGTCAACCGGGTAACGCTACCTGCAACGTGGTACTCCAATAGATGACGCTGGTGGGCTTCAAACAGGGCTTTCTCCACGCCTTCCCGCTGCATGAAGAACAATTTCCATTCCGGCGACTCGATCAGTTTGACCCCCGAAGGTTGATGCTGCTTCAGGTAGAACACGATGTAGGCGAATGATTCGGTTGGCAGGAAGGCCGGTGCGATTCGCTTGTTGACTGCTCCCTGAAGAACGCCGAAATCTCGAAGGGCCGACAGCAGACCTTGCGAAATGCGAATGATCGTCGCCTCGGACCAGTGCCCCGTGGTCTTGCCTTCACCGACCCATTGGCCCAAGCATCGCTGAAACTCCTGCACGTTGATGTCCACTAATCCCTGCTCGTGCATGGGGAGAAGTATCTCGGTCACGGCGTCGTGGAGAAGCTGATCCGCACGGGCCGAATGGAAGTAAAGGATTCGTTCGAGTGCGGCGTTCGGGAGCTTGCCCCTGACGAGTGCCACGAGCGCCTTGGTGACGGATTCTTCTCCAAGGTATCGCTGTCGGAAGATCGCCAAGATGTCTTGAACACGGGAACGGGACGCCTTGCCGAACACGTTCTCCCTCTGAATCCGGTCGATGTTCTTCGCTACGGTGGCGTCGGCATCCCAATGGGAAAGCAGAGTCTTGGTGTCTCCAATCAAGGCACCAGCCTTGATGATCTTGGACGAGTAGGGAGCCGAAGACCGAACTCGCTCGTCCTTGCTAGGCTTCTTTCGCTTCACCATCCTCGATCCTCGCAACATCGTTTCCATTGGCAACACTGCCTCTACTGAGTGTCCGTCCGCTCGTTACCGCTTCATTTCTTCTTGGGCTTTGCCTTGCTCGCCGACTCCACCTGCTCTAGGAACTCATCTAGGTCTTCTCGCTTGAAAAGTCGGTAGCCATTCACCGGATGGCGCATGGCTGCAATCTTCCCAGCGTTGACCCAATTTCGGAGTGTGTTTGGCGAGACGCCCAAATACTCTGCGGCCTCGGAGATTCGGAGGTAATCCGACAACTTCTGCACTTCGACTCTCCCAGACTCGTGCGACCCCGGTTCAGGTTTCACCAAGACTTTGCCAACCCTACCAAAGTCCGTTATCCTTGCCAATCAGCGGGGCCGAGATTTCTGAGAAATCGTTCAGTGCGAACCGAGGCGAGACACGATGAAAATCCTCTTCCTTCACGGCTGGACCTCGGTGCCGGGCGGTCGCAAGCCGACGTTCCTGAAAGACGCAGGCCACACCGTCATCAATCCAGCACTGCCCGACGACGATTTCGACGAGGCCGTGCGGATCGCACAAGCTGAGTATAACCAAGAGCAGCCCGATGTCGTCGTCGGCAGTTCCCGTGGCGGTACGGTCGCCATGAACATCGACAGCAAAGACACTCCGCTGGTCTTGCTCTGCACGGCGGGGAAAAAATGGGGCACGGCCACGAACGTCAAACCGCACACGACCACCCTGCATTCACGCCAAGACGTAGTGGTGCCGTTCGCCAACTCCGAGGAGCT
>Ga0114931_10002261_pt1 | contig 24496 bp, 20 predicted proteins | sample 2SBtaG_FD_89579 | JGI IMG/M metagenome (GOLD analysis project Ga0114931, IMG submission 89579) | Deep subsurface microbial communities from Kolumbo volcano to uncover new lineages of life (NeLLi) - 2SBTROV14_V59a metaG | ecosystem: Environmental > Aquatic > Marine > Volcanic | place: Kolumbo... | reverse complement strand
TAAGTCGGCTTAAGTTTTGAGCCTTGAATTTTAATTCGAGGCGAAATTCCGGTAGGCTGCCGGATATTTCTTCAATCCCGCCCAAAATGTGAAACGCACCCGGAGAATGACCGAAAATTTTGTTGTTCGCCAAAAAGGGTTATAATACATTTCTTGCGATTTCATACTTTCCGAAAGGTTTATTTTTATGGATGACAAAACACTGAGAAAATATGCTGAACTGGTTGTGAAAGTTGGATTGAATATCCAGCCCGGCCAACGATTGCTAATCCGCTTGACCCCGTTAGAGGCTGCACCGCTGGTTCATGCCATTGCTGATTTTGCATATCAAGCCGGCGCACGGTTGGTGGATGTGCAGTGGCGCGATGAGGACCTGATTTTGAGCCGATTCAAATATGCCCCCCGCGATTCTTTCAACGAAATTGCCCAGTATCGTATGGATGGGTTGGTTCAACATCTGAAAAACGGTGATGCGCTGCTCTCCATTCACGCCGCTAACCCCGATTTACTCAACGGGCAAGACCCGGAACTGGTTGCCACGATGATGCAGGCATATCAAAAAGCATTGCTCCCCGCCAGCAGCCTCATTATGCGCGATGCAATCAACTGGCTGGTAATTTCCTATCCTGCCAAAGCATGGGCGCAAAAAATCTTCCCCGATACCGACCCCGATACCGCCGTCGAGAAACTGTGGAAAGTCATACTCCATATTTGTCGCCTCTACCGGGATGACCCGGTGGCAGCTTGGCAGCAGCACAACACCAAATTGAAAGCCGTCAGTGCATATTTGAATGAAAGACGATACACCGCGCTGAAATACACTGCTCCCGGCACCGATTTTACGGTTGGATTGCCGGATGGACACATTTGGAAAGGGGCGGAAAGCGTCAGCGAAGCGGGCATCCGTTTTATGGCGAATATCCCCACCGAAGAAGTTTTCACCATGCCGCACAAAGACCGTGCCGAAGGCGTGGTCACGGCATCGAAACCGTTGAATTACGGCGGCTCACTCATCGAGAATTTCAGCCTGACATTTAAAGACGGTAAAGTGGTTGATGTGAAAGCCGAAAAAGGTGAAGATACACTGCGCAAATTGGTGGAAATGGATGACGGCAGTTGCCGTTTGGGCGAAGTGGCACTGGTGCCGTACAGCTCGCCGATTTCGCAATCGGGGTTGCTTTTTTACAACACCCTGTTCGATGAAAACGCCGCCAGTCATTTGGCATTGGGACGCGCCTATAAATTTACGATGGAAGATGGCACGACTATGTCTGACGATGAATTTGCGGCACGCGGTGGCAATTTCAGCCTGACTCATGTTGATTTTATGGTCGGCAACAATCATATGGATGTAGATGGTATCACCGCCGACGGCAAACGCGAACCTGTCATGCGCCGGGGTGAATGGGCATTCGAGGTGTAACCCGCGCTGCCAAAAAACGTGTCATCTCACCGGGGAGGTTATTTCCAATTGTTTGCCCGTCAACTTCGGTGAGCGGCATGATACCCATCAAAGTATTGGTCAAAAACGCTTCATCGCTGGTTAACAGTGATGAAGCGTTCTGTTTTCCGGTCGAAAAGCCAATGCCGGCAGCAGCTGCCACCGACAGCACTGTTTGGCGCACGATACCCGGCACCAATCCGCAATCGATTGCCGGGGTGAAAAGTTCGCCATCGCGCACCCAAAACAGATTACTCACGCATCCTTTGGGAACTGCATGGCATTATCCCGGCATCACAAATTCCGGCAGATCATCGGGGTTGAGAGAAAGTATATCTTCCAGCGCACCCACCAACCGGTCAATATCGGCTTCGGTATTGTAAAAACCGGTGGACACCCGGAGCGCATACGGATACGGCAAAAAACGGATGACAATATTTTCTTGTGCCAATTTGGTCATGACTCGTGCCGGGTCATAACCGTCCAGCTGAAAGGTTATCAGCCCCGATTGCCCCGCTTTTGGGGTGATGACCGTTACCCCCGGCAGCGATTGCAGCGCGTTGAAAGTGAGGGTAGCCATTGCTGCAATGCGTTCGAAAATCCATTCCCAACCGACTTCATCTGCCATCCAGCGTAAATTGGCAAGCATTGCGTAAATGCCGGGACGGTCAACCGTGCCAACCTCGAAGCGGCGCGCGCCAGAGGCCAGCATAAACGCCCCATCATAATCGTACATAGAAGAAAGTTCCAAACTGGCATAACCGACGAATGTTGGTGACAGCATGCCCAGCCGCTCGCGGCGAATGTAAAGTGCGCCAGTGCCTTCGATGCCGCACAGCCATTTTTGTCCGGGCATGGCGTAAAAATCGACACCGCTAGCAGGCAAATCGAGCGGGATTGCCCCCACCGATTGCGCGGCATCCACCAATGTCAGCACGTGATGCCGCCGCGCCATCGCCGAAATTTCTGCCAGTGGCAGCCGTTGCCCGGTGTTCCACGCTACGTGCGAGAAGAGGATTAGCCGCGTGCGCGGTGAGATGGCGGCTTCTAACCGGCGAACGATTTCCGCGTCGTCAGTGGTGTTCATCAGTTCAACCGTTTTGACGGTGATGCCACGCCGTTGTTTCAGGATATACAGCGGCAGCAACCCGCCTTCGTGTTCCAGCGTGGTGGTGACCACTTCATCACCCGGTTGGAGGTTTAGCCCATGGGCAACGATGTTCATCCCTTCGGTGGTGTGGTGGGTGAGCGCAATTTCGGCGGGAGATGCGTTGGTTAAATCGGCAAATGCTTGCCGCAGTTCAACCTTCGCTGAGTGCAACCGCATATGCCCCGCCATGTCTGCGCGCCCTTCTGTCAGTTGGCGGGTGTTCTCTGTGGTTAGGGTGTCCACGGTTCGTTTGGGCAGCGGTCCCGATGTGCCGGTATTCAGATATGCCACTTTTTCGGTGACAGGCATTTCGGCGCGGATACGGTTGATTTTTTCGGTGGTCATTCGGTTTCCTCTCGTTTTTCGTAAAAACACAGCAGGGTACTGCCGTATTTTCGTTCATCATACAGTACCAAATTTTCAAGTGCGATGTCTTCAAATTCTTTGGGATGGATCTGCACAATGGCGATGCCATCCGGCAGGAGCAATTCGGGACGAGCGTCTATCATTTGCAGGGCTTTTATCCACAGCCCGCGATATTGCGGCGGGGCGATGTAAATTATATCAAATGGCGGGTGGTCTTTTTGCAGAATTTTGAACGCATCCCCTTTGATGACCGTTGCTCCTGCCGCCAGCCCTGTGGTGCGCAAATTTTCGCCGATGGTGCGGGTGGCGGCGGGAGCTTTTTCCACAAATGTGACATGTGCTGCACCGCGACTCAACGCTTCGATGCCGACTGCGCCCGTGCCGCCAAACAAATCGAGCACCCGCGCGCCGACAATCCAATCGCCCAGAATGCTGAACAACGCTTCTTTGGTGCGGTCGGTGATGGGACGGGTGGTGTCGCCGGGAACTTCTTTCAGTTTTTTGCCTTTGGCTGTGCCGGTGATGACGCGCATAATGTGGTTTGTCGAGATTGATTATTGGTTATTTGAACCGGTTGACAACCAATCTCGAACCTCCAGCCTCCAATTTCGGGCAATCGCCCATTTCCACCCCAACCAGCCGAGATAGACCAGTGCGAGTATCTCCACAACCCAAACTTCGGGATAGTGCAGAATATTCAGGTAGGTGCTGACCATTGCTTGCGGGGTGTTCATAAATTTGTATTGCCAGAAAGTATTCCAGCCGAAAAGAGGCCACCAGAAAGTTTCGGTGTGATACCACATGTGGTCGGCGAGCAAGTGGCTGTTGAATGCCAGCACATACGGCAGTGCCCGCCGTGCCCACAGCAGGGCGAAGACCAGCGCCAGCGCATGAACAATCAGCGAATGGCTGATGTTTTGGGTTGAGTGTGAATCGGTGAACACCAGCAGGGCTAGCGGCTTGTCAATCACATCCGGAAGCAGGGCTGCACCCACCAGCCCGCGCCAGTCGGGTTCTTTTACCCACAGATGGCGACTCAATAGCCCGACGGCGATATGTCCCGGTGGCATCATAGGGGTGTGTGTCCTCTTTCTACAAAAATACGGGCGACTCTCGCCGCCCGCAGATAGTATAGCGATTGTGTTCGGTTGTGGCAACTTACAGCCGAATTTCCAACCGTTGGATGATGGGAGTGCGAAAGGTGATGCCGTGTGGTTCGGTTTCCCAATCGGTGATGTTGACATCATCGGCGAGGATGGCAACGGGCGAAACCGGACGGGTGGTGTGAATGTGCCATGTGAGTGTGTCGTATGGCGGGGCGTATTCGCCTTCGGTGCGGGTGGTGATGCGGATGCCGCTATCATCGGCACGGCTGATGAACCGTGTTCGTTTGTACCGCCCATGCTGATATTCTTTCCCTTTGCCATCATCTTCGTATAACCAGCTATCGCCGTTGCCCCAATAATAGTGCAGATGCACGGTTGGCAAGGTGGCAAATTGCTCGGTGTGCTGAATCAAATCCCAATGGGGAATGATTGCCCCGGCACGAATGAAAACCGGTGGGGGGTCAGAAAGTTTGGCGGTGACTGTGACGGTTTGCCCGCCGCTGAAAAATTCATCGGAATGATAATTGAACCAGTCTGCACCCGCCGGCAAATACACCGTGCGCGATTCGGTGGCGGGGGTGAGTACCGGCGCAGCCAGCAGATGTTCGCCCACCATAAATTGGTCGTCTGTGGCATGCGTGCGCGGGTCGTCTTGAAATTCCATCAGCATGGGGCGCACGATGGGGATGCCGGTGGTTGTGGCGTAATGCAGCACGGTGTAAAAATAAGGCAGCAGCCGGTAACGCAGTTCGACGGCTTGGCGGGAAATATCTTCCACATCTGCACCGAAAGACCACGGTTCTTGCCGGGGGAAGGTGTCGGCGCAGTGGGTGCGGAAGAGCGGCATAAACGCCCCCAACTGCATCCAGCGGGCGTACAACTCTGGCGTGGGTGTGCCATAAAACCCGCCGATATCTGCGCCGCTGAACGGTACGCCGGACAACCCGAATTGCAGCACCATGCTCAAATTCAGCGCCAGGTGTTCCCATGTGCTTTCGATGTCTGCGGTCCACACGGCAGCATACCGTTGGATACCGCTGAACCCGCTGCGGCTCAGCACAAACGGGCGGCGGTTGGGGCGCAGTGTGCCGATGGCATCGTGGGTGGCGCGCGCCATTTGCAAGCCGTACACGTTGTGCGCTTCGGCGTGGTTGGCAAAACGCCCTTCAAAATCGTGCAGGGCAGTGCGCGGCAGGGTTGGGTCGCCATAGCCGAAAACTGCCGGTTCGTTCATATCCGTCCAAAAACCGGCGACGCCGTCATCCACCAGCTGGCGGAATTGCTCTCCCCACCAGATGCGCACTTGCGGGTTGGTAAAATCGGGAAAATAACAGTCGCCGGGCCAAACGGGACCTGTAAATACCGATTCGTCGGGCATTTTGACAAACACGTCTTTTTTCAGCCCGTCTTCTGCCACCTCATTCAGTTTGTCGGCTTTGATGCCGGGGTCGATGATGGTAATAATTTTAAACCCGTCCGGACGCAGGGTTTTCATCATTTCAGCCGGGTTTGGAAACCGTTTTTTGTTCCACGAAAATACACGATAATCCTGCATATAATGGATATCGAGATAAATGGCATCACAGGGAATTTTGCGTTGTCGAAATTCGCGTGCCAGTTCCAGCACTTCCGTTTCGGTTTTGTAACTCCACCGCGCTTGATGGTAGCCCAATGCCCACAGTGGCGGCAGGGGCATCGTGCCCGTCAATTGCGAAAAACGTTCCAGCACGGTTTTTAGCTGCGGGCCGAAAATGAAATAGTAGCGCAGTTCGCCACCGTTGGCAGAAATGATGGTGTGCTGTGTCCGGCTTTCGCCCAAATCGAAATGGCTGAGCCGAGTGTTGTCCCAAAAAATGCCGAATGCACGGTTTTGGTGCTGGCTAACCAGCCACGGATGCGCTTGATAGAGTGGGTCGGTGGATGTGTGATAATGTCCGCCGGGGTCGCGCGCCCAGACGGGGTACGATTTGCCGCGCAAGTTGAACGGTTGGGCATGTTCTCCCAGCCCGAATGCCGGTGCATCGGCGGGCAGGGTACGGTCGATGGCAATCCAATCGTCATTCCAGCCGATGCCGTCGCCATCGGTGTTGACCGGATTGCCTGCGGCATCCAAAAAATCGATGCGTCCATCGGCATAATGCACGCGAACTTTCAATTCGGCGGTAGAAATGTCGAGAGCAACATCACCTTTCTCGATGGTGATGGTGGGTGGTTTCCAATCTGCCACTTCCGGGCGGATGGCATATGAAAAGGGAATGGGAAATGTGCTGTGACGGGGGTTGAATCGCACGCGGATGATAGCGGGTGCAATGGCGGTAATCTCAATATACCCGATTTCGGCGACGATGACCACGGCGTTCGGTTCGGTTTGCCGCCATGATTGAATTTCGCCGGGGGTATTCAGGGTAGAAAAGGGCGGTGGTTTGGGCAACGGTTCGTTGCTTTTTTTGATGGCTTCCCACCATACGCCCAGCCCGTCACGGGGATGAAACGGGTCGGCGAATTTCAGTTCGGCGTGCGCTTTTTGGATGGCGTATCGCGCACTGCGCAGTAACATTGGCAACCCCACTGTTTTCAGTGAAAAGTTTATTGTTTTCCAAAAATCCGAATTATTTGCCACTGGCCGGTTCCATATCCTCCGCTACCCATTGCAGGGGGTCAACAGCGATGCCGCCCACCCGCATTTCCCAATGCAGATGCGGCCCCGTTACCAGCCCTGTATTGCCGATATAGCCAATCAAATCGCCGCGTGCCACATGGTCGCCAACGTGTACCACCGATTGGCTTTGATGCCAATAGCCGCTGTAAACGCCCAAGCCGTGGTCAATCAGTACAGCGTTGCCGCGCACATTCAGTTTTTCTGCCAGCACCACTGTGCCGGCGGCGGGGGCGTAAATTGGGTCGCCATTACCGCCGAAATCCGTTCCGGCGTGATAGCCGTTCACGGAGCCGCCGCCATAACTGCGCCGCGTGCCGAAATTCGAGGTGATGCGCGGGTCGGCGACGGGATAGCCGAATGTGCCGTGCCATTGTTTTTCCGGCGTGATTTGGTTCCAGATGAGCGCCAATTTTTGTGCCTCCGATTTTACCACATCCGGCGCGAGCAGTCCCTCCCGTCCCGGTTCGGGGATGATGGTTTCGGTGGCATAATCGCCCGCGCTGACGACTACATCTTGCGCCACGGCGGCTTCCGTACCGTCGGGCAGGGTAGCGCGGAATGCCAGCGAATAGACGCCAACTTCGCTGAGGGCGTGGATGCCGACCAACCCCCAATAGTGCCGCCCGTCGTCGGTGGTCAACGTGACGGGGCGCGTTTCAAAATCGGCGGTGAGGGTGGCGGTGGTGTCCAGCGTGACCGCCACCAGCAATGTTTCACCTTGGGCGATGGGGTTGTGCGACAGTGAAATTTTTGTGAAGGGTGCGGGCAGGGGATAAACCGGTTTGACGGGTTGGCTGCCGGGGATGACCAGCACTTGCCCAACCTCAATCAGGTTGATATTGGTGATGTTGTTTGCCTGCGCCAGCCGAGTGGTGCGCACGCCGAAACGTTCGGCGATGATACCCAGCGTGTCACCCGGTTGAACGGTGTATGTTTGCGGAGCGGTATCGGCGGCGGGAGATGAGCCATTGGCGGGGATGGATAGCGTGCGCCCGGCAAAAATCAAATCGGGGTTGGTGATACCATTGTGCGCCACCAAATCGGCAATGGTGACATCGTATTTCAGCGCGATTTCCGACAGGGTATCGCCCACCTGAATGGTGTAGGTCACTTCGCCGCTTTGGGCGAAAATTGGCAGCGACAGTGCCGCGGTCAGTAAAATTCCGGCCAGAATTGTGCGGAACGCTTTTGCCATCAATTATAATCCTCGTTCGCCGCGAATATACGGCACACCGAGTGCAGCCGGTGCACTGAGCCGTTTCTTTCTGGCGGCACGTGCGCCTAAAATCAGTGCGAAAATCGTCAGCAGATACGGAGTCATTTTCAAGAAAAAGCCCCAGTTAGAGTTGATATACAGCGGATTGACGAACCCAAGCAGTGTTTTCGGGCCTTGCAAATCGAGAATACCGCGTCGCAGTGCCCCGAAAAGATATGACCCGATTGCTGCCCGAACCGGATCCCACTGCGCAAAGATAACCAGCCCGATGGCAATCCAGCCTTGCCCGGAGGTGGTTTGTGCGCTGTACCAGCCCGGCGACACGCCCAAACTGATGGTCGCGCCCGCCAGACCCGCCAGACACCCGCCGACAAAGACATACAAATAGCGCAAGCGGTACACGTTGATGCCCACCGTGTCGGCGGCTTCCGGTTTTTCACCCACGGCACGCAGGTGCATTCCGGGACGTGTTTTGTAAATGTAATACCATGTTGCCGGGATGAGAAGATAACCCACGTAAACCAAAATGTTAAAATCGGCGAAAAAACTGGGTCCAATTACCGGAATTTGCCCCAGCAGAGGAATTGTCCAATGGGGGATGAGCGGCGGGTTTTGCCCGGTCAACCCTTCGCCGAAAACCAGTGCCAGCCCTGTGCCCAAAAAGGTAAGCGATAACCCGCTGACCACTTGGTCGGCTTGAAAATGGATGGTGACCAGCCCGTGCGCCAAACTGAGTACCCCGCCGGCAATTATTGCCGCCAGCACGCCGAGCCACACGTTTCCCGTCGCCAGTGATGTGCTGAAACCTGCCATCGCACCGAGCAGCATCATCCCTTCTACACCCAAATTTAAAATACCGCTGCGCTCGGCAAAAATTTCTCCGATGGTGGCAAAGAGCAAAATAGTGCCGGTTGCCATACCGGCGTGTAAAATTGTTACCAGATTCATGCGTTTTCTCCAACGTTGCGTCGGTGTACCAGACGGATTTTATAGCGCAACAGCACATCGCTGCTGATAATCATAAACAGAATGAACCCCTGCAACATCATCGCCAGCCCGGATGGTTGTAGCTCTCGGCCGGCTAAAATCAGTGCCCCAAATAGAATGGCAACCGGCACGATGGCGAACGGATTTAATTTTGCCAGCCAAGCGATGATGATGCCGGTAAACCCATATCCCGGCGAAATTCGTTCTTGCAGGCGGTGGACGACGCCGGTAATTTCCGACATTCCCGCCAGCCCTGCCAGCGCGCCGGATACCACCAGCACTAAAATGATGTTGCGGGTGATGTTCAACCCGGCATATTTTGCCGCGTTTGGGTTATCGCCGATGAGTTTAACTTCGTACCCCCAGCGGCTGCGTTCCAGCAGCCACCAAACCACGACCACCATCACCAGCCCGAATACAACGCCGAGATGCAGCGTCATTCCGGAGATGCGATCCAGCCCGATGCTTTTCAAAAAGCCGGTAATGGCGGGGTTGCCTGTTTCCATAAAATTTTTGTAGGCGCGGGCGTAATCGGTTAAGCGTGGCATCCATGCCGATTTCGGGAAGGTGGGAGTCATTTGGAAGCCGGCATCGCTCCACGTGTTGAAAATCCAAAAATTATTCCACAAAATTGCCACATAGTTTAGCATTAACGTGGTGATGATTTCGTTGATTTCTAATTTGGCTTTCAGATAACCGGGGATGAACCCGTAAATTGCGCCGCCAATCATCCCAAAAATCGCCATCAAGCCCAGCGTGAGCCACTTTGGGGCATCCGGCGGCAAAATGGGAATGAGAACGACCAAACTGGCGGCAAATGCGCCGGCATAAAATTGTCCTTCCGCACCAATATTCCACAATTTCATTTTAAAGGCGATGGCACATGCCAGCCTAACCAAAATCAGCGGCGTGGCTTTGACCAATGTATCGGAAAAAACTGCCCAACTGCCAAATGTAGCGGTGAAAAAATATTTGCCAACCACCAACGGTTGCCCGCCGATGAGCTTTAAGATGATGCCGCTGACGACAAATGCGATGACGATTGCCCCCAGGGTGGTAACAAATGGAAACCAGCGGGGGACATCTTCAACACGTTTTTCAAATTCAAGAGAGAATGGCATAGTGTTAGTCCTGATGGAAGTTTATAGTGTAAACAGGTGAACCTCGTACAATTTAACGCAGTTTGGTGTTGTGCCGAACTGTTCCCGTGCGGGAAAGCCCGAATCCACCGTGTTACGCTTCGGGTATCGCGTGCCCGGTCATCATCAGCCCGATGTCGTTTACGTTTGCGTCTTTGGTGGGGACGATGCCCATAATTTTGCCTTCGTAAATGACGGCGATGCGGTCACTGAGTGAAAATAGTTCTTCCAATTCTTCTGAAATGAGCAAGATTGCCGCGCCCGCTTCGCGCTGTTCCAGCAACAGGGTTTGCACGGCTTCGATTGCGCCGACATCCAACCCGCGGGTGGGCTGCACGGCGACCATCATCTGCGGGTGCGCCGAAATTTCGCGTGCCAGAATGACCTTTTGCAGGTTGCCACCGGAGAGTTTCCGGGCCGGAATACGCACGCTCGGCGCGAGAATGTCGTATTTTGCTTTCAATTTGCGGGCGAATTCGCGGGCTTTCAGGAAATCGATGGACAATCCGTTGCCGATGGGCGCTTCGCGGTAGTTTTTCATGATGGTGTTTTCGGTGATGGTCATATTGGGCGCTGTGCCAACTTTTCCCCGGTCTTCGGGGATGTGTGCCACGCCGTTTTTGATGGCAACAATTGGCGGGCGGTTGGCAATGTCTACCCCGTTGACGGTGATTTTGCCGGTACATGGGCGCAAGCCGGTGATGACTTCTGCCAATTCGCTTTGCCCGTTGCCGGCGACGCCGGCGACGCCCAAAATTTCGCCGCTGCGCACTTGCAGCGAGATGCCGCGCAAGGCAGGTACCCCTTTATCGTTAATGGCACTGACGTTTTGCACATCCAGCACCACATCTCCCGGTTCGCGTTCGGTTTTTCTCACGGTGAAAACCACTTCGCGCCCGACCATCAATTGCGCCAGTTTTTCGGCGGTTAATCCCGTAGCTTCGATGCCTTCGGCTGTGACTTTCCCTTTGCGCAGGACAGTCACCCGGTCGGCGATTTGTGTTACTTCGTGTAGTTTGTGGCTGATGAAAATGATGGATTTGCCCTGTGCTGCCATTTTGCGCAGGGTGTTCATCAAATCGTCAATTTCTTGTGGGGCGAGGACGGCGGTTGGCTCGTCTAAAATCAAGATGTCTGCGCCGCGATAAAGCATTTTCAGCAATTCGACCCGCTGTTGTTCGCCGACCGAGAGCTGCCAAATTTTGGCGGTGGGCGGAACGTGCAACCCGAATTGTTCTTCAAGTTCCAATATCTTTTTGTCGTATTCCGGCAGGTTTAGGAAGAATTTTGGTTCATCCAGCCCCAGTAAAATGTTTTCGGTGACGGATTGAGTGGGCACAAGCATAAAATGCTGGTGAACCATCCCAATTCCGGCAGCGATAGCATCTTTGGGTGAGTTGAAATTGACGGGTTTGCCATGCACTTTTATGGAACCTGAGGTAGGTTTGTATAACCCTGATAGCACGTTCATCAGTGTGCTTTTTCCTGCACCATTTTCTCCCAGCAGGGCATGTACCTCACCTTTTTTCAGGGTGAAATTCACATGGTCATTTGCCAGCACGCCCGGAAAGCGGACGACGATGTCGTGCATTTCTACTGCGTTGGTCATAAGAGGGTCCTTTGCAAAAGTGATTTGCCGCTCGTCGGCGAATGTTGTGCGGGCACAATAGCCGCCGACGGACGACAAACGGGGGCAAGCCGAAGGTTCGGCTCGCCCCCAATGGTGTTATTTCAGTTCAGGCAGTTCGGCGGTGACGTTTTCGTTCCACCAGTACATGCAGATTTTACACGGGCTGCCGAATTGTTTGAAGCCGTCAAGGTCGGCTTGTTCAAGGCTTTGTCCTTCGGGAACCACAATGTTGCCTTGGTTGTCTTTGATGGGTCCTTTGAAGACATCGAAGCGGGTGAATTCGCCTTTCAGCATTTTGTCGAGCGTGCTTTTGACCAAGTCAAGGTCTTCTTTCGGCAGCTCGGCAACGCCGGGTTGCATTTTTTCGCCTTCCATAAAGCCGTACAGCCCTAAACCGCCGCTATCGGCATCAAAGTATTCCGAGCCGCCTTTCCATGTGCCGGCGCGAGAATCTTCGACGATTTTGGCATAGATGGGGCCCCAGTTCCAGTACATGGATGTGAGACATGCGGGTACGGTGCAGTTGCCTTTGTAGTCATAGGTGATGCCCCATTTCCCGTCGGGAGCAACTTCGGCGGGGGCGGGGGTGTCGGCGCCGGTCATAACCACGTCTGCGCCGGCATCAAACAGTGAAGATGCGGCTTCTTTTTCAACAATGGGGTCGTGCCAGGTGAAGATCCAGCGCACGTCAAGTTTACATTCGGGGCAGGTTTTTTGAATGCCGAGTGCAAAGGCGTTGCCCAGCCGTAATTCTTCGGGGATGGGGAAGGTGGCGATGTAACCGATTTTGTTGCTGCCATCCATTTTGGCGCGCGAACCGGCGAGCATCCCGGCGAGATATTTCATATCTTCCATAGCGCCCATCAGGTTGCCAAAGTTTTCGCCGTTGGTTTTGAAGCCGGTCAGGTGGATAATGTCCACATCGGGAAATTCTTCCGCTACAACTTCAGAGGCATCCATGTAACCAAATGAGGTGGTGAAGATGACATCGAAGCCTTTGCGTGCTAGTGAGCGGATTACTTGTTCGGCATCTGCGCCTTCCGCAACCAGTTCAACGTAGGCGGTGTGAACATTGTCTACATTTTGTTCTACATATTGCCGACCAACATCGTGTGCTTGTGTCCAACCGCCGTCATCGTGCGGGCCCACATACACAAATGCCACGTTGTATTTGCCTTCTTCAATGGCGGGAATTTGGTATTTGCCCACAGTTTCGGTTTGACCGGCCGGTTCGGCGGGTTTTTCTGTGGGGGCTTGGGTGGGTTGTTCTGCCGGTGTTTCAACGGCGGGTTTTTCTGTCGCCGGGGCTTGGGTGGCTTGTGTGCCGCCGCATGCGGTAACGACCAGTGCCAGGGCGACAACGACCAATAATAGCGAAACGATACGTTTCATTTTTGTCTCCTCCATAAAATTGTTGCGGTTAAAAGGTTTAAAATCAATTACCAACAGATTCAACTTTCCGGAAACACACCTCCTTTTTGGGGATACTCTTTTTTAACCCAAAAGTTTGATTTTGTCAATCGGTATCATTTCAATAAATTGGGGTACAATATCGTAGTGGCACGCTGCAGCGTGCCACTACCGGACTGCCACAAGAATTACCCCTATATTTTGAGAAGATACGTCAATCATTCGTAAAGAGCGGCACAATTGCAAACTTGTCAACATCCACCAATCCCATATCGGTGAGTTTTAGGCTGGGGATGACCGGCAGTGCCAAAAAGCCGAGCGTCATGAATGGGTCGTGCAGGGGCGACCCGAGTTGATGCACGGCAGCAAGCAGTTCGTCCATTTGGCGGCGCACGATTTCGATGGGTTGGTCGCTCATCAGTCCGGCGATGGGCAGCGGAACTTGCGCCAGCACTTTATCGCCCACGGCGACTGCCAGCCCGCCGCGTGTATCGGCGACGGCGTGCGCCGCGGTGAGCATACTTTCATCATCTGCGCCGGCAACCACCAAATTATGATGGTCGTGCGCTACGGTGGAGGCAATCGCACCTTCTTTCAGTCCCAAGCCGCGCACAAACCCCTTGCCTACATTTCCGGTTGCGCGGTGTCGTTCGATAACGACCATTTTTATCATATCGCGGTTCACATCTGCCACGGCAAACCCGTTTTCAATTTTGGCGGGTTCCACGATGTTGTTGGTGATGAGTTGGTTGGGTATCGCGCCGATGATATGCACGTTTGTGCCTTCTGCGGGGATGGAAAGGTCAATTTTTCGCCAGTCGATGTTAATGGTGCTGCGCAAAACTGTTTCGCGCGGTGGGCGTTCCCAAGGGATAACCGTGCCGTTTTCTGCGGCTAATTGTCCGCCGCGATAAACTTTTTCGGCGCGGATATCGTTCAAATCGGAAAAAATGACCAAGTCGGCGCGGCGGCCGGGGGCGATTGCGCCACGGTCGTGCAAGCCGAAGTATTCGGCGGGGTTAAGGGTTGCCATACGGATGGCGGTAATCGGTGGTACGCCCTTTTCGATGGCGGTGCGCACCATGTAATCAATGTGCCCCAGGTCGAGAATGTCGGCGGGGTGACGGTCGTCGGTACACAGGCAGATGCGGCGATTGTTTTCGGGCGTGATCATCGGCAGCAGAGGCAACAGGTTGTGGGCGTTGGTTGCTTCGCGGATGAAGATGTACATGCCCAGCCGCAGTTTTTCCAGCGCTTCATCAACGGTGGTGCATTCATGGTCGCTGTGGATGCCGGCGGCGGCATAGGCATTCAGCGCTTTGCCGGTCAAACCGGGGGCGTGCCCGTCTTTTACCCGTTTTTTGAATGCCCTGATTTTGTCCAATACTTCTTCGTCGCCGTTTACCACGCCGGGGAAGTTCATCACTTCTGCCAGCCCGAGCACATATTCTTCGTTCAACAGGTTTTCCAAATCGTACCAGTGCAACGCCGCGCCGGTGGTTTCCATGTGGGTCGAAGGCACACAACTGGGGGCATTGACATACACGCTCAACGGGTTATGTTTTGCCATATCGAGCATATAGCGGATGCCTTCTAGCCCCAGTACGTTGGCAATTTCGTGCGGGTCGGTGACGACGGTGGTGGTGCCGAGCGGTACCACGGCACGGGCGAATTCCGGCGGGGGAACCATGGCACTTTCGATGTGCACGTGGCTGTCAATAAAGCCCGGTGCGACAAATTTTCCGCTCAAATCAATCACTTTTTCGGCGGCATAATCTTTGCCGATGCCCACAATTCGCGAGTGGGCAATGGCAATATTACTTTCGATGATTTCACCGGAAAACACATTGATGATTTTTGCATTTTTCAGTAGCAATTCGGCGGGTACATCACCGCGCGCTACTTTTAACAGTGCCGAAAGTTCCATATGCATCTCCAATGGAGGATTGAAGGGCAAGCAACCATCGCTTGCAGTATCCACTCATAGCCGTTTTTGATTTGTGAAACATTGTACCACCAATCGGCGTAAATATCCAAATGAGATGCATGAAGAAACCACTGATGGGCCTATCGTGGTTCCATTCCCCCTGCTGCCTGCGACAACATTTTCGCTTGCTGCATCTCGGGCGGCAGCGCATCTTTGCCAACAACATGCCAGTGAATTTGATACCGTTGAGTCAAATCAAACAGTGTTTCCCACAGGTCGCGGTGACTGACCGGCTTGCCCGTTTTTGTTTGCCAGTTGTTGGCACGCCAGCCCTTTACCCAGCGGGTCGCGCCGTCTTTCAAATAGTCAGAAGGGGTGTACAGGTGGATGGGTAGCGGGCGGGTAATGGCGCGCAACCCTTCGATGGCGGCGCGCAGATGCATCCGATTGGCGGACGTATTCTTTTCGTGCCCGCTGATTGTTTTTTGTGTTCCGCGATAGCGCAGTACCACTGCCCAGCCGCCCGTTTTTGTTTTGCCGGAATATGACCCGGCGGCGAAAATATGCACCGCATTTTCATCATCCAGCGGCAAATCGGGCTTGGGAATTTGTGCGCTGGCAAGTTCGTCGGCGCGTTCATTCCATTTATTGCCTGCGTGTCCTTTTGTCCAGTGCCACCGGATGCGATGGCGTTTCGTTTCGGCGGCGAGTGCCTGCCATTCTGCCACATTTTTCAATTCCGATTTTCCCCGCTGCCAGCCGTCGCGTTCCCATTTGGCGAGCCACTCGGTGATGCCGCGGCGCAGATATTGCGAATCGGTGTAAAAATCAATTTCGTGCGGTTCATCCAGCGCGCGCAGGGCTTCAATGGCGGCGCGAAGTTCCATTTGATTGTTGGTGGTTTTTGGTGCCGCGCCCGAAAGTTCGCGCGCGGGTGCACCCGGTTTCAGCAGAATTGCCGCCCAGCCCCCCGGACCCGGATTCGGATTGCAACCACCGTCGGTGTAGATGGTAATTTTTTCCATAGTTTTTGGTGACCTGTTTTCAGTGTTTAGTTTTCAGTGGTCAGTCATATGTCGTTGCGAGCGTAGCGAAACAATCACCATCGGTTAATGGAAAAGAATGCTTCAGCCCTATGGGCTTCGCAATGACAGACACACTGAATACTGATTACTGATTACCGACAACTAAGAACCGCTACGCCACGCCAGCCCTCTCGAGCATGCCGCGGCTGATTTTGTTGTGCCGTTCGATGGTGGTCGGCAAATCGAGCGTGCGGATTTCGCCGTCTTCCACGATGATTTTGCCGTTGATGACCGATAGCCATACGTTGGTTGGGGCGCAGGTCACCAAACTTGCCAGTGGGTCGCCAAGACCGCCCGCATGCGCCAAGTCGTCAATGCGGAAGTCGACGAAATCGGCTGCCATGCCGGGCGCAATGACACCGATGTCATCGCGGCGCAAAACGCTGGCACTGCCGAGCGTTGCCAGTTCCAACGCCTCGCGCGCGCTGAAACGGTCGGCGCGGCTTTCAAACCCGGGCCAGCCGACGCGCTGCAACAGCATCGCCTGCCGCGCTTCGCCGAGCATGTGATTGCCGTCGTTGCTGGCAGAACCATCTACCCCCAACCCCACGCGCGCGCACGCTGCAATCAAATCGGGAATCGGCGCGATACCCGATGCCAAAATCATATTACTGCTGGGGCAGTGGCAAACGCCGGTGTGACTGTGCCCCAGCCGTTGAATTTCGTCTTTGTCGGGATGAACCATGTGGGCAAACCAAACATCTTCGCCCATCCATTCCACCGATTCGGCATATTCTACCGGCCGCATGCCGAACATTTCCATACAAAAACGGTCTTCGTCTTTTGTTTCTGCCAAATGGGTGTGCAGATTGACCAGCGGATATTCGCGCGCCAGTTTCGCGCTTTCGCGCATCAAATCGGTAGTCACGCTGAAAGGTGAACAAGGCGCCAGCCCGATGCGCAGCATCGAATAGCGGTTCGGGTCGTGGAAAGTTTCGATGGCGCGCAGAGAATCTTTCAAAATGAAGTCTTCGCTGTCGGTGACGCGGTCGGGGGGCAAGCCGCCCTGACTTTCACCGAGGCTCATACTGCCGCGCGTGGGATGGAATCGCACACCGATCTCTTGCGCGGCGCGAATCTCATCATCAATTTTGGCATCGTTGGGGTAAAGGTACAAATGGTCGGCGACAGTGGTTGCCCCGCTGAGAATCAATTCCGCCAGCCCGATTTTCGCGCTGATGTAAACGGCTTCGCTGTCCATTTCTGCCCAAATGGGGTACAGAAATTTCAGCCAGTCGAATAGAATTTTGCCGCCACTGGTGCCGATGGTGCGGGTGAGGGTTTGGTACAGGTGATGATGGGTGTTGATCAAGCCGGGGATGACAACGGTGCCGCCGGCATCGATGGTGCGGTCGGCGGTCAGTGAGGGGTCGGCGGTCAACTCGGCGGTGGTGCCGACACGCTGAATCACGTTGTCTTCCACAAAAATTGCACCGTCGGGAATTTCGCGGCGGGCGGCATCCATCGTTGCCAGAAGGTCGATATTTTTTACCAAAAGCGTCGTCATAATCGCGTTCCTTTCGTGATGGGAATTTGTTGGGTTTGAGAAGGAAAGATGCGGGAAAAAAGTCGAGCATCATCTTGAATTGTAGTGTATTCTGATAAAAAATAAAAATACCGGAGGGATTTCAAAATGAAAAAGTTTATGCGATGGATAATGATTTTAGCTGTGATGACGGTGGTGTGGATGGCAGTGAGCCGGAGAAACATAGTGCAAGCCATACGCGATGGTTCGCACACGGTAGCGGTGATGGAACGTGCCAACGCAGAGATTCCGTCTAAATCGGCGGCGGGACAATATTATCATGATTTGTTTTGGAAGTACAATGCGGAAGTGGGCGATATTTTACTGCGACAACATCCCGAACATCGCCTGCAATTTGTAACAATGATAGATTCGTTCATTCCGCCGTTGGAAGCGTTTTTGGACGGCAAAGGTGATTCCGTGACTATTTCGGCTGAACAGATTGAAGACTTACAAAACGAGTTGGATTGGCTCAAATCGGTTGGCAGTGATAATTTGCGCGCTGACATTGAGCGTGAGGAAGCGCGTTTTCCGCTATCGCAATTCATCGGGATGACTGCTAATGCGGCATATGAGGTGATAGTAACGGATTTTTTGTAGGGGCGGCGCGGGCTTGCCCTTACAACTTCCGGCGTGATTTCGGTGAAAAATTAGCGATTCTTGTGGTCGTGGGGCACGATGCATCGTGCCCCTACGTTTTTAGATGATACGAACCGTTCTCAAGCCTGCCCCAAATTGATTCACACCCAACATAACCGGCTGTTGCGTGAAATGTGAAACGTGATAAAATTATCACGCATCACGCATCACGCATCACGCATCACACATCACGCATCACGAGCCATCCATGAAACCTTTTCCCAAACGAATTTACCACACCCCCGCCGAATTTCTGGCGGACTTCCACTATATTTTTTCGCGCCGAAAATTGGTGCGCCGCGCCATGCGCCAACTGATTTCGTACCCCTTTCGCGAACGGTTGATGATGACTGTTACCGCCGTGAACGGTTGCCGCTATTGCCGATATTACCATATCGGCGAATCAAAAAAAGCCGGGCTGACCGAAACCGAGATGCGCGATTTGCTGGCGGGGCAAGTCCCCGCCGATGCTCCCGCCGCGGAACTCCCCGCGCTGATGTACGCCCAAACCTGGGCAGATGCCAACGCCGACCCACCGGCAGAGGCAGTGCAATTGCTGCTCGATACCTACGGTGCGGAGATGGCAGATGCCATTCATATTGTGCTGCGGATGATTCGGGTGGGCAATTTACTGGGCAACACCACCGATTATCTGCTCTATCGGTTCAGTTTCGGCAAATTCGGCGGGGTATAACCGTGTTGCGTGAAACGTGAAACGTGATAAAATTATGTCACGCATCACGTATCACGCATCATTTTTGGAGGATGTCATGGATGACGTTCAATCCCGCATTGAACAATTGCGGCAAAAAATTAACTACCATGCGTACCGCTATCACACGCTTGATGACCCCATCATCAGCGATTATGAATATGACCGGCTTTTTGCCGAGTTGAAACGGCTGGAAGCCGAACACCCCGAACTTGTCACCCCCGATTCGCCCACGCAGCGTGTGGGGGCGGAACCCCTTTCGGAATTTGAAAAAGTCACCCATCCCATTCCCATGACCAGTTTGGCAAATGCGTTCAACGATGATGATATGCGCGACTGGCTGAAACGTATCGAAAAACTATTGCCTGCCGGAACGACCATCGCCGAGGTGGATTTTGTGGTGGAACCGAAGATTGATGGGCTGGCAGTGGCGCTGACGTATGAAGATGGCATTTTTGTGCAGGGCGCGACGCGCGGCAATGGCATCATCGGCGAAAATGTGACCGCCAATTTGCGCACCGTGCGCGATATTCCGCTGCGCATCCCCGTTGACCCGCATGCCGGTATCGCCGCGCCACGCCGCATCGAAGTGGGCGGTGAGGTGTATATCGGCAAAAAAGATTTTGAGGCGTTAAATCGCAAGCAGGCAGAAATCGGCGGAAAGTTGTATGCCAACCCGCGCAACACCGCCGCCGGTTCGCTGCGCCAACTCGATAGCAGCATCACCGCTCAACGTCCGCTGGCGTTTTTCGGCTATCAAATCGGATATGTTGACGGGTTGGAAATTCACACCCAATGGGAAGCCTTGCAAACGATGCGTACTCTCGGCTTTCCGGTGAATCCCGATATTCACCGCTCCAAAACGCTCGACGAGGCGTTGGCTTTCATCCATCAATGGATGGAACGCCGTGCCGAATTGCCTTACGAAGCCGATGGCGCAGTCGTTAAAGTGAACGATTTTGCGCTGCAGCAACATTTGGGCATCGTCGGCAACGCGCCCCGCTGGGCAATTGCCTACAAATTCCCCGCGCAAGAAGCCACCACTAAATTGCTCGCCATCAAAACCAATGTGGGACGCACCGGGCAAATTACCCCCTACGCCGAATTGGCGCCGGTGAATATCGGCGGGGTGACGGTGCGCAGTACCAGCCTGCACAATTTTGAAGATATTGCTCGCAAAGATTTGCGCGAAGGGGATACGGTAGTGGTCAAACGCGCGGGCGATGTGATTCCGCAGGTGGTCAAACCGATTCTCGACCTGCGCCCCCCCGATTCGAAACCGTACCAGCCGCCGACCCATTGCCCGGTGTGCGGCGCCCCCCTCTTTTTCCCGCAGGATGAAGTTGCCGTCTTTTATGTGAACAATGCTTGCCCCGCCCAACTGGTGCGGCGCGTGGAATATTTCGTCTCGCGCACGGCGATGGACATCGAGGGTTTCGGCATTAAAAACGCAGAACTTTTTGTGGCAGAAGGATTCATTCACGATATTGCCGACATCTATTATCTCGACCGTGAAAAACTGCTGGCGCTGGAAGGGTTTAAAGAAAAGAAAGTGGATAATCTGCTGGCGGGCATCGAGGCGAGCAAACACCGGCCGATGCACCGCGTGCTGACCGCGCTTGGGATTCGATTTGTCGGGGCGGAAGTGGCAAAACTGCTCGCCGACCGGTTCGGCAGTATTGATGCCATTGCTACCGCAAGTTTGGAAGAACTGGAAGCCATTGACGGCGTAGGCCCGCGCATTGCCGCCAGCGTGGTCGATTGGTTCAGCCGCCCGGAACATCGGCGCATTTTGGAAAAACTTCGCGCCGCCGGACTGCAATTTATCGCCGAAAAACAGCCCGAATCCGAGGGCGAAAAACCGCTGGCAGGATTAACTTTCGTCATCACCGGCACATTGCCTGTGCCGCGCGGTGACGCGAAAAAACGCATCGAAGCGGCGGGCGGCAAAGTGACCGGCAGTGTCACCGGCAAAACCAGCTATCTGCTGGTCGGCGAAAATCCCGGCGGCAGCAAATTCACCAAAGCCCAGCAACTCGGCACGCCGCAGATTGGGTGGGACGAGTTGGAAGAGATGATGGGTTGAAGCGTGAAACGTGAAACGTGAAACGTGAAACGTGACAAAATTGTGGGTTTCTGGGAAATCAGGGTGGTTACCTGTCATTGCGAGCGGAGCGAAGCAATCTCCGTGAGCATAATGTGAGATTGCTTCGGCACAAAAAACGTGCCTCGCAATGACATAATTCCCACAACCCTTGAATTCAGAAAGAGCCAAAATTGTTTGCACATAAATTTCTCGAAATTCGGGATAAAAGGAAAAGAAAATTATGACTCAAAAAGTAGCAATCATAACCGCCGCGGGAAGCGGCATGGGGGCGGCCACCGCCCGCGAATTGGCGGCACGGGGGTATCAACTGGCGTTGCTGTCGCCGTCTGGCAGCGCAGAGAAACTGGCCGGCGAACTTGGCGGCATTGGCATGAAAGGCTCGGTCACCGAAATGGCGGATTTGGAAGCGCTGGTTTCGCAGACGATGGAACGTTTCGGGCGCATCGATGCGGTGGTGAACAACACTGGTCATCCCACCACCGGCGACTTGCTGGACATTCCCGACGATGGGTGGGTGGATGGCATGAATCTGGTGCTGATGAACGTCATTCGGATGGCGCGACTGGTCACGCCGGTGATGCTGTCGCAGGGTGGCGGGGCGTTTGTTAACATTTCTACCTTCTCCGCCTTTGAGCCGAGCGCATCGTTTCCCGTTTCATCCACCTTCCGCGCCGCGCTGGCATCCTTCACCAAACTGTATACCAACCGTTACGCCGCCGACAATATCCGCATGAACAACGTTTTGCCCGGCTTTATTGATAGCTATGAAGTGGATGATGCCACTCTCAAAACCATTCCGATGGGGCGGCCCGGCACCGTGGCAGAAATTGCCAAAACCGTGGCCTTCCTGCTGTCTGACGATGCGGGATACATCACCGGGCAAAACCTGCGGGTGGATGGTGGGATTACCCGCTCGGTGTAAAGAATTTGTGATGACGTGAGGCGTGAAAACGTGATAAAATCTTCACGGATCACGGATCACGGATCACGTGTTCACATTCTATAAATAAAGGACAAAGCCATGACCAACCCCAACCCCATCGAACTCCGCTCCGACACCTTCACCCTGCCGACACCCGCCATGCGCGAGGCGATGTTCCGCGCCGAAGTGGGCGACGACGTTTATGGCGAAGACCCCACCGTCAACCGGCTGGAAGCCCTCTCCGCCGAGCTATTCGGCAAAGAAGCGGCACTATTCACCACCAGCGGCACGCAGGGCAACCTGCTGGCGTTGTTGAGCCACTGCCAGCGTGGCGAGGAATATATCGTCGGGCAGTCGGCGCACACCTACCGCTACGAGGCGGGCGGTGCGGCGGTGCTGGGCAGCATCCAACCCCAACCGCTCGATTTTGAACCGGATGGCACACTTGATTTGGCAAAAGTCGAAGCCGCCATCAAACCGGACGATTACCATTTCGCCATCACCCGCCTGCTCTGTTTGGAAAACACACACGACGGCAAAGTATTGCCGCTGGATTATCAGGCGGAAGCCGCCGCGCTGGCGAAACGGCACGGGTTGAACATCCATCTCGATGGGGCGCGGGTGTTCCATGCAGCGATAGCGCAGGGCGTGGATGTGCGCGAAATTGCCCGGCATTATGATAGCGTCTCCGTCTGTCTGTCGAAAGGATTGTGCGCGCCGGTCGGCACTATGCTGGTCGGCGATGCCGATTTTATCGCACGGGCGCGCCGCTGGCGGAAGATGGTCGGCGGGGGGATGCGGCAGGCGGGTATTCTGGCGGCAGCGGGCATTCTCGCGCTCACTGATATGCCGGAGCGGCTGGCGGAAGACCATCAAAACGCCAAAATGTTGGCGGACGGGCTGGCGGAAATGCCCGGCTTCACCGTTGAATGGCAGGCGACGAACATGGTTTTCTACCGGCTGGCGCGGAATCCGGCAGGGCAATTCAGCACATTTATGGCAGAGCGGGGCATCAACATCGGCGATGATAGCGGTCTCATCCGAGCGGTAACCCATTACGGCATCACTGCCGCCGACATCGAACGGGTACTCGAAGCGGCGCGGTCGTTCAGTGCGATGTTTTTCGCATAGAACGTGAATCAAAAAGACTGAGATTCCTTTACGTAGTTTTTATTGACCATTGAACCAATGAGTATTACACTTGGAAAAGGACTTGTTGCGATTATTATTGGAATGATATCATGAATTTTGAATTGAATGTATATGTTATGCTTGTAATGTTTGCGGCAGTGATTGCCGTGACATTAGCCGGGTGGGCATGGCGTCGTCGCGAGGTGGCGGGGGCGCAGTGGTTTATAGCGATGATGCTTGCATCGGCGGTGTGGTCGTTTTTTTACGGGCTTGAATTATTTTCAACTTCGCAACCGCTTGCCATCCTATGGTCAAAATTTCAATATTTCGGTTCCACAACCATCACTGTTTTTTGGGTGATGCTGGTATTGGTGTATGTGGGACAAGCTTCGCTGTTAACCCGCCGCAATCGACTGATTCTGTTCCTCATCCCCGCCATCACATTGGCGCTGGCATGGACAAATGAATACCATCAATTGTTGTGGATTAATCCCCGGCTGAAAATCGGCCCGGCATTTAATACCGTTGTGTTCACCCAAGGAATATGATATTGGGTGAACACCGCCTATTCATACACGCTATTTGTTTTCAGCACAATTTTGTTGGTGACCGCGTTCAACCGCGTTAACCGACTGTATCGCGAGCAAATTATCATTTTGCTGATTTTTTCGCTGTTGGTGTGGATTGGCAATGTGGCATATGTTTTAGGGTGGACACCAGCCCGGATGAATCTCACCCCGGTGATGTTCGCCATCAGTTCGCTATTGTTGGCATGGGGGCTATTCCGCTATCACCTGCTTGATATTGCCCCCATCGCCCGCGAGCAGGTGATTGATAACATTACCTTCGGGATTATCGTGCTTGATACCCGCCACCGAATTGTGGACATCAACCGCCCCGCCGAAACATACTTCACCCGCAGCCCCGCCGAGTTGATTGGGCGCTCACTGCCGGAACTGGGGCGGCGTATGCCGCAAGTGACAGAATATATCGATGCAACCGAGCCGGTACGCTTTGAAACGGCTATCACCGTGCGTGATGAAACATATATTGTGGATGTGCACTTTGAGCCGTTACGCAATGAAGCGCAGCGGTTGCTGGGGCGATTGGTCATCTTGCGTGACGTGACCGAATACCGCCAAATCGAACAGGAACTGCAAAACGTAACCGTGTGATTGAACAAAGTTCCAATTCAATCGTCATCACCGATTTGGACGGTAATATTGAATATGTAAATCCAACATTTACCAAAGTAACCGGCTACACCGCCGAAGAAGCCATCGGCAATAACCCCCGCATCTTCAAATCGGGCAAACACCCCACTGAATTTTACGTGGAAATGTG
>Ga0114931_10002260_pt1 | contig 24502 bp, 17 predicted proteins | sample 2SBtaG_FD_89579 | JGI IMG/M metagenome (GOLD analysis project Ga0114931, IMG submission 89579) | Deep subsurface microbial communities from Kolumbo volcano to uncover new lineages of life (NeLLi) - 2SBTROV14_V59a metaG | ecosystem: Environmental > Aquatic > Marine > Volcanic | place: Kolumbo... | reverse complement strand
GTTCCCGGGAACGTTTCATCAGTTCCTTCAATTTGTGGATCTCTCCCTTGCGAATCAGGTCCGAGGCCAGGGGGCTGTTGATGAGGATCTCCACTGCGGGATAGCGTCCCTCGCCGTCGGCGCGGCGGATCAATTGCTGGGCGACGATGGCTTTGAGATTGAGGGACAGGTCCATGAACAGCTGATCGTGCATGTCTTCCGGGAAGAAGTGGAGAATCCGGTCCAGGGCCTGATTGGCGTTGTTGGCGTGGAGGGTGGAAAGACACAAATGGCCGGTTTCGGCGAAGGTGACGGCGTGTTGCATGGTTTCCCGGGTCCTGATCTCGCCGATCAGGATCACGTCCGGTGCCTGGCGCAGGGTGTTCTTCAAGGCCACTTCGAAGGACTCGGTATCGGTGCCGACTTCTCTCTGGGTGACGATGCAGCCGTCGTGCTGGTGGCTGTATTCGATCGGATCCTCGATGGTGATGATGTGACCGGAACTATTGTGGTTGCGGTATTTGATCATCGAGGCCAGGGAGGTGGATTTACCCGTGCCTGTGGCGCCCACGAAGATGATCAGACCGCGTTTCGTCATTGCCAGATCCTTGAGGATGGGCGGCAGGTAGAGTTCTTCTATGTCCGGAATGTATTCCTGGATGCGCCGGATCACCATGGCCGGATGACTGCGTTGGTAGTAGGCGCTGACCCGGAAGCGGGCGAGATTCTCCATGCTGATGGCGAAATTGCATTCCCGGACATTCTCGAACTCGTTCTGCTGCCGGCTATTCATTCCGCTGAGAACCAGTTCCCTGGCCATGGTGGCCGACAGATTCTTGGAACTCAGGGCCTCCAATTTACCATTGACCTTGAGGCAGGGAGGGCGGCCTGCAGTGATGAAGAGATCCGATGCCTTTTTGTGGACCATCAGGGTCAATAACGATTCGATATTCATCGATTGAGTCCTCCTGACATAGAATGTCGACTTGTTGAGTGCTTTGGTACGGGCCGTCTGCCGCGAGATGAGCCCTTTCTCCACCAGTTCCTGCAGGTGTTGGTCGAGGGTCTGCATGCCTTCCTTGCGACCTGTCTGGATGGCCGAATACATTTGCGCCACCTTGTCTTCGCGGATCAGGTTGCGGATCGCCGGGGTCCCCACCATGATCTCCCACGCGGCGGTACGGCCTCCGCCGATCTTTTTGAGGAGCGTCTGGGCGATGACCGCCTGCAGGGATTCCGACAACATGGAACGGATCATCGCTTTTTCCGCGGCGGGGAAGACGTCGATGATACGGTCGATGGTCTTGGCCGCCGATGAGGTATGCAGGGTACCGAAGACCATGTGACCGGTTTCGGCGGCGGTCAGGGCCAGGCGGATGGTTTCCAGGTCGCGCATTTCCCCCACCAGGATCACGTCGGGGTCCTCGCGCAGGGCCGATCTCAGCGCTTCCGTGAATCCCAGGGTGTCGCTGTGGACCTCCCTTTGGTTGAGGAGCGATTTCTTGCTCTCATGGACGAATTCGATGGGATCCTCGATGGTAAGGATATGGGCGTAATTGTTGGAGTTGATGAAGTCGATCATAGCCGCCAGGGTGGTCGACTTACCGGAGCCGGTGGGGCCGGTCACCAGAATCAGCCCCCGGGGTTTCTGGGTCACGTCGCGGAAGAACTGGGGACATCCCAGATCTTCCAGGGTCAGGACCTTGGAGGGAATGGTCCGGAACACGGCCGCCGCCCCCCGGTCCTGATTGAAGGCATTGACACGGAAGCGGGCGACCCCGGGGAGTTCGAAGGAGAAATCGGTCTCCAGGAACTCCTCGAAGTCTCGCCGCTGTTTGTCGCTCATGATATCGTACACCAACGCGTGGACCTCCTTGTGTTCCAGCGCGGGGACATTGATCCGGCGGATGTCCCCGTCGACACGGATCATCGGTGGCAGGCCGGCGGAGAGATGGAGGTCGGAGGCATTGTTCTTGACTGAAAAGGCGAGTAGTTCTGCAATATCCATGGAAGCTCCTCGGGAGATTGGGCGATAGATCAATCATAAAACGAACGAGTATGGAAAAGTATAGTGCAGCTCTGCGTATCGGGGAGCGCCTGGAGCGCGTCCGCGCCCGGATCGATCTGGCCCGGCGGCGGTCGGGGCGGCAGGACCCGGTGACCCTGGTGGCGGTCGGCAAGACCCAGCCTCCCTGCCGGTTGCTGGAGGCCTACCGCCTGGGAGTGCGTCACTTCGGCGAGAACTACCTCCAGGAGGCCCTGGAGAAACAGCGTGCCCTGGGCCATTGTGACATCACCTGGCATTTCATTGGGCCTATCCAGTCCAACAAGACCCGGGCCATCGCGACCGCCTTCCATTGGGTTCATAGCGTGGACAGAATCAAGGTGGCGCGTCGCCTGAGCGAGCAGCGTCCCGAGTGGATGCCTCCGCTCAATGTCTGTGTACAGGTCAATGTCAGTGGCGAGGAGAGCAAGGGAGGAGTGGCGCCCGGACAACTGGCGGAGTTGGTCGAGGCGCTGGAGTTGCTGCCGCGTTTGCGTCTCCGGGGGTTGATGGCGATCCCCGCGCCGTCCACCACCCCGGCTGCCCAGGCCGGGCCGTTACAGCGCCTCTCCCGGCTCAAACAACAATTGAAGCGGACGGAGCTGGACACCTTGTCCATGGGGATGTCGGGGGATCTGGAGGTGGCGGTGGAACAAGGTGCCACCCTGGTCAGAATCGGGACGGGGCTGTTCGGTCCTAGGCGATAGGGGCTTCCTTGCGCGCCACCGGGGATGGGTGGGTCTGCCGGTGGAATTCGGGCACCAGGGTCTGGAGGAGGTTCAACAACTGATCTTCGTCGTAATGCTGGCAACCCTGGAGCATTTGGTCGAGGATATTGGCGATGATTCTCCGATCACAGGTGCGCGGTTGGGCAAGACGCAGTTTGGCATAGGGGGTCTCGTCGAGGTGCTCTTCCCGGTGAAACAGCTCTTCGTGCAGCTTCTCTCCCGGCCGCAGCCCCATGTATTCGATGGCGATGTCGATGCCGGGACGTTTGCCACTGAGGCGGATCATCTGTTCGGCCAGATAACTGATCTTGATGGGCTCGCCCATATCGAGGACGAAGATCTCTCCCCCCTTGCCCACCGCCGCCGCCAGCATGATCAGCTGACAGGCTTCCGGGATGGTCATGAAATAGCGGGTGATCTCCGGATCGGTCACGGTGACCGGGCCTCCTGCACGAATCTGTTTCCGGAACAACGGTACCACGCTGCCGGCGGAGTCCAGGACGTTGCCGAAGCGAACGATGACGAAACGGGTTCTTCCAAGGCCGTCGAGACTTTGGCAGATCATTTCCGCGGCGCGCTTGGTGGCTCCCATCACATTGCCGGGGTTGACCGCCTTGTCGGTGGAGATCAGGACGAATTCGCTGACCCCGGCTTCGATGGCCGCTTCGGCCACCGTCCGGGTGCCGATGATATTGTTGAATACCGCTTGACGGCATTGGCTTTCCAACAAGGGGACGTGCTTGTAGGCGGCGGCGTGGAATACCGCCGCAGGTCGATAGGCATGCATCACGTGCTTGACCGCCTGGGTATCGGTGACGTTACCGAGTGCTGGAACGACGTCGAGCCTTGGGAAACGGCTCCGGAGCTCTCTTTCGATGCGGAAAAGATTGAATTCGCAACTGTCGAAGATGATCAGCTGTTTCAGGTTGAGGGACGCCAGCTGGCGGCACAGCTCGGAACCGATCGATCCGCCCCCCCCGGTCACCATCAAGGTTTTTCCCTGGTGATGGTCATGGATGGTCGGCCAATCGAGCTGGGCGGGCTTGCGCCCCAGGAGGTCCTCGATGGATACCTGGCGCAGATCCTTGCCGGAAACCGGATGGCTCAGAACCTCCTTGAGAGAAGGGAGGGTGAGGAAGGGGGTGGTGGCCTGTTCGCAGAATTCGATGATACGGCGCATCTGCTGATCGGAGGCCGAGGGAATGGCGATCAGGATGGCATCGATCTGGTGTTTTTTGACCAGACGGGGAATCTTGCGGCAACCCCCCAGGACCCGGATGCCGCGGATTTCCCGCCCCCGCTTGCGGGGGTTGTCGTCGACCAGCAGGACCGGGCGATACTCCGTCGAAGGTTCCTGTAACAGGTCGCGGATGAGCATCTCGCCCGCCCGCCCGGCGCCCACCACCAAGGCATTCTTTCCCGGTGTGGGACGGATACTGATCCTGTCTTTCCAGGCCCGGCAGAAAAGCCTCGGACCACCGACGAGCAGTGGCAGCAGGGCGGCATAGATGAAGGGGACCGAGCGTGGGAGTGATTCCAGTCGGTCGTAGGTGAAACAGCCCAGGGTGATGAGCGCGGTGCCAATGAGCACCGCCTTGCCGATCTGAAGGATGTCGGGCAGGGATGCAAACCGCCACACGCCACGGTACAATCGGAAATGGTGGAAGACAGCCGCCTGGATCAGGATGACCCAAGGGAGGAATCTGAGTGCCTGGGCAAGCAGGTCTTCGGGAAAGGGGCCCAGATTGAAACGTAGCCAATAGGCTCCCAGCCAGGCGACGGGAATCATGGTCAGGTCGTGGAGGAGAACCAGCAGCGGAGTTCGGAGCTTTTGGAAAATGAGATCCATGGATTCCTCGTTGTAGATTCGCGACAACGGCAACACGTGTGTGATTTTCCCCACAACCTGTGGTCATCGTCTGGAAGAAATGAACTATGGAGGAATTATGACAAAATATTTGTTCTTGTGAAAGTAGTCTGCTAGCATTAAACACGTATAAATGTTGTTTTTTGGCAAAAACATCATACAGGGAAACAACTCCTAATCGTTTCCAGATCAATCAATAACTCCGTAAGGGGGAGGATGGTAAACATGAAAACATTAAAACAGCTTTCCAAGGTTGTGGTGGGTGGTTCACTGGCGGCAGCCGCTGCGATGTCACCCCAGGTGCAGGCACACGGTCACGGAGATACCGATGCCCGGATCCAGATGCTGGAACAGCAACTCATCGAACTGAAGAAGCAGCTCGCCGACATCAAGTCCCACGAGATGGTCCATCACGACAAGATTCTCGAGCTGGACCAGTGGAAGGAGCAGGTGGGCGAAGTCGGTGGCGCCGGCAACAGCATGATCTACTTCCGCGGTGGTTATACCCGCATGCTGAGCAGTCGTGGTAATGATGTATTGCCGTCTCCAGCAGACAAATCCGGAAGTGGCCAAAATGGATTCTATATTGGTGCTGGTATCGAGCATACTTTGAGCCGCGATCTGTTCGGTCTGACAGAAGGCACTATTCTCGAGGGGACCGATGTTCTGGGCGAAATCATGTTCGAATACAAGCGGTTCGCCCGTGGCAACTCGCTGCTGACTGATTCCGATGGCAGCAATGGTGGTGGCATAGTAAGCCCTCTGGTTCCTGGGCAAAAAGCAGAAACATCCACAGTGACCCAGTTCACTTTGACAGCCGCACCCAAGATCAAATTCATGCGCGGCAGCGCCTTCCGGCCCTGGATCATTCCAGTGGGTTTAGGCATTCACGTTATCAGCCCGCCGTCTGATGGTGTGACTGTGCTCAATCCAGGATTGATGTTCGGTGCCGGTGCTGACTACAATTTGTGGAAGAACATCTATGTGGGCGCCGACTTCCGCTATCACTTGACGCCGGGTAACAATAGCAGCTTGAACGGCGTCGAAGATACTGACACCGACGGTCTGACTGCCGGTGGCTATGTAGGCTTTAGTTTCTGATTTCATCTCCAGCCACCATATCGAAAGGGGCCCTTTGGCCCCTTTCTTTTTTGCCCGCCTGCGCCGCCTTCCTCTACAATAACCCGTCATGAAGAGTCTCTTTCCCCCCATCGAACCCTATCACACCTTCTATCTCGAAACCGAGGGGCATCGCATTTACTGCGAAGAGTGCGGGAATCCCGAGGGGCTTCCGGTGCTGTTTCTCCACGGCGGACCGGGTTCGGGTTGCACCGCCGACCACCGCCGCTTCTTCGATCCGCAGCGTTACCGGGTCATCCTGGTCGATCAGCGGGGGGCGGGTCGCTCGGAGCCCGCGGGTAAGTTGCGTCACAACGACACCTGGAAGCTGCTCGACGATCTGGAGGAAATCCGGAAATCCCTGATGATCAACCGCTGGTTGTTGTTCGGCGGCTCCTGGGGAGCGGCGCTGGCGCTCCTCTACGCCCAGAAGCATCCGCAGCGGGTCCTGGGGATGATTCTGCGGGGCGTCTTTCTGGCACGGCGCTACGATCTCGACTGGTTCATCAAGGACGGGGCGCGGCGCATCTACCCGGACCGCTGGCACGAACTGGTCACCAGCCTGCCGCTATCGGGCTGGAACGATGTGGTGCAGGGGATGTACAAGGCGGTCACTGGCTCCAACGAGGCACTGCAGCAAAGGGTGGTATTGGCCTGGAGCCGCTGGAGCAGCGCCGTGACGCTGGGGACGGCGTTTGCTGCGGAGAGTCTGGCCGGGCCTGCCGATCTTCTGCCCAAGGTGAAGATCGAACTCCATTATGCGTCCCACCAATATTTTTTGCAGGAGAACCAGATACTCCAGGACTGTGCCCGCATCCGGGCCCTTCCCTGTGAAATCATTCATGGCCGGGGGGATCTGGTGTGTCCAGTGGAATCCGCATTTACTCTCAAACGCCATTTGCCTGGGGCCGAGCTGAAGATCCTGGAGCGCTCCGGGCATATCGCCGCAGGGGAGGAAATGATCGATGCCCTGGTAAGTGCCACCTGCCGGATGGCAGAGCGGTTGGCATGAGCAAGCGCCTGATCGTGGCCATGACCGGCGCCACCGGTGCCATCTATGGATTGCGGATTATCGAGTTGTTGAATCCGCTTCCCCAGTGGCAGACCCATCTGATCGTTTCCCAGGCCGGCCTGGTCAACCTGCAGCACGAATTGGGAATGAAAAAACGCCAGATCCAGGCGCTGGCCGATGTCTGTCACGAGGTCAACGATATCGCCGCCTCGATCGCCAGCGGCGCCTTTCGTATCCACGGCATGGTGATCGCCCCCTGTTCCATGAAGACCCTGGCGGCGGTGGCCCATGGTTTCGGCGACAACCTCATCACCCGGGCGGCCGACGTGACCCTGAAGGAACGCCGGCCGCTGGTGGTGGTCCCCCGGGAAACCCCTTTGAATCTGGCCCATCTGCGCAACATGACTGCGGTGACGGAAATGGGTGGCATCGTCTTCCCGCCCTTGCCGGCCTTCTATGGTCGGGAAAAGACCCTGGCGGAGATGATCGATGAGAACGTGGGCAGAATCCTGGGGTTCTTCGATATCGAGATCGATGGCCTGGTGGACCCCTGGGAAGGGTTGGCGGGGGGCCAAGGGGATCGATCAGGATAGGAGGGGCCTCAGCAGGAAGTGGAGGTTTTCCCCAACACTTCGACGATGGTTCGGGTCAGGAAACCCAGGTCCTCGTCCCCGATGATGAAGGGCGGCATGGTATAGACCAGCTTTCCGAAGGGCCGCAACCACACGCCGGCTTCGACGAAACGGGGCGTGATTTGCGCCAGGTCGACCGGCTGCTTCATCTCCACCACCCCGATGGCCCCCAGCACCCGCACGTCGGCCACCGACGCCAGCTCCCTGCAGGGGGCCAGTCCTTCCTTCAGTTGGCGCTCGATCCGGCGGACGTTTTCCCGCCAATCCGCTTCCAGCAGCAGATCGATGCTGGCCACGGCCACGGCGCAGGCCAGGAGATTGCCCATGAATGTCGGCCCGTGCATGAAACAGCCGGGTTCCCCGCTACAGACCGTGTCCGCCACCCGGCTGGTCGTCAAGGTTGCAGCCAGGGAAAGACAGCCGCCGGTGAGGGCCTTGCCGAGGCACAGGATGTCCGGGGAGACGGCGGCGTGTTCGCAGGCGAACAGTCTGCCCGTCCTGCCGAAGCCGGTGGCGATCTCGTCGGCGATCAGCAGCAGCCCGAAGCGGTCGCAGAGGCGGCGCGCCGCTTTCAGGTATTCGGGATGGTAAAAGCGCATCCCCCCCGCTCCCTGGACGATGGGTTCGAGAATCAGGGCGGCCAGTTCCGGATGATGGCGTTCGATGAGCGTTTCCAGCGGTTCGATTGCCGCCGGGTCCCAGGGTTCATGGAAAGGACAGGCGGGGATGGGGGCGAAATGTTGTTCAGGCAGCATCCCCCTGAACAGCTGATGCATTCCCGTGACCGGATCACACACCGACATGGCGCCGAAAGTGTCGCCATGATAGCCACCGCGCAGCGCCAGGAATCTCCGTTTCCCGGGTTTTTCCAATGCCTGCCAATACTGCAGGGCCATTTTCAGCCCCACCTCCACCACCACCGACCCGGAATCGCTGAGGAAGACCTTTTCCAGGGATTGGGGCGTCAGATCGACCAGCCGCCGGCATAGTTCGATGGCGGGTTCGTGGGTGAGGCCACCGAACATCACATGGGCCATTCGTTCCATTTGCGCCTGGAGTACCTGGTTCAAACGGGGATGGTGGTAACCATGGATCATGCACCACCAGGATGCCATCCCGTCGATCAGGCGCCGGCCGTCCGCCAGATGAAGATGGACCCCCTCGGCGGAGGTCACCGGCCACACCGGATAATGGGCGGGGATGGCGCTGTAGGGATGCCAGATATGATTGCGGTCGAAGGCGAGGGCCTGGTTCCAGTCCATGGGCTCAGAAGGTCAACTTGATCCGGGCCCCCAGGGCCTTTTCGACAATCTCCTGTTGTCTCAGGGCGGCCCAGCGCTCCAACAGCAGGTCGCCTTCCCCTTCACAGAAAATCTCGATGTTTCCGCCCTTGCGCCGGCAGTGGATGTGTTTGACCACGGCCCGGCGTTCCTTGTCGAGGGCGATGGCCAGGCGCAACAAAGCGACCAGTTTGAGCCAGCGCTCCCTTTCTTTCTTGTTTAAGGGCTCCAGTAGGGGGTCGCCGGCTTCCGGCAGTTTTTTGCGCTGACATCGCACCACCAGGGCGAGCAACCGTTGTTCGTCTTCCGAGATCCCCAGCATGGGCATGGCATCGAGAAGATACCACGCATGACGGTGATGGCCGTCCGGGCGGACGAAGATCCCGATCTCCCGGAGCAGGGCGGCCATCTCCAGCAGCAGCCGGTCACGGGCCGGCAGTTCATGGGTCGCGGCCAACTGGTTGAACAATTGCAGCGCCAAGTATCGAACCTGCTGCGCATGCGTGAGATCGACGTGATATTTACGGGCCACCGACTTGGCCCAGGCCAGGGCATCGTGATGGGAGTCACTGCGGCGGCGCTGGAGCAGATCGAGCAGCGCGCCTTCCGCCAGTCCCACCCCGGGGATCAACAGATCCGGTTTACCGACCAGCTTCAAAACCTGGCGGAGGGAATGACTTGCCGGAATGATGACATCGGCACGGTCGGGTCTCAGTTTGAGCTTCTCGATCCGTTGTTTCACATCCAGCTCATCGAGTTTGTCACCCAAGGCTTTCAATTGAGAATACTGGAGCCGCTTGGGGGAAGGAGCGTCAAGAAGCTGACGTCCCAGTTGACCCAGCGCCTCGATATTGCCACCGGTACCCACGGTGATATGAATGGGGACACCATCGATCAGTTCACGGATCTTACCGGCATTGGCATCGAAAAACTCGTCCAGGAGGCGGATGAATTCCGCTTCGCTGCGATCCCCGAAACTCGCCAGCAGGCGGACGGTTCCCATCTTGAAGCTTTCCAGAGCGGTCACTTCCCCCTTTTCCAGCACCACGAATTCGACGCTGCCCCCCCCGATGTCGATCAGGAGCGCGTTTTCTTTCTCGAGTTTGGGCAGGGCATGGCGGACGGCCAGGGAAACCAGACGCGCTTCCTCGGCACCTGAAATCACCTCGATTTTGATCCCGGTGGATTGGCGGACTTCGTAGATGAGTTCATTGCCGTTGGCGGAATCCCGCATGGCGCTGGTGGCGATGGCGCGGACCTGATCGATGGGAACCGACTTGCGATCCAAAAGTTGGCGGAATTTCGTAAAAGTCACCAGGGCTTTTTCCAGCGTGGCCGGTTGCAGGCGACCGTTGCTGAAGGCATCCTGGCCCAGGCGGACCGGTGATCGCACCGCCTCGAGGATATCCAGGCGGCCATCATGGCCCAAAGCGCCGATACGCAGGCGGATGGCATTGGAGCCGATGTCGATGACGGCGTGGAGGGGGGTGGGTGATCCGATGTTCATATTAATTTTATTTTAGCTGATTTCTCGAGTCGGTATTTTGACTTTTCTCAGGAAAACTAGGGTCTACATCTTAAAGATTATATTCTAACCTATTGATTTTTAGAATAAATATATATGGCATAGATATTGCTAATGATAAATCAGGAATGCGAATGAGACAAGCTTATGGAAATTTATCATAAGCATCAAGGGTGGGTTAAGCATTCATTGCTTCCTGGAGACTGAAAAGGGGGGAATATAAATGCCCGATAGGTTAAAAATGTTGTTGCCACAGAAAACCCAATTCTAGTAATAAAACTGGAGAAGAGGAGAAAGGTTCCCCATGATTAATTGAAGGTAAACCATGAAAATATTCCGACAAATCGGGATAAAAATCGGAAATTCTATGTAATATCCAATAGCTTGATGGTTGTTAGTATGAATAAATCTCTTATTTATGATCTTGGTTTTTATAATGGTGATGATACAGACTTGTTTCTCAGGAAAGGGTTTGTGGTTGTGGCCGTAGAAGCCAATCCTTTTAAATATCCAAGCGGGACTATGGTGGAATTTTTTCATGGTTATATGCTTCTGGTTATAAAAAATATCAACTGGTCAATCAATCCAATCATGTTGTGAGAAATATACGGTCATCCTGTGAAGGAAAAACTATCTCTTACAATTTTACCAAATACTGTACAGGACGTTTTGGGGTGATCTGCCGTCAGATCAATAGTTAACCTTTGATGATGCCCTGACGCGCTATAGTTGTTACAAAGAGTTTAAAAAGGTGGATAATCAGAAATTGGCTTTGGGTTGGCTGGACATACATGCAAGGTTAGCATAATAATCATGTTATTAATGAAAACATGGTTTATGTTTGTTGTTGCTTTGAATATATAAGTAATGTTTTAGATATGAAGGCAGTAATACTCGCAGGTGGACTGGGTACAAGGATTTCAGAGGAGACCCATCTTAAACCAAAGCCGATGATAGATATCGGTGGCAAACCGATTCTCTGGCATATCATGAAAATTTTTTCAGCACACAATATTAACGATTTTATCATCTGTTGTGGATACAAGGGTAACTTGATTAAGCAATATTTCGCCAATTATTTCCTCTATACCTCTGATGTCACCTTCGATATGCGATATAACCAGATGGAGGTGCATCATCGTAAGACAGAGCCTTGGCGGGTGACATTGGTGGATACTGGTGAGGATACGTTAACCGGCGGTCGTTTGAAAAGGGTTGGCGGATATCTTGATCAGGAAGACATATTCTGCTTTACCTACGGTGATGGGGTGGCGGATATCGATATCACCAAGGAAATTGCAATTCATAAACGTCACGGAAAATGGGCAACGGTGGCGGCCGTACAACCTCCAGGTCGTTTTGGTGCTCTGGAAATGGATCATGCTCAGGTAGCCGGATTTATGGAAAAACCCAAAGGAGACGGTGGTTATATCAATGGTGGATTTTTTGTCCTATCTCCACAGTGCCTCGATTTCATTGACGGAGATCAGACAGTCTGGGAAGGGGATGCACTTGAGCGTTTATCGGCTGAGGGACAGTTGATGGCATTTGAACATCACGGATTCTGGCTTCCCATGGATACTTTACGTGACAAAATCATGCTTGAGTCCCTATGGGCTTCTGGTAATGCGCCATGGAAGGTTTGGCAGTGAAGATTAATTTCTGGAAGGGAAAGAGAGTCTTCGTTACTGGTCATACCGGGTTTAAAGGAGGGTGGCTCTCACTGTGGTTAAGCGAGTTGGGTGCCGATGTTTATGGCTACGCCTTGGAGCCCCCTACCGAGCCCAGCTTTTTCTCCGAAGTGAGTCTGAAGAGCAGGATGCACACTAACATTTTGGCTGACATCCGGAAAACTTCGGCATTGGAGCAGGCCATGAACCAGGCACAGCCGGAAGTGGTTTTTCACTTGGCAGCCCAATCCCTGTTGCCCTACTCCTATGGTGAGCCCCAGGAAACATATGAGACAAACGTTATGGGTACTATCGCTGTTTTAGAGGCTGTCCGCAAAACTCCAACCGTGCGGGCGGTGGTAAATGTGACTAGCGATAAGTGTTACCAAAACCGTGAGTGGGAATGGCCCTACCGTGAAAATGACTCTCTTGGTGGATTTGATCCTTATTCCAGTAGCAAAGCCTGCGCTGAACTGGTGACCAGTGCCTGGAGAGATTCGTTCTTTGCTGAAACCCAAGTTCAGTTAGCCAGCGTGCGTAGCGGTAACGTCATAGGGGGGGGTGACTGGGCTTGTGATCGTTTGATTCCTGACTTACTGCGTGCTGTCGACAGGGATGAGCCATTGATCGTCCGTTATCCCAAAGCGATCAGGCCTTGGCAGCATGTGTTGGAACCGCTGGCTGGGTATTTGCGTTTGGCGGTAAAACTGTATGAGGAGGGATCATCTTATGCAGAGGCCTGGAATTTTGGACCTGATGAGAACGATATGAAACCGGTGGAATGGATAGTCGAACATCTTTGTCAACGGTTGCCCGGCGCTAGATGGTGTGAGGATCCGAGTGCCAATAAACATGAAACGACTCTGTTACGTCTGGATAGTTCCAAGTCACGTTCTCGCTTGAGTTGGAAAGGACGTTGGAATCTGATCCGGGCCCTGGATGAAACGGTGGACTGGCATCGGGCCTGGAAAGAGGGGGAATCGATGATGAACTATAGCCTGAGCCAGATTCATAGTTATATGGGAGAGGGGGAATGTCCGTAATTTGTAGGTTAAACCCCACACGTGTCTTATCTGTTTTTCTGGGCCAAGCCAGGATAGGGAGATGAGGCGGTTCGCAGCAGGGCAGGTAATTTGCGACAAATCTGGGCAGTGGTGGTTGAATCTGGATGGAAAGCGCGGTGTGGCACTCGGAAACGAAGGTTGCCCCCTTCGGCGAAGTGACTGGATCAGCCGACCGCTGGAGGCTCCTTCTGCAGTTGATCTGGAATTTCTTATTCCCTGGCCTGGGAAGACTGAACCGTTAGGCCAGGTGGAGCGGCAATGCCTGCTGCGATTGAGTCGTGAAAGGGTATTGAGGGAAGTCTCGGCATATGGGACGCTCATTGAAATGATGCCGGAGTTCCAAGCGGGGGAGGACCCTGTGCCACCTTCGGGCAAAGTAATCGGAACGCCGGAATTGGAAGCCATGGTGGATGCATCACTGGATGGCTGGCTTACCACAGGAAGGTATAACCGTTCTTTCGAATCGCGTTTGAAAAAGTGGTTAGGCAGGCGTCATGTGCGGACAGTGAATTCTGGATCCTCCGCCAATCTGGTGGCGATCTCCGCTTTGACTTCTCCTCTCTTGGGAGAAAGAGCTCTCAAGCCTGGGGATGAGGTCATAACAGTGGCGGCGGGCTTTCCCACCACAGTCAACCCCATTTTACTAAACGACCTGGTGCCAGTGTTCGTAGATATTCATATTCCCACCTACAATATTGATCCAACTCAGCTGGAAGCAGCGGTCACTTCCAAGACCCGCGCCATCGTTCTCAGTCACACCTTAGGCAATCCCTTTGACCTCGATGCAGTGATGAAACTGGCTCAACGCCATGACCTGTGGGTCATCGAAGATTGTTGCGATGCCTTAGGTGCTAAGTGGAAAGATCAAATGGTGGGCACCTTGGGGCACATTGGGACCCTGAGTTTCTATCCTGCTCATCACGTCACGATGGGGGAAGGGGGGGCGGTGTTTACCAACCATGCCCGTCTCATCCGGGCGATGGAGTCCATACGCGACTGGGGGCGGGATTGCTAGTGCGCTCCAGGCAAGGACAACACCTGTGGACGCCGTTTCGATTGGAAGTTGGGAAGTCTGCCTTGTGGATATGACCATAAATATGTCTATTCGCACCTTGGCTATAACCTGAAAATCACTGATATGCAAGCTGCCTGTGGATTGGCTCAGTTGGAACGCCTGCCAGGTTTTATTGAGGTTCGGAAACGTAATTTCAACTATTTGTGGAAACAATTGAAGCAGTTGGAGGAATTTCTGCTTCTGCCTGAAGCCACCCCAGGCAGTTCACCCAGTTGGTTTGGTTTTCCTCTCACGTTGCACAATGGTACAGAGGGGGTGCGACGGGACTTACTTTGTTATTTGGATAAAAAGAAAATAGGGACAAGACTTCTGTTTGCAGGCAATCTGATCCGTCAACCTTATTTTTCCCAGCGACGTTTCCGGGTTGTAGGAGAGTTAGTCAATACGGACAGGGTGGCAGAAAATAGTTTCTGGATCGGGGTCTGGCCAGGTATAGATAAAATCCAGATGGACTACATGGTCCAATGTATGGGTAATTATTTTGGCGTAAAGATATGAGTAAACCCCAGTTCGCTATCAACAAACTTTCATTGCCAGGTTGTCTGGAGTTGGTTCCTGATCTCAAGGAAGATGAACGGGGAAAGTTTGTAAAGGTGTTTCAACAGAGCGTATTTTCTGCGATGGGGTTGGAGAACCATTTTCCAGAAATATTTTATTCTGTCTCAAAGCAGGGGGTAATTCGAGGGCTGCATTTTCAAATACCTCCGTTCGAGCATAGCAAGTTGATTTATTGCCCCGAGGGATGGATTCAGGATGCAGTGGTTGATCTGCGTCAAGGATCACCCACATATGGCAGTTATGCAGTGATGGACGTTTCAGCAGAAAAGGGGAATCTAATCTATATTCCTCCAGGAATAGCGCATGGTTTTTGTGTGTTGAGTGACTCTGCCATCGTAATGTATATGGTGAGTTCCCAATATTCTCCTGAACATGATGCTGGAATATTATGGAATTCCATACCTGTCCCTTGGTTAGTCGAAGAACCTATCGTGTCAAAAAGGGATTGCCTGCATCCGAGGATACAAGGCTATCAGTCTCCGTTTCGATATCAATCCAAGGATGATAATAGATGAGAGTCGTTGTAACAGGGGCTGGTGGTTTCCTAGGCCAATATTTAGTGCCAGAATTGTTGAAAGCTGGTCATGAAGTTGCTTGCTTGAGTCGCTACCCCCATAAACTGCCAAAGGGGTGGAAGGATATCCCCAGTGAAAAGGTGGAGATAACAGGGCAAGGTATCCGCCGGCTCCTATCTGGATTTCGTCCCGAGGTAGTGGTTCATTTGGCGACTTCATACCTATATAACCACCGTTTTGAAGATATCAGGCCAATGATAGAGGCCAACCTATTACTTGGGGGGTATCTACTGGAAGCAATGCACGATTCTGGATGTAGTGGGATGGTATGGGCCGGTACTTCATGGCAACATTATGAAGGTGCAAATTATCGACCTGTGAATCTTTATGCAGCGACCAAACAAGCCTTTACCACTTTGGCTGAGTACTATCGGGATGCGCTAGGGATACGTATGATCGAGCTACATCTCTACGACAGCTATGGACAAAACGATCCACGTCACCGATTACTTACATTACTGCAGAAAGCGGCGAAAATGGACGAGCCTTTGATGATGTCAGGAGGAGAGCAGAGATTGCATTTGATCCATATCAAGGATCTTGCAGCAGCATTTGTCATGGCTTGCGAACAAGTTTTGAGACTGAGGGAAGGCGAGCGTCGAGTTTACCGTCTTCCATCCCCCAGAGCTGTCACACTTAAGGAGCTGGTCAAAACTTTCAATACGGCAAATCCAGAAAACGCGGTGCAAGTTGTATGGGGTGCACTACCCTATCGACAGCTTGAAGTTTTTCAACCTTGGGAAAATGCGCCTATTCTCCCTGGCTGGAAACCGAAAATTGATTTGCTGGAAGGGTTGAGAAACTTGCGAGGTGTTTGAAGCTAAACTTCAATACCAATTTCAGAACTGCTGGCTGTGCTGACTGCCAGGACGCAGCTCATTGGTCAGGCACCAGACTTCCCTACCTAGATAGGCGGCGATAGGCGCATCGCCGTCATAACCGTGATAGGGACGGGAAACGCCTTCCTGACAGGTACCGGAATTGTCCAGCGGATAGATGTCCGTATCCAACGGCATATGACCGGCCTTCAGGACTGTGATCGGTCCCTTGGCCGGTGCCAGGAAATCGATGTGAGTGGCCCCGCGGCAAATAGTCCTCGCCCCGGCATCGAGCCTATGGCGTAGGGTGGCCGAAAAGGGAACCTGGCCCAGGTCAAGGGCATTGCGGAAATACATGTCCTGGCGATAATTCTCCACCGCATCAAAACCGCTTTTGCAAAGATACAGCAAATCGATCATCGTTTTTAGTCAATCTCCATGGGAAATACCATGTCTCAAAGGAATACCTTTCAATGCTGCATCTATTTATGAATATTGGTTCAGGCAAACGCCGACCAACGCCAAGCCGGAATGAGAGGTATAGAACTCGCGATCCAATAGCTCCAGATGAAAATGCCGCGTGCTCACTTAAGGTGTGAATGCTTGGATACCCCAATATTTTACAGATTATCCATAGAAATATAATGAGCTAATAGATTTTCCGTTCACTTGAGGTCACGGATTCAGGAGAAAGAAAATGGTTTCAAAAAATCGAGTGTCTCCGGTAAAAAGGTCCCTTATTTCATTGTTATTGCCATCCCGAAGGGAATACTCTAGATCGGCGCCTATGATAGGGAATTTGGCCGCTATTGAGTCTGATGATGTTGAGATATGGATTGCAGATAATAGTGGGGATAAAAAAAAGGCTTCTATATTAGAGAACATCAAGAAGCAATATAACCATTTGCATGTAATAAATAACCGAACCGATTTTGATATGAAACAAAATTATCAGTCATTATTGCATCATGCAAACGGACATTTCGCTTTTTTTTGTGCAGATGACGATTATCTTGATACTGGCTTTGTGTATGAGGCTATTAACCAATTGGGGGCCGCAGGTGATAATACCTGTCTGGTGCCTCCGATCTATCAATATCTAGGAAATGGAGTTATATCACCGATAACAAGGCTTGATGATTCCGCTGATGCCAGTTGGGTGGATCGTGTAATTACTCACATAAACTATCGCGTTATTCCTTTGCTCACATATTCTATCGTACCATTAGATCTCCTTAATGAGTTTTACTTTGAGTATCTGGAATTTCATCCAATGGTGGCAAGCTTCATGGATTGGCACCTTGAATATTACCTTCGCTCATGGTGTCGTTGCACCAATGTCGACAGTGGATTTTATCTCTATGATTACCAAAGATGGACAAATTCTAGTACTGCTACAGAGGCAGATTCCAGATACTATAGTGCTATGGGTGTTCCTGAATGGTTTGTAGTATTCCATCGACTCTATTGGGCCGTCGATTTGTGTAATTTTGTCGATAGCCGTTTTTTTCCCGGAGGCGGTAATGATCGAGATATTGTGATTAATCGGTTGATTGATTGCAACATGACGATATTTCGTCATGAGATCTCAAATCTTAAACAAGATATGTTCATTGCGGCTCCTCTTTCCAAGGAACTCAAAAACCAAGTTATTGAGCTTGTTCATCAACCCAGTTGGAAACGAGATGAAATTACACTCGTTTTTGAACAAATTCTAAGGAAAGTGTCACCCTGCAAGACCCGAGAATATGACGGATTCATATCACGAATTCAGTATGAGCACCCAGTGTCCGTCTTTCCTGAAAGTAACGCACAAGAGGAGTCTCAATCATCAAACCTTCCCGCTATAGAAGAGGTTCAATTTGTAAGAAACCCCTTGGTTTCGGTGATTGTTCCATGCTATCAACAGGCTCAATATTTGGCAGATAGCCTTGGAAGTGTTTTGGCGCAAACCTATCCAAATATAGAATGTATTGTCGTAGATGATGGAAGTCCTGATCATACTGCGGAGGTTGTTTCCGAATTCATCCAAAAATACCCTGAATCTGATATAAAACTTGTTCGCAAGGCCAATGGTGGTCTTTCCAGTGCGCGTAATTCAGGTGTAGCAAAGGCAAAAGGTGAATTCATATTGCCTCTCGATGCCGACGATCGTCTTCATCCACTCATGATTGAAAAATTGATAGAAGCCCTCGTGCATTTCGGAAAGGATATTGCTTATTGTGACATTAAGCATTTTGGTGCTTGTGACAAATTCTGGGAAACCGGACCTTTCAGACTTGAAGATGAAATCCATGATAACCGTATTCCATATTGCTCTCTATATCGGCGTGTCGTCTTCGACGAAGTAGGTGGATATTGCACTGATCTGGATGCCTATGAAGATTGGGATTTTTGGGTTGGAGCCCTCGACAAAGGTTTTAGCGCTGTCAAGGTACCGGGAGGATACTTCTATTATCGTAAGTCAGAAAACAGTATGCTGGTTGAAGCCAATAAAAGGCGACAGGAGCTCATATCCAGAATTATATTACGTCATGCTCATCTATATGAGGATCATACTATTGAAAAAGCAAAATCTCTTCTAACGAAGAGTGATGATGATTTAGACATGAGTGGCGAGGAGCGGAAGAAGGTACTCTTCGCTTGTGATTATTTCTGGCCGTCCGTAGGTGGATTGGAAACTATCGTGGCCAATTTAGGCGCCTCCCTCATCACATTAGGCTATGAGGTAGAAGTCGCTACCCGCGCACTCGCTGAGCGTACCAGCAATATGTACCAAGGAATGCCCATTCATTCATTGGATGTGAAAATAGATGGTGACCAAGTTTTGCCCAGGGCGTCAAGACAACTACGTGGTTTGATAGAGAGCGCCAACTACGATTTCGTCATCATGCTTGCTGATCCTCTCAACTGGGTTATTTGGAGTCTGCAGGATGCTGAAATTCCCCCCCACACCAAAGTACTTGTCCAGCCTCTGATCAATGAGAAAGGATATTCGAAATGGCGTAGAGCGGAAGAATTTCGACAGAGGATGGCCACATTGTTGAAACAAGTATACAAAGTGATATCCCTCACCCGGGAAGGACCCGACGCACAATTTCTGAAAGAGGAGGGAATTGCCAACGTCTTCTTACCAAATGCAACTACCCCTCGTGAGACAGTCCTTGATTTTCGGTGTGAATTCGGGTTCGCTCCCGATCAACCGCTCATTGTCCATGTGGCAAATTTATGGCCGGTTAAGAACCATTTAAATCTTATCCGAATGTTCCACAAACTAGGGCCAGAGTATCAAATGGCTCTCATTGGGAATCCTTCAGCAGATACTAGCTACGTTAACCAGGTTCGAAACGCTGTGGCTGAAGATGAGCGGATACGTTTGATTCACGGAATTGAAGGCGAATGGGTGGCGGCAGCCATGAAGGCCGCCGATCTTGTCGTGTTGGCTTCTGAAGGCGAAGTCTTTCCCGTGACGATTGTGGAGGCAATGAGTCATGCCAAAACCTGGCTGGCCACGCCAGAGTGTGGTGCTGTCCGAGAATTGTGTGGAGGCGTCGTTGCACCCTTGCCTGAATTTCCCAGAATCATCACCAAGTTAATAGGTAACCGTGCGTTATTGACGCGACTTGGCAAATTGGGACATGCCCATTGGAAAGCCTGTCTTAACTGGAACTTTCTCGCCCGTGCCTGGCAGACTTTAATGGAACAGGGAAGTCATTTTATTAGCTTCGAGCCACCTCAAGAGATCAGGTCGGAGACAATACGGATTTGTCAGAACATCGTAAATCCAGAGAGCAGGGGAAACGTTAAGGAGTTGCGGGGGGAAATGCCTTATTCAAGGGATGACGAATGCCTGTTCTCAATTATCGTACCGACCTACAATCGCCCAGAATTGTTGTTACATGCATTACGCAGTATAGGGGAACAGACCTTCCGCGACTTTGAAGTGGTTTTGATCAATGATGGTGGAGAATCCGTCGAACATCGGCTAAATGAATTTGATTTTGTGCTCCATTCTGTCCGCCATGGTGTCAATCGCGGACTGAGTGGCGCTCGAAATACTGGCCTCTCTCTGGCTTGTGGAGTGTACATCGTCTATCTGGATGATGATGATTTGATGTTGCTCAATCATCTTCAGGTTCTGGCAGACGCCATCACAAGTTATCCTGATTCGGTCCTCTATACCGATGCCGATTTAGTGGTCGAAACGATCGAAGGTAATCGACGGTTCGAGTATGGCCGTGGCAATCCTTACCAACACGATGATTTTTCCCCGGCTAGGCTTCTCGTGTCGAATTTCATTCCTGTTAACACTTTTTGTCATCCTAGATCGGTTATCGACTCCATTGGGATGTTTGATGAGTCTTTGACGGCTTTTGAAGACTGGGATTTTTTACTGCGTCTTTCGAAGGTACTGCCGTTCCATCATATTCGACAAACGACGGTCGAAGTTCGGACTATCCGGGACTCACATGATCATCACATGCTGAGTCGTGAACGGAAAAACTTTCCCGAGCTTTACGGCAGAATATATCGGCAATATCCGAGCGATGACAAGGAAGTTTTAATTGGCCGTGAACGAATACTGGCCAGTTTTGGTGGGCGGAACCAGGCAGGGAATGTGCATACTGAGGACACGAATTCGCCTGCTTTTTCGCAAAATAACAATCCACGAATATACGACATATACCTCTCCCGCAAAAAATCTCTATGCCCTGCCGTGATCGACCTGCCCGATCCTTGTCCTTCCTTTACTTTTGTTGTTCCTTGCCGGGAAAACGAACGGGAACGCCTAGCCGCTACGCTGGAAACTTTGTGTGCTCAGTCTTTGGATACGTGGCAGTTGGTGGTGGTGGCAGACTTTCCTGCACCTGATCCCCTGTGGGACGAGCTTGAACAGGTAAGTTGGGTGACCCTCGCTGATCCGACCCTGCCTGGTTACTCGGTGGTTGAAATGATAGAAGCCAGAACATCCTCGTGGGTTTGTTTATTGAGACCCGGGGCACAGTTGGTCAACGATGCGCTGGTCCAATTGACTCTTCATGTGACCAATTTTCCCAATTGGCGCCTGATCTACTCTGATTCCGATCATATCGACCAGATGGGGAAACGTCACGATCCCTTGTTCCGCCCTGATTTCAATTTGGACTTGTTGCGCTCGATGTCATATTTGGGCGAATGTGTCTGGATTGAGAGCGCTACTCTAAAACAGATAGGGGGTCCGGAAGGGCTTGGATCGGCGGATGGCTATGATATGGCTTTGAAAGTACTGGATGCCTTTGGGGAACAAGTGATCGGTCATATTGACGAGGTTCTGTATCACGTCCCAGTGGATGAAACTGCCCAGGAAGATGCACCGTATAAACAAGTATTGAAAGACCATTTACGGCGCCGGGGAATAGAAACGGACGTAGTTGATGGGTATTTGCCAGGGACTTGGAAAGTAGATTATCGGGTGCGAGGCACCCCCTTGGTATCCATCCTAATTCCTGTTCGCCATGGATTCAGATTACCTGCTTGTGTTCTGAGTATCCTGGAAAAAACCCGATATCAGAATTATGAAATTCTTCTGGTTGATCACTCAAATACTGACACGAAGGTAAAATCGGATTTATTGGCCATTACTGAAAATCCGCGAGTTCGGTTACTCGACCATCATGTAAAGGGCTTCAATATGCCAGCCATGTGGAATTTGGCGGTGTCCCATGCGGAAGGCGAATATGTTGTGCTGTTGAGAGATGATACTACGATCTTGTCTGAAAATTGGCTGGACCGTATGCTTGCCCATGCCCAACGCCCGGAAATAGGTGCAGTGGGAGTCAAGTTGATGTCTTCAGAATCGGCCCTAGTGCAACATGCGGGCTTCATCATGGGGCTGGGTGGAATCGCCGATCACGCTTTCCGGGACTCATTGACTCTTGATGAGGGGGGATACATGGGACTGGCGTTGGTGGAGCAAAACCGGTCCGCAGTTTCCCATGCCTGTATGATGGTGTCTCGAACACTATGGAAAGATGTGGGAGGAATGGATTAGCAAGCATTCAAGCAGGAATATCATGATGTTGATCTGTGTTTGAAGATTGGCCGGGCTGGTTATAAGGTAATCTGGACACCTTTTGTGGTGGTGCTTGAACATAGGGAGCAAAGTGAATCGCTGGAAACCAATCCACCTTTAACAATTCGAAACAATCAACGGCGGAATGATAAAAACAAAGAAATCATGTATGGTCGATGGTTGCCTTTAATTTCCAAAGACTTAGCCTACAATCGGCATCTAAGTTTGAATTATAGAGACTATCGCGTAGAGCCGGATATCACCATCAACTGGAACCCCCGTTTGTCTTCGAGCAATCCCAGAATACTGGGGTGGGTGGTGGATGGCGCACCATCGGAATACCGGATAAAACAACCATTGCAGGCATTATTGGAGCAAGGTTTCGTACAAACCGGCTGTATTCATCCGCCTGAACCCGGAAAAGCCCGTTGTCCCATGTTGGTAGAGATTGCCAGGCTGGAACCACAAATATTTACTTCCACCGCCTTTCTTGGCCTGAGTAAAAACCTGGATCCGATAAAGCAATTGAGAAAGCATACCAATATACCTTTTTTGTTGCACATCGATGATCTTATCAGTCAGGTACCCAAAGGTAGCAATCTCCACCATCTGAAAAATAGTATCGGCCAACTCAAAAAATTGGTGCGCCTGGCCAACCGGGTGGTGGTGACCACTCAGCCCCTGCTCGAAGTTTTATCCAAGTCTGCTGAGGAGATCGTCTGCATTCCCAATTATCTTCCCCGATCCGTTTGGGAGGGTCTGTATTCTCAACGCCGCGTCGTCAAGAAGCCTCGGGTAGGATGGGCCGGAGCCCTGCAACATGGGGGGGATCTGGCAATGATCGAGCAAGTTGTCATGGAGCTTGCGAATGAAGTGGAATGGGTGTTCTTTGGTATGTGTCCAGATTCCCTGCGCCCCTATGTCGAGTTTCATGAGCCAGTGCCTTTTGCAGAGTATCCGGCCAAACTTGCAACTCTCAATCTGGATTTGGCCATTGCTCCTTTGGAGAACAATCGTTTCAATGAATGCAAGTCAAATCTGCGTCTTCTGGAATATGGAATGATGGGTTGGCCCGTGGTGTGTTCCGACATTCAACCTTACCGGGAAGCGCCGGTGGCACGGGTGCCCAATCGATCTCGCTTCTGGATTGAGGCTATCAGGGAAAGAATTCATGACCTCGATCATACCGAAAGGGAGGGGGACAGATTACGCAACTGGGTACTGAAGTATTGGATGTTGGAGGATCATCTTGATGGCTGGCTGGAAGCCTATCGTTTCTGATTTCGGGGGCCGGTTTGCAGCCACACTGATTTGGCGCTTCATCTGAACCCAGCCTCTCATTCTTGCTGGAATTGATAGTCTAGTTTGCCGCACGGATTGGAAGGAAGGGCAGAATTTTGCCGCGTCCTGAGAAAGGCGGTTCTAATCGGCTGTTTTATAACGTTTAGATTGGTGGCATATAAATTGCTTAGGTAACTATGTCAATATTTGAATGATTCATCACTGATGAGGAGGCTTACGTGCCACAGGTCATCAATACCAATATTTCCTCGATCAACGCCCAGCGTCAATTGAACCGAAGTCAGGATGCCATGAAGACGGCCATGGAACGTTTGTCCTCCGGCCTTAGGATCAACAGTGGGCGCGATGATGCGGCGGGGTTGTCCATTTCCGACCGGATGACTTCACAGATCCGGGGGATCAATCAGGCAGTCAGGAATGCCAATGATGGTATTTCCTTGGCTCAGACCGCGGAAGGTGCGTTGCAGGAATCGACCAACATACTGCAGCGGATTCGCGAGTTGTCAGTCCAGTCAGCCAACGATTCCAACAGCGCTTCCGACCGGGCCAATCTGCAAAAAGAAGTGAACCAGCTCAAACAGGAACTGGACAGGATTGCGACCCAGACGAGTTTCAACGGAAGAGTGTTACTGGACGGTTCTTTCAGTGATGCAGTCTTCCACATTGGTGCCTATGCCAATCAATCGGTCAATGTCAGCGTGGGAAGTGCACGCATTGGGGACATGGGGATCCACCAGTTGACCAACCTGGACACATCGGCCAGCGGAACAATTAATAATGCGGTTGCTGGTTCTGGTACGGTCACCAACCATGTGACCGCCCAGACCCTCACCATGAATGGTGTTTTTGGAAGTGGAGATATCCAGGTGACCGCCGCTGAAACGGCTCGGGACATTGCCGAGGACGTGAACCGGATCTCTGACGATACAGGCGTCACCGCGCGTGCGGTGACATTTGCCTCGCTCGCCTTCTCCGGCTCGGTGAGTGCTGACGATACCATCAGTTTCACCCTAGAGGGTAGCGGCTCGGCCACGATCTCTGTCGCTGTTGCCAGTGGTGGGCAGAATGACCTGACGTCTTTGGCCAATGCCATCAACACCGAAACGGGCACGACCGGTGTCAGTGCGGTGCTTTCCGACGACAAGAAATCGATCACTCTGAAAAACGAGCAGGGTTATGATATCCAGATCAAAAATTATTCC
>Ga0114931_10002259_pt1 | contig 24502 bp, 26 predicted proteins | sample 2SBtaG_FD_89579 | JGI IMG/M metagenome (GOLD analysis project Ga0114931, IMG submission 89579) | Deep subsurface microbial communities from Kolumbo volcano to uncover new lineages of life (NeLLi) - 2SBTROV14_V59a metaG | ecosystem: Environmental > Aquatic > Marine > Volcanic | place: Kolumbo... | reverse complement strand
CTCGCTGCACTTGAGTCGCAACGACCCCGTCGAGCTGGTGGGCGACCGACTGAGCCACGCTCTCCGGATCGAGCCCTTCGAGTGCTACATGGACTGCGTCGATCTCCACGTGAAGCGCGTCGCCCGCCGGTACCACACCATCCCTGACGTCTACCACGCCGGGGATCTGCGCAATCGCTTGAGCCACCCGCGCTGCAGCTTGTTGCAGCTTGGCGCCGTCGTCGGAGTAGATGAGAATCTCGATCGGTTGCGGCACAGCAGTAAGATCTCCGATGAGATCTTCCATGAGTTGCGCCATCTCGATCTGAAGGCCTGGCACTTCAGTTTCTACCCTCGCTCGAATCTCGCTCATCACCTCGTCCACCGGACGTCGTTTGCCGGAACGGAGGCGAATGAAGTAGTCACCCTCGTTGGCCTCGGTGAGGCCGCCTCCAAGCTGTAAACCAGTTCGACGTGAATACGTTCGCACGTCGGGTACCCCGCGAAGGATCCGCTCCACCTGCCTGCAAAGTCGATCGGCCTTACTGAGCGAAGTTCCAGGGCGCGCGCGGTAATCGAGAATGAATCCACCTTCGTCGGTCACTGGCATGAACTCAGAGCCAACCGCACGGTATGCAATAGCTCCCAAGACGAGGACGGGCACTATGGCGAGAACCGCAAGAACTGGCCGCTTCACCGCCGTGTGTAACCAGCGTTGGTACATGGCCATGAGCTTTCGTTCGCCCTTGCCAGAATCGCTGTTCTCGCTCGCTACAAAGCGTTCCGCAAATACGGGGACAAACAGCCATGCCATGAAGAAAGAGATCACGAGCGCCGATGCCATCGTGACAGCGAGGGACGCAAAGAATGCCCCCGTGACTCCCGATAGAAACGCCAGAGGAGCGAATACGATGACGGTGACCATGGACGAGATCGCAAGAGGCCTGGTGAATTCAACAGCAGCGGCGATTGGTCCCCTTTCGCCGCGACGAGCCACGATGTGCTCGAGCACGACTATCACATCGTCGATGATCAACCCAACGGCAGCAGCCATGCCGCCGAGCGTCATGATATTGAGGCTCTGGCCGAGCAGGTAGAGCACCAGCGAGGTCATCGCGAGCACGGCTGGCACCACCAAGAGCGCTGCGAGAGTGATGCGAATGCTCCTCAAGAAAAGGAGGATCACCAGGCTCGCGAGCGCAACACCGATCAGCACGGCATCTCGCACCGAGGCCTCCGACGCTACGATCAGCTCGCTTTGGTCGTACCAGCTCGCGATTCGAATGTCGGGCGGCAATGTTGCGTGGCGTTTGTCGAGCAAGTTTTGGACCTGCTGAGCGATGGCGACGGTATTGCCCAGGGGCTGCTGATAGACTTGCAAGAGAACAGCGTCGCGCCCGTCAGCGACAACCCGCGTCCAAATAGGCACCGCGTCTTCCGTTATGGTCGCGACATCGTCTAAGAGCACTGCACCATCGGGCCCGCTGCGAATCACGATTTGAGCTAGCGCCTCGGCATCGAGTGTCTGTGCTTCAGCAACTACGAGATAAAGATGGTGTAGGTCTTCGAGGCGTCCTGTCGCGATGATCACGTTGCTCACGGACACTGTCTTGGCCACATCTCCGACAGTCAGCCCATAGGCTTCGAGCCGATCCGGATTGACCGTCACGCGCAACTCTCGCCGGCTACCGCCCAACACGGCGACCCTCGATACGCCTTCCACCGTGGCGAGGAGCGGGCGCAGGTCGTACTGGGCTAGCTCGTATAGATCTGTCTTCGAACGGGTGTCCGATGTAATGCTGTAGCCGAGCACAGGGAACACCGTTGGGTCCATACGCCGAACCTCAAACTGCGTACCGGGCGGGAGGGTTGGCATCAGCCGATTGACCGCCGACTCGGCGAGAAGCAGGGCTGAGACCATGTCTCGGCCCCAATCGAAGGTGACCGACACTTGGGCCGTCCCACGGCTCGTGGCCGAGCGCACGCTGCGGACTCCAGGAATTCCGCGAAGCTCTTCCTCCACGGCCCGGGTGACCTCGATCGCCATGCGGTCTGCGGGACGGTCGCCCGAGTCAACGTCCACCACGATACGTGGAAAATCGACATGCGGAAAAAGAGCAACGGGTGCCTTGAGCGCGCTCGCCGCACCGCCCACGGTCAAGAGCAGCGCGAGGAACACGACCGAACGCCGGTGTCGCCCAAGCCAACCCGCGAACGTCACTCGCTGACCCTGCCGGCCTCGGCGCCTGGGGTGGACCGGCGCACTCGCATCCCGTCGGTCAGCACGGCCGCACCGGAAACGACAACCTCGACGCCGTCCTCGAGCCCTTCGTTCGTGATCTCTGCTTCGGCGTCGTTCTCGAGCCCGATGCGAACCACGTGCGACTTGGCGCGCCCGTCTTTGACGGTATAGATCACCATTCGGCTCGGTTCCGGGACAAGAGCCGCGCGGGGTACCGCCCACACTGGCCCGGTTTCGACGGGTAGCCTGCCAGAAACACGCTGTCCGAGAAGAAAACCAGAGGCTGCCGGCAGCGACGCATAACATTCGACGAGACGTGTGGCTCCGTTGATCGACTGCCCGACCGCGCGCACAACCGCATCGACGACGATTTGCGGAGGCAAGCCCAGGTCTTGCACACGCAGGGGCGCGCCTGGCGCGATGCGAAACACGTCTTCGACTTCGATTCCGAAGCGCACCTCGAGGTGGGAGCTGAGGTAAAGCTCGACTAGCGGCGCGCCCGCGGTGGAGAGGGCTCCCTCGGTCACAGGCACGCTCGAGACGAGAGCAGGACCGGCCGCAACCAGTGTCCGAGGCTCCCCTGCGCCGCGAGCCACCAGGCTTTGAACCCGGATCTCTGCGTCGCGCTCATCTCGCTCTGCGGCGGCCACTTCAGAATTCGTTGCGAGGTGAGAAGCGAACCGTGCGTGGACCGAGGAGAGCGTCGTCTTGGAGGCGGCTGCCTCGGCGCGGGCTTGTTTCAGCGCGAGCTTGGCGTCCGCGCTTGGTCCGATCTCGATGAGCGGATCTCCGGTCCTCACCTGTTGGCCCACACGCACGTGGATCGTGCGCACACGGGACTCGAACGGAACCGAAACCGTATGCTTCGCCGTAGGTCCGGGGACGACGGTACCGTAGACCACGAGATCTTCTTTGAGGGTCCGACGTGTCAAAGGCTGAGTTTCTACGGTCGCTATTGGCTCCGGGGACTCCGGACTCGGACTGTGTCTGGACCCTCTGCAACTGAGCAGAATAGGAATGGCGACGATCCACGCGATCGCTGTGACCTTCATGGGATTTCCTCCACGATGGACCCGAGCGAAACACACGCGGCCAGCTCGAGCGCGACACCGAGCTCCAACTCGTTTTGATGAAGTCGTTCGGCCAGGAGCTGTGCGTTGAGAAGGCGGAGCTTGAGGTCATACAGATTGACGATATTCACGTTGCCCCCCCCGACCATTTGCTCGCTCACCGTCACGAGCTCTTCGAGCGTCGGCACCGAAGCCCGCACGAGCGCCAGCTGTTCTTGGACGGAGCGGAGGTTAGCGTATGCCGTTGCCACTTCGCTACGGGCCTGCTGTACGCGCGAGAGGTAGGCTCCTTGCAATTGCTCGCGAGTCGCGGCCGCAAGCTTTCGGTTCCCCTGATTTCGATCGAGAACGGGTAGCCCTATGGTCACGGCGAATCCTACAGTGCCGACCTTTCCGGTGTCCACGGCCCGGTTGATACCGACCGTGACCGGGGGAAACCCATTCAGAGCGGCAGCTCGAACACGCGCATCCTGCGCGTCATATCCCTTGCGCAGACCGACGAGATCGAAGCGATGCTCGGGCAGTGCATCGAGCAGTGCTTGGAGATCGGGCAATGTTCGATAGTCGGGGAGACCCGGCTTGGCCGATACGTCGAGATAAGACGTCGGGGGGACTCCGATGGCTCTCAGCCAGGCGAGCCGCGTGACCCGTTGGGCCTGCACGAGTTGGAGGACCTCGAGTGAGGCGGCTTGGAGCGTCGACTGCGCGGAGGAGAGCTCGAGTACGGTCGCATCTCCAGTTTTGACGGCACCCTGGATAGCGGCCACCTTTGCCTCTAGCGCGGCTGCCGTCTCGCGCGCGATGGACAGCAAGAGTTGGAGCTCTGCGAGGCGTACTACCCCGAGGCGCGCGGCTTGGACCACCTGCCACTCTTGCCAGGCGATGTCGAGCTCCACGGCGCTGAGGTTCTTGCGTTCAGCGGACACCGCAGCATGCCTCGATATCAATGGAGTAATAGCCCATGCGAGCCAGGCACTGTACCCCTTGCCGGTGCCCGCAAGCGATCCATCGGTCGGAATGTCGAGCGAACCCCCGAACTCCGGATTCGGCAGGATTCCCGCTTGGACGATTTGGGCGTGTGCCACGCCGCGCTGGGCGCGGATCGCGCGAAGCCGAGGATTGAGTGCCAGCGCCGCCAGCGCCGCATCGTTGTAAGAAAGACCCGACGACGGGAAAACCTTGCGAGTCAGCGGGACGTCTACGGGAAGCCGCGCCTCTACCGGGCGCTGCGCGTCGACGGGTGCGCTCCACGGTGAAGGAGGGTCGAGTGCATGGACGAGCGCCGGCCCAGCAGGCAGGGAACGGCCCGAAGCGCACCCGGCCGCGAAGGCGCCCAGGAGCGACAAGCCGAAAACGCTCTTAAACGACGCACACCGATGCGCGACATCGCGCTTGCACCACCAACCTTGTTCGGTTCGCGCGTTCTTGAATGCGCCACGCGCATGTGTGACGTTTTCCAGTGTCTCCCTAACGCGAGGAGGACTTTCCCCATAGGTGTGGACGCATCGACTATACGGGTGCAATCGTAACGAAAAAATGCTCCTGGGCGAATTACCCGCTACAGGCCTCCACGGTGACCACGCTGTCGCTCACGCTGTTCTGCCTGCTGCCCCCTGGCGCTGCCACTGGCCCCGGTCTACACCTGGCCCGATGCCCGCCCCAAAGATCCGCATCCTGGTCGCTAAACCTGGCCTGGACGGCCATGATCGCGGCGCCAAGATCGTGGCGCGGGCGTTGCGTGATGCGGGGTTCGAGGTCGTGTACACGGGGCTCCATCAGACGCCGGAGATGATCGCGGTGACCGCAATTCAAGAAGATGTCGACGCAGTGGGTCTCTCCGTCATGTCGGGTGCACACCGCACCTTGTTTCCCGCAGTCCTCGACGCACTTTCGGCCCGCGGCGCCGAAGATATCATCGTTTTCGGGGGCGGCATCGTGCCGAAGGAAGACGTGCAATCGCTTCTCCAAAAAGGGGTTGGCGCCATCTTCACGCCGGGCACCTCCCTCGAGGAGATCGTCGAGTGGATTCACGGCAACGTGAAGCCGAGGTCCATCGAGGCTTGACGGCGGCGCGGGCTGTCCCGCAACCCGCAGCTCAACGCACCAGCGGCGGCAGGCCGTGGCCTGGGACCACGAGTGTCTTGCGGTAGGCGTCGTAGTTGAAGGTGTCGCTGTGTTCGTGGGTGTGGCATTGGGCGCAGGTCGATTCGGGCGTGTTTCGCAGCAGGTGGACTTTGTGTGGATGTTTCGCGTGCGCAGCGCCCGGTCCATGACAGGCCTCGCACCCCACATTGACCAACGCGCCGTGCAAGTTGTGGGTCACGGTCGAGCCGCCGGGCCGCTTGTAGCCGGTCACATGACAGCCCACGCAGTCGAGGTTGTATTCCTTGCTGCGCTCCTGAAGCGTGAGGTACGCGACGCCGTGCGCGTGATTGCGCCACCATGCATACGCTTTTTCGTGGCAGTCACTGCACGCCGCGGAGCCCACGTAGGCGATGTCCCGAGGCCCCAGCGGTGGAGGCTCGAGATCAGCAAAAGCGAGTCGATTGGCGTCGTTCACGGCCTTGTCGTGCTCCCGCATTAGCTTCTCGATCTGTGGGTCTCTTGCTGCTTTCTTGGGGAGCCGGACCCAGCGGGCGAAAAACGCGTTGCCTGCTCCGCGCGGCGCAGGCGTATCGAGGGCCTGACGCTCCCTCTTCAATTCGGCCAGGCGGGCGCGTTGCGTTGCGAGATCGGTCGCGTCCACGCTTCCGGACTGTTGCCAGACCGCGATTTTCGCGGACAGGTCGCTGACCTGGCGGTCGAGTTGAGCGGCGCGCTCCGAACGAGACCACGCGCTGCGATCCACGAAGGGCCCATGGTTGGTCCTTCGATAGACGTCGAAGACGGTGAGTCCTTGACCTTGCCGGCCTGCGTGAAGCACCCAGGCTTTACCTGCCTCGTGCGGAGGCATCGGGTCGTCCTCGTCAAGTCCCCCCTGAATCACGAACTGGACACCGTCGATCGCTCCAATGCGATTTGCATCGCGTCGCGATCCATCGACCAGCGCGATGATCAAGTCGGCTTGCGTTCGCGCGGTGTGTACGCTCTCGACGACCGCGTCGCGCTCGGCCCCAGGACGTACACCGACCAGAGCCAAGCGAAGCGCTCCGGCTTGGGTTCGCAAGACCTCGGCATCACTGCGCATGGCCAACCACGGAAACGCGGAACCCTCTTGCAGCTGCTCCAGCACTTCGGGTGGTTGCGCGCGGTCGAAGCGTCCGGGTAGGACCGCCGTAACCTTCAGGCGATCGAGAATCCTGGTGAGGGTTTTTGCTTTGCGGTTTGCTTGGTCGACGCGCGCCGGATCGAGCGTGGCCGTATCGAAAAACGTATTCCCCGCGAGCATGAACACGACGGGGGCAGGCCCATCGCGGAGCGCGCGGATCTTCGCGGCGAGGCGATCGATGCCGCCAAGCGGATCGCTGGTGCAGCCACAGGGTTCGAGATAGCCCTGGAGGTCGGTCACGACCGCCAGGCGTAGGCTGGGGCTGGCCGGCTCGGCGGGACCCTTGTGCGGCTGACCCCGGCTACAGCCGAGACACAGCCCCATCGCCAATACGGCAAGGAAGCATCGCATCCCCCTGGTTCTAGCAACCAAAGGCCTAGCCGCAAAAACCTGGATCAGGCCGCGGCTTGACCGAAGGGCGGGCTCTGACTAGCTTCCGGCGTCTTTCAGGTGGGTTCGGCCTGCCGATTACGAGGAATCCATGGTCAAGGTTCGACTGGCACGCGCCGGCGCCAAAAAGCGTCCCTACTATCACATCGTCGTCACCGACAAAGAAAAGCCCCGCGACGGGCGCTTTATCGAGCAGATCGGCACCTACGACCCAAGCCGCCCTATCGGGGAAGCCAGGGTCGATTACCCCCGTCTCGACTACTGGGTGGGCGTGGGCGCCCAGGTCAGCGATCGTGTGGCCAGCTTGGTCAAGGAACAGCGCAAGGCAAACGCAGCCACCGCTGAACAGGCCTGAGGCGATCGATACGATGGCTGGAGACAAGCTGCAAGACCTGATCGCGTACATCGCCAGCTCGCTGGTTGACGATCCCGATGCGGTCGAGGTGAACGTCGTCGAAGAAGACCGAGCCGTCGTATTGGAGCTCGCCGTGGCTCCCGACGACCTTGGGAAGGTCATCGGCAAAGAAGGTCGCACCGCCCGCGCCATGCGGACCCTGCTAGCCGCCACCGCTGCCCGGCTCCGCAAACGGGCAATCCTCGACATCCTCGAATAGCCCGCGCCCGCAACCTGACGCTAGGCGTTCTGCGCCCATGAGGGTAGAGTCCCCTTGGTGGTCGACGCGAAACCCGGGCGGACGAGGTGGCTCCGTGAGCTGGTGCTGCATTTCGTCGTCCTTGGCGCCGCCGTGTTCGCGGTCTGGGCGTTGCAAGACGCGGGCGGACTCGTGCCGGGCACGCCTCTGGAACGCATCCAGATCATCAAGGGCTGGGTGGACGCCGAGGGGGTCGCAAAGACCAAAGTATTGGATGTGGCTGGCAAGGCAGATGGCCCGCCGCCTGGCGCCGACTGCTCGGTTTCGACAGCGGGACGTCCGGAGCAGCTGTGCGTCACCTGGGCCGATCCGGAGTTCAGCCCGGCGCAGGACGCCTACTACTACGCCCGCGTGCTGGAGCAGCCCAGCTGCGGCTGGAACACCCGACAGTGTGTCGAGCGTACCATCGACTGCAGCCAACTCGGTCCGGCCAGCGGGACCTTCTCCGCGGGGTCCCCAGCGGCAATCTGGTCCGGGTGGGAAGGCTGCTGCGACATCGAAGGCGAGCCGGGTAGCTTCGCGGGCACTCCTCGCTTCGACGCGATCCAAGAGCGCGCATGGACCTCGCCGATTTGGTATGAAGCGTCCCTGTGACCGAAGAACCTGAGCTGGTGTCCTGGATCGAGCTTGGCGTCGTTGCCCGGCCGCACGGTGTGACGGGGGAGCTGCGCGTTCACGTATTCAATCCGAAATCGACGCTGCTGCAAGAGCTTAGCGAGGTCTTTCTCGTCAGCCACGAAAAGGAGGAGCCGACGCTCATGGAAGTGACCTCGACGCGCCAGGGTTCGAAAGCACTGCTCATGCGCTTGGTCGGCGTGACCTCCCTCGAGGACGCTGAAGGGTTACGCGGCCACACCCTTTGCGTGCCACGGCAAGCCTTGCCCAGCCTCGAAGACGGTGAGTACTACTACGCCGATCTGATCGGCCTCGAAGCATTCGAGGGATCCTCATCGATTGGCAAGGTCGTGGAGGTCATCGACTATCCAAGCATCGAGTGCTTGAAGATCGCACGCCCCGGTGGTTTTCTTGAAGTGCCCATGCTCCCTCGGTGGCTCGAACGGGTGGACATCGAAGGCGGCAAGGTGCACCTCAAAGACCTCGATGACATTCCTTTGCAAAAGCACCGCTGATGCGATTTGAGATCGTCACCCTGTTCCCCGAGCTCTTCGACGTGCTACGCACCGGCTTGCTGGGCAAAGCCTGGGACGCGGGTACGATCGACGTGCACACGATCACGCCCCGTAGATTCGCGACGGACCGGCACCGCACCGTCGATGATGCCCCTTACGGAGGCGGAAGCGGAATGGTGCTGATGCCAGGTCCGGTCGCAGACGCGCTCGACTACCTGGACGAAGAACGAAGGACGCCGACACACCGGGTGCTGCTCACGCCGCAGGGCGCGCGTTTGTCCCAATCGCACGCACGACGCTTCTCTAACCTGGGTTGCTTGACCTTGATCTGCGGCCGCTACGAAGGCTTCGATGAGCGAATTCGATCCCTTGCCGACGAGGAGGTTTCGCTCGGAGATTTCGTTCTGCTCGGCGGGGAAGTGGCCGCGCTGGCGCTGATCGAAGCAACCACGCGCTTAGTCCCGGGCGTGCTTGGGAACGAGCAATCGCTCGCCGATGAATCCCACGCAGAGGGCTTGCTCGAATACCCGCAGTACACGCGGCCCGAGGAGTTCCGGGGCGAGAAGGTGCCAGAGATACTGCGCTCGGGAAACCATGCGGTGATCGCACGCTGGCGGCGCAAGGAGTCCCTCAGACGGACACTCAACCGCCGGCCGGATCTACTGGAGACCGCCGAGCTGTCGGGCGAGGACCGGCTCTTACTCGAGGAGATCCGCCAGGGGCGCTAAAGCCGGTGCGTTCCGCCGTCCACGGGAACCGGGACCGTCGCTCATACTGCGCCAACGTCGGCACCGACGCTGCCACCGACGCCGACACCGACACCTCCGTACGGAGGGAGCGGCCGCTGTGACGGACTCCGCCCCTGTGATAAGCGCTCTCCGTGTCCCCTATCTACTGCGCTCTCGTCCATCACCCCGTCCTCGATCGGCAAGGCCGGGAGGTCACCACTTCGGTCACCAACCTCGACGTGCACGATATCGCTCGAAGTGCGCGGACCTACGGGCTATGCCGGTATTTCGTGGTCAGCCCGATCGAGGCGCAGCATCCAATCGTACGCCGGATCATCGATCATTGGCGCTCGGGCGCCGGGAAGCAGCGCTGTCCGGAGCGGGGGGAAGCGATCGCGCTGGTCGAGGTCTGTGGCTCCATCGACGAAGCGATCGCCTGGGTCGAGGCCACGGAAGGGGAAACGCCACGAGTGGTCGCCACTTCGGCCAAGCCGGCGCCGGGGCGCAGCTCCTACGCAGAGGAAGCCGGCCGCCTGCAGATCGAGTTCCGGCCGACGCTCTTGCTCTTCGGAACCGGGCACGGCCTGAGCGAACGTGTTTTGCAACGCGCAGACGCTGTTCTCGAGCCGATTCGCGGACCCAGCACCTTCAATCACCTGTCGGTCCGGGCGGCGGTCGCTATCAGCCTGGATCGGCTGTTCGCGGTCAAAGCGTCCTCCAAGGACCCGATTTGACCCCGATTTGACCCCGTGCTAACTCCGGGCTCCGTTTCGCAAGAGGCTTAGCGATGAGTGGCACCGTTCCCGAAATCGATGCGATCGAGAAATCGCAACTGCGCGACCGCCCCGCGTTCCGCGTAGGCGATACGATCAACGTCCACTTCCGTATTCGGGAGGGGGAAAAGGAGCGTATTCAGGTCTTCAAGGGCGTCGTGATTCGCAAGACTCGTGGGGGCGCTGGGGCGACCTTTACGGTTCGAAAGGTCTCTGGCGGCGTCGGGGTCGAGCGCATCTTCCCGCTCCACTCGCCGCGTATCGAGAAAATCGAGGTCACGGCGCGCGGTCATGTCCGCCGGTCACGCCTGTACCATCTCCGAGCGCTGCGCGGCAAGAAGGCACGCCTCCGCGAACGCCAGCGCCACCTGAGCTACTGACGCTTTAGGGCTCCCGGATCGTCAACGTCGATTCCCTGAATCCGTTGGTGCCAGGCTCATGAACCCATAGGCGCCGATCGGCGACCTTGGCATTCATGACGCTCACCACGATGTAAGCGCACGGCCACATAAGCTGACCGCCGTTGGCGAAGGTCGCGGCATCTTCATCGGAAAAATACGCGCCTGCATCGCAGTGTGAGTGATAGATGACCTTCACCGGCCGACCATCGTTCTGTCCCTGTTCGAAGGTGCGCGCCGCACGTAGCTCGTTGATCTTGAAGTAGGTCTTGGACGTTCTTGGGAAGGTCACGGGATCGAGCTGATGGTACTTGTCCGTCTCGTTCTCCTCTCGCTGCAAAGCATCGAGAAGCGCGGGCTGGTCCGCCGGACCAAAGACGAAACCACAGCTCTCGCTCGGATAACACTCGAGCGCATGACGTTCGATCTCCTCCATCACGGACCTTTCGATCTCGAGGTCGCCGGAAACCCAGGGTAACGGCTCACCACTCATAGTGCTTCTCCCACTTCATCGGAGCAAAGTAGCGGTCACCCCGGTCGCACGCGATGGCGACAACGCACCTCGCCTCGGGGCGCTTGGCAACTTCCAGTGCTCCTGCGACATTCGCCCCGGTCGAGTGCCCGACGTGCAAGCCTTCTTGCGCAGCCAACCGGTCGGACATGTCCCAACCCGCATCGGTTCCAATCGGCAGAATTTCGTCGGGAAGCTTGGGGTCGTAAATCTCCGGCACGAGCGAGCTCTCCATGTGCTTGAGCCCTTCGAGCCCGTGGAGCGCCTCGCCTGGCTCGACCGCGATACTCTCGATCTTGCGAGCGTGCTCGCGCAAACGACGCGTCGTGCCCATGCAAGTCCCGCTCGTGCCGAGCCCTGCCACGAAGTGGGTGATCTCGTTACCGACTTGTTCCAGAATCTCGCGTCCCGTGCCCAAATAATGCGCACGCGGGTTCGACGGGTTCGAATACTGATCCGAGTAGAAGTAGAGATCTGGACTCTCTGCGACCATCGCGCGCGTTTGTCGAATGGCGCCATCCGAGCCCTCCATCGGATCGCTGTAGATGATCTCGGTGCCAAACGCCTCGATGATGTCCTTGCGTGCCTGCGAGACGTTTGACGGCATCACGAGCCGAATGCGGTAGCCCATTGCCGCGCCAAACAAGCTGTATGCCACTCCCGTATTGCCGCTGGTCGCATCGATTAGAATCTTGTCATGGCTGAGCCGGCCGTCTTCGATCGCGTCGATCATCATCTGACGGGCAGGGCGGTCTTTGACCGAGCCGCCCGGGTTGGCGTACTCGAGCTTGAGATAGATCTTGGTGCCGGGCACCTCCTTCTCCAGCGAGCGCAGGCGTACCATCGGAGTGTTACCCACCGCCTCGACGATCGACTCCATCTTTCGGAAACGCATCAGCTCTCTGCGCTCAAAATCAGATCAGGTGAAAGATCGCGGGTAGCGCGAATGCCGAGAACCTCCTTGATGTGCTCGACCGCCGCGAGCGCGCCCATGATCGCCGCTGCAGACTCTCGGAGCGCGGATGAGCCCGCAAACCACATCACTGCATCCTGCGTTGGGACATGCAGCTCCACACCGTGCTCCTGCGCAGAGCAGCCCGCCCGCTCCAGATACTCCGCCGCCACCGCATACGCGCCTGCGTCGCCGTCTGCCCCAGGGCGAAACCCGGCAGTGAGCAGACGCTCCTGGCCTGCCTCGCCGATTTCACCCAGAAGAAGCTGACGCGCATAACGACGCCGTGCCGCGGCGTCGAGACTCAAAGCGAGGCCCCACCTGCGATGGCCGGAACGATGCTCACGGTGTCGCCCTCTTTGAGCGCGGTCTCGAGGTTGTCGAGAAAGCGGATGTCCTCGTCGTTCGCGTAGATGTTAACGAAGCGCCGCACACCCTTTTCATCGCAGAGGCGATCCTTCATGCCCGGGTGACTTGCTTCTAGGTTGTCGATCACTTCGGCGACCGTGCCACCATCCGCGGAGATTTCGTCAGCCCCGCCGGTCAAGGCTCGGAGTGGAGTTGGAATGCGTACCGTAACAGCCATGTTCGTTCCTTTCTGAGTCCCAACAGATGCGAGCTTGCATCACGCGGCGCAAGCCGCCGTGTACCGCTCCATCCGCAAATCCTGAATCTGTCCGGCACACAACGGGCAGTCGCTTCGGCGGCGCACGAACGTCTTGCGAAGCCCGCCCATGAGCGCATCGTAGTGCCAAAGCTCGCCAGCAGGGCGTTCGCCGCGGAACAAGCGGCAAGCCAGAGCCGCCTCTAACCCACCAAGCACCCCGACGACCGGTCCGACCACGCCCGCCCCCGCGCAGGTTTCGACTCGATCGCGAGGGATGTCCTCGAAAAGACAACGAAGACACGCCGAACCGGGCAGGGCACAGAAGGCCCATCCAGCCCACCGAACCGCGCCCGCTTGAACCGCCGGCACCCCTGAGAGATGCGCCGCATCGGCAGCCAAGAACTTGGTCGCGAAGTTGTCTGCGCCCTCGATGACGAGGGTGTGCTCCGACAAGAGCTCCATTGCAGTGTCTGGCACGAAGCGCCCTTCGATACCGCGCACCGAAAGCCCGGGCGACATCGCGCGAAGCTTCCGCTCCGCGCACTCGATCTTCGAACGGCCCACGTCGTCGATCGTGTACATGGTCTGTCGGTGCAGATTGCTCTCGGCGACCAGGTCGTCATCGATCACGGTGATGTGCTGGACGGTGCTCCGAGCGAGCAAGCGGAGCACGGGAGACCCGAGGCCGCCGGCGCCGACGACGAGGACGCGCTGCGCGATGCTCATCGAAAGTACTCCCCCAAGCTGAAGTAACGCTCCCCGGTGTCGCAGAGCACTGTCACGACGGTTTGCTCCGGCCCGAGCCGCTTGGCGACCTCGATGGAAGCCCACACGTTCGCGCCAGCGCTGATCCCGAGAAGCAAACCCTCTTGCTTGGCAAGCGCAAGCTTGAGGTCCCAGGCATCCCGATCGTTGACGCCGATAATCTCGTCTACCACGTCGCGATGATAGTTCTCCGGCACAAAGCCCGCGTTGAGGCCTTGAATTTTCGTTGGGCCCGCAGACCCACCCGCAAGCACCGGGCTTGCGGCAGGCTCGACTGCGATGACTCGCGTTGCGGGATTGCACGTCTTGAGCGCCTCACCCACACCGCTGACGGTTCCGCCGGTCCCGACCGCTGCGACGAATGCGTCGATGCTCTGCTCCCCGAATGCACGCAGGATTTCCGGCCCAGTCGTTCGCGCGTGCACGCCGGGATTGGCCGGATTGGAAAACTGCTCGGGCATGAACGCTCCACGCTCTTGGACGATGTGGCGCGCCGCCTCCATCGCGCCTTCCATCACTCGGTCCGGCTCGGTGAGAACGATCTCGACCCCATATGCTTCTAGCAATGCGCGGCGCTCGAGCGACATGCTGGCGGGCATCGTGAGCACGAGCTTGTACCCTTTGCGCGCACAGACCAACGCCAACCCAATGCCGGTGTTGCCGCTCGTCGGCTCGACGATGGTGTCGCCCTGGCTCAGTCGTCCTTGCGCCTCGGCGGCTTCGATCATCGCCAGGCAGATACGGTCTTTGACCGAACCGCCAGGATTGAGGTGCTCGCATTTGCCCCAAATCGTGGCCCCGCCTTCCGGCGAGAGCTTACGCAAGCGAACGACCGGAGTTTCGCCAACGAGATCGAGGACGCTATCGACAACAGGTGCAGGCATCAAATCGAATATACGTAACGTCGAGGAGGCGCGCGGCGGACTCCGTGTGCATCGCCTCGATCACAGAGATCTTGGATCGTGATGGCGTCGAAGCACGCCTCGATGTTCTCAGAGAGCTCCGAAAAGGCGTTTTCGGTCACGACTCGGCTGGTCTCGTCCGCGTTGCCGTTGCCCTCGGCGCCGCCGAGAACCACAGGCCCCTCTAGAGCGCGCACGATATCTCCGAGCCGGATGTCATCCGGATCCATGGCAAGCGCGTACCCACCACGCGGGCCCCGCTTGGAGGTCACCAGTCCGGCGCGCTTGAGGTCCTGGAAAATCTGTTCGAGAAAGCGCGGGGGGATATTCTGCCGACGCGAGATGTCTTTGATCTGCGTGGCCTTACCACCGCTGTGAAAAGCGATATCGAAAATGGCGCGAACGCCGTAGCGGCCTTTGTTCGAAAGCTTCACCCTAGTGGAATCTATGAGTTCCCACATCGGAATTGTCAAGAATATCTATTCAGCCGCTGTTCGGCCCATCCCGCTGCGCGCGAGCGCGGCACGGTCGGCCTCCGAAACGCTTGGCAGCCCCTCGCCGCGGTGCAGCGCGGCGCGCTCGAGGATGGCCTCACAGAGGTCGCCGAACTCGTAGCCAGCCCCAGCCGCGATTTTGGGCAATAGGGAGGTTGGAGTCATTCCCGGGAGGGTATTGACTTCGAGCACGTATTCGTTTTCGTCTGGGGTTACCAACAAGTCGACCCGGGTGGCTCCGGTCGCACCCACGGCATAAACAGCGCGCTCCGCGAGATTCAGGACGCACTGGTAACGGGTCGGAGAAAGCCGCGCGGGGAAGTGGTATTCGCTCTGTCCCTGTTGGTACTTCGACTTGTAGTCGTAGAAGCCGCCCTTGGGCTCGATCTCGATCGCCCCGAGCGCGCCGCCGTCTAGCAGGCCGACAGCCACCTCGCGGCCGCGGATCAGGCGTTCGACCAGAATCCACTCGTCGAAACGCCCCGCGTCTTCGCAGCGCCGCGTCAGCTGCGCGAGGCTCGTCGCGGCGCCTGCGCCCACACTCGACCCACCGCTGCGCGGTTTGACGAAGCTCGGGAAACCAAACGAGCTGTGAATCTGTTCGAGGCGCTCGAGGTCGCCGCGGCGCACGACGTAGTAAGGAGGCGTGGGCACGTTGTAGAGGCGGAAAAGCTCCTTACTCTTGAGCTTGTCCATGGCAAGGGCGCTCGGTAGGACACCCGAGCCGGTATAGGGGATACCCATCGTTTCGAGCATGCCCTGAATACAGCCATCTTCGCCATAGGTGCCGTGCAGCGCGATCAGCGCGACGTCGATCTTCGTCTGGCGCAGCACACGATCGATGTCCGCATCGACGAATACTTTTTGTATGCGATACCCGCGGGCCGAAAGAGCCTCGAACATGGCTTCGCCGGTCTTCAATGAGATATCGCGCTCGGCGCTCTCGCCCCCGAGCAGTATGCCGATCTCTTTGTCCTTCATTGGAATCTCAAAGCCCCTTGCTCATACCCATTCGGCTGTAACAGCGGCGATCGGCCAGAGCCAATTACCCGCAGGCTGGCCGTATGGTTCTGCCCCCCTCAAAAGTCAAATTCACCCGAATTAAGCGCCGGGAACCGCTGGCCAGGCGCCAGCGCCCACTGGTCCGACAGAGATTTCTGGCTTTTCGCAAGCCCATTCCATTGCTTCGGCGAGGGCAGGATGGTACCGAGAGGGAGATGATGGGTCTTAGGCCCCGCAAACCAGTTCAACAACCATTTTGTCCGGTCGGAGTGCGAACGAGCGCGGCTGATAGCCCCAGGGTTAATGGGACAAGGTACGGGTGGAGCGTTTCAGCGCTCCCCGTTGCCCTGCCCCAGCTGCGGTCTGACATCGCCCACCGGAGTGACAGGAACGACAAGCATAATGACATTCACGGAAGCAGCCGTGGAGGTTCTCCGCACCGCCGGAAAGCCCCTCCATTACAAAGAAATTACCGAAATCGCCATCGAGCGCAATCTTCTCTCGCACGTCGGTAAAACCCCAGAAACCACCATGAGCTCGAGGCTCGCCACCATGGTCAAGAAGGACCGCGGGGATGCGCCTATTCTCAAGGTCAAGCCAGGCGTTTTCGCGCTCCGAGAGTCCCCGGACGACCTGCTCGAAGACGCGGGGAGCACCCCACCCGAAAGCGAGGCCCCCGAGGCGGCCGGGCAGGACATGGCTACCGAAGCGATGGGCGCAAGTGAGGCCGGGGCTAAAGCCAGCACCAGTCTTGGAGGGGAAGCGGAAATCGTGGCCCAGGAGCTCCCAGGGGCTGACGTTTTTCCGGAAGAGGATGACGACGACGAGCTGATCCTTGCCAACCTGGACGAGGGGGACGCCCGTGAGGGCCGCAAACCCCGCAAGCGCCGTCCCCGCCGCCGTCGCGAACGCGAGTCCGATAGCGGCTCGGGCGCCGAAGCTCGATCGGGACGCCGTTCGACCCCCCGCGGCAGGTCTCGCAAGGAGCCTGAAGCCCCGGCGACTCGAGCCGCCGAGGCCGGTGAGCCGCTGGGCCGGGACCTGTCGGATGCGATTGAAACAGCTCTTCGGGGCGGTACGCGCCAGCCAAGGACCCTGATCCAGCTCGCTGAGGCGCTCGTCGCCACGGGCCGGCTCACTGGAAGTCCCGCGCTTCTCGCGCCCACCTTGGCCGCCGCGGTCCGCGGTGACAGCGCCAAACGGCGGGCATCAGGCGGACGCCCGAGGTTCCGGGCAGGGGAGGGCCTAGTCTCATTGCTAGAGTGGGACTTGCCCAACGAGGCGGTGAACGCCGAGCGAGACGCCCTGCGAGCAGCAGACCGGCAGCGACAGAGTGTCCGTCGGGCATTCGTCAAACGCTTGCGTGATGTTCCCGACGGCGCGCTGCTAGAGCTCTTGGCCACCTGGTTCAACGCCGTCGGCGTTCACTCGCTGCGTGCGGTGCGTGCGGACGCGGGGGACTTCAGTCTCGCTGGCACGCTCCGCCGAGGTCCGGAAGAAACACCGCTGGCCATCGCGATCTATCGCGGCAAGCAGCCGATCAACAGCGACGCCATCGCGTCGTTACGCGGCGGGCTTCATCATTTCGATCATGCGCGTATGGGCTGGGTGGTCACACTCGGACAGGTGCGTGAGGGCACTCTGGACGAAGCACACGCTGAAGGCGCCGCGCCATGCGCGGTCTTCGACGCAGACGCGCTCGCCATATCGATGGAAGAAGTGGGGGTTGGGATTCAGCGGGCCATGCTTCCGCTGGCCATGCTCGACCTGGATCTCCTCGACTCGCTCGGCGGCGGGTCTGCGCGCAACAGCACCGCGGCCGGCATCGAGGACAGCGGTGAAGCCGACGGCAACAAGCGCCGTAGAGGCCGCCGCCGAAGCCGGCGACGACCGGGCCGCGAGGAAGCGAGCGAAGGCGGCAACCGCGACGAATTGCCGGAGGCCAGTGAATCGGTTGCCGCTGTAGGGAGCTCGGACAGCGAGCCGGCAGAAACCGAGAATATCTCCGGATCTGTTCCAGAAACATCCGAAAAAACACAGGAAAGTTCTTCGGAACCAGCTCCCGCCACTGAAGCCGAAGCCGAACGACTGTAGTCAAAAAGACACAGTCGAGCTGCCTGGGGGGTGGCGCAAGGTGAGCGCATCCCCTACCGTTGCCGCCTCTTGATGGTTATCGGGAGTAAGGCATGCGAATCGCGGTATTATTCATTACGGCTATTTTGCTCAGCGCGTGGGGATCGCCCTCGGCGGCGCGCCCGTCGCTGGGCGAGTCTGTGCCTATGACGACGGCCGCAGGCAGCGACTATCGCGTCGCTCTCGGTGATCACCCGACGTCTCTTGCCCTCGCACGCGCGATCGATGCTCGGCTGACCGTTCGCGAGAGCCGCGAAGGTAAGCCGATTCACGTGCAGTACTGCCGCACGAGTCCTGGCGGGTGCCGTGCCCGCATCGCAGCGCTCTCACGTTTGATCACCGAAGCGAGCAACCGTGCAGGCGTCGACCCGTTTCTCACGGCGGCCATCGCCATGCGCGAGTCGGGCCTCAACCCGCTGGCCGTGAGCCCAGTCGGCGCTCGCGGCGTTGTACAACTAAACCCGAAGTATCGAGGCAAGACCGTCCCATTCGTCTATAATGAGCGATACCGCAAGGAATGCAGTCTCCGCCCTGGGGCGTGCCAGCGAGAGGTGCTCGACGCCGGGCTAGGACTGTACGAGTGGGCGGTCAGCCGCTGTGGAGGAGACGTGGAGAAGGGCCTTGCCTGGTATAATTCGGGCCATTGCGACAAGCACAACGGCTACGCCTCCTCGGTTCTCCGCGAACGCCGACGGCTCCTACGACTCGCCAAGCAGGCCGATCCCAGCCTCCACGTTGTTTTTGCCCGTTAAGCCCCCGCTTTGTGGGACACGATGAGCCGCTCGAACGCCTGGCTCATGGCTTCGGCCACCCGCTCGATAGCGCCCGTGTCCACGGCCGGATCGCTGGCACACAACACTCCGACCAGCCGGCGGCCGATCATCACCGGAACGACGACGATCTCACGGCTCTGGGGTCCAAGGGCCGCCCGGCAGAGCTGGTCGGCGGCGGTCTGTCCATAAGCGCCGCGAAAGACGCGCCCACTATGCAGAACCTCGTTGAGAATCGAAGGGTTGCTCGCCGGCACCCACAGACTTCGAATCCCTGCGCTCGTCATCTCCTCACCCGCACCGTCCCAGCCTCGGAAAACCCCTTTGCGAAGCGCCAGGAACGCCGCGCTACGCGCAGCACCTAAGCATGCCTGACACGCGACGTGCACGACGTCGTCCCGCGAAGTCACGCGGCCCAACTCGGCGATCTGAATATCGGTCGCGGAGTCCGATGTCGTCGTTGGACGCGGCGTGGCGGCGCTGACCTCCGGTGGCGGTGCCGTGGCGGGAGGCGAATGCGACACGATGGGCAACGGAAGGGTACCCGACGCCCGAGTGGACGAAACCTCACGCTCAGTGGTCGAACGGCTCCACGCACGATCCCACACCGGACTAGCCGTGGATGCGAGCGACATCGGCAACGGATCGGTCCGCAGGGTCGGACGCTCCGTTGGATAGGCGCGGTCGATCGCAGCCTGCAGATCCGAGAGCTTTGCCACCGTAGGCAAAATGCGTCCGCCGAGCACTTCACTGAGCCTGGCGATCGCGCGTTGGTCCGTTGGAGCGGCCATCGCGACGATCGCGCCCGCGGGACTGCGTCGTAGTGGCATCGCGCAAAGATCGTGTGCGTTGCTTCCGGGCAGACTGCGCACGAGGTCGTCGTCCGCGCCGGACAACTCGCGCGCGTGGAGGATCGGACCAAAGCCGCGCGAGACGAAAAAGCCTGCCAAGACGCGCTCGTCGAGGCCCCCATCGATGAGACGCTGAACGACACGGGCCAATGGCCAGACGGGGTCGCCAACATCGCTGGCGCGGGCCTGGGCCTCGGTGATGAGTCCGGCGTCCACGAGCTGCTCGACCAATCCCTCTACCATACTCGATTCCTAGCCATGGTCCCCACGTGCGGCAAGCCCGCGAGACTGATAGCATCTGGCCTCGATGGCTCGGGTCCTGCACATCGAGGACGATCCCAACAATCGGCGACTCGTGCAGAAGCTGCTCGGGGCCGCCGGCCATGAGGTCGTCGACGCCGAAGGCGGCGTCGAAGGCATTCGGCTCGCTCGCGAGACGCTACCAGACCTCGTCCTGGTAGACATCAACATCCCTGACCTCGACGGATACGAGGTCACTTTGCGGCTCCGTGGAATACCGATGCTCCGGGACGTCCCAATTGTGGCGATCACCGCTGAGGGAGACCGGGACTCCACGCTCGCCGTGGGATGTGACGGCTTCATCGCCAAGCCCATCGACGCGACCCACTTCGCGGAGACCATCGCACAATTCCTGGGAGGACACCGCGAATCGGTCGAGGAGGGAAACGACGACTTGCTGCGCGAGCGTACCCAGAAAATCGTCGAGCGTCTCGAAAAGAAAATCGTCGAGCTCTCCGAGACCAATCAGCGTCTCGAGGACAGCGCACGGCTTCGGCGCGAGTTTTTGCAGAACGTGAGTCACGAGCTGGCAACCCCGATGACACCGGTCGTCGGCTACCTCCGCTTGTTGCTCAACGAAGAGCTGGGACCGCTAACGGACTTGCAACGCAAATGTCTGGGCTCAATCGAAACCTCGACACAGCGACTTCGATCCGTCCTCGACACGCTGCTCGATGTCAGCTCGCTCGAGACCGGTCGCATGCACTATTACGCGCGCCCTTACGATTTTCGGGCAGTCGCGACAAAGGCCCTCGATCAAATTCGCGGGAAGCTCAATGAGCGTGACGTCACGCTCGTGGAACGTCTTCCCGACGCACCCCTGCCCGCGCAAGGCGATCCGGACAAGCTATTGCGTGCCATGGCGCATGTGCTCGACAACGCGTCGAAGTTCACCCCGACCGGCGGCGAGGTAGCGGTCGAGGTCCGCCCCGAAAGCGACGGCGCATTTCTCTTTGCGGTCGCAGATAGCGGGCCCGGCGTTCGTCCTGAGCACATTGCGCGTATTATGGAGCCCTTTTATCAGGTCGACGGATCGGTCACCCGCGATCATGGCGGCGTCGGCTTAGGCCTGGCCTTCGCGAGGCGTGTCACAGAGGCCCTGGGCGGAGGCATCGAAATTTCGAGTCCGCCCGCTGGGGAGGTTGCCGGGCGTCAGCTCTCTGGAACCTTGGTCGAGCTCCGGGTGGACCACAGTCCGGGACGCACTGAAATACAGTCGAAGTGATCTATCTCGACCACCATGCCGCTGCGCCGGCACCTGAGGCAGTCCGGCGCGCAATGCAAGAGGCTGCGCTCGTGGCCTGGGCGAATCCTGCGAGCACCCACGCCGCCGGACGCGCTGCGCGGCAGATGGTCGAAGCAGCCCGCGAGGACGTTGCGAAATCGATCGGTGCGGCGGCCGCGGACATCGTGCTGACCAGTGGAGGCACGGAGGCTTGCAACCTGGGAATCCGAGGGCTGGCCGGCAAGCGCACCCGAATCGTCACGAGCGAAGTCGAGCACCCGTCCGTCGCGCAGAGCGTGCGGCGACTCGAACGCGAAGGACGCGACGTCGTCAGTCTCCCCGTCGTCCACGGCCGGCCACCGAACCCTGCAATGCTCGCGCTGCATTTACGGCCCGACACACTCGTCGCGATCCAGTGGGTGAACCACGAGACTGGAACCATCTTTCCGGTCCAGGAGTACGCGCAGGCTTGCCACGAGCACGGGGCACGATTGTTCATCGATGCGACGCAGGCGCTCGGCAAAATACCGATCGACGTCGAGGCGCTCGGACCAGACGCCATCGCCATCGCCGCCGAAAAGATCGGCGGGCCCGCAGGAGCAGGGGCCTGCTGGGTGCGCCGGGGCCTGGACCTGGAGCCCGTGCTCGAGGGCGGCTCGCAGGAGCGGGGCCGGCGTCCTGGAACGCCGAATACCTCGAGCCTAGCGGGTTTCGGTGCTGCGTGTCGTTTGACAGGGGACCGTCTCGCACAGCAGCCACGTGTAACCGCGCTGCGTGATCGCATCGAGGCAGGACTCGTCGAGCTCGGCGGCGTCCTCAATGGCGGCGTACCCCGAACCGGGACGGTGTCCAATCTGAGCTTCCAGAGCTGGCAGGGGCCTCTCCTGGCCGCTGCGCTCGATCTGGAAGGCGTGTGCCTTTCTACCGGGGCCGCTTGCTCATCCGGCCTCCAGGGCCCTTCTCCCGTGATTCAGGCGATGTATCCGGATGAGCAGTGGCGCGCTGGATCTGCGGTTCGAATCAGTCTAGGTATCGAGACCACGGAACGGGATATCGAGATGGCATCACGGGCGTTTCGGCAAGTGCTGGGCCGCCCGATAGCCTAGAACTTCAAGCAAATTTGAGGTCCCAGGATCGAAAACATACTGGACTTCGAGATTCTGCTCATAAACAGATGTTATTAAAGCGTTAATAAAATTCGATTTTCTATGAACCGCCTTTCCATTAAGTGTAACAAACCACGGTTGATCCGTTCAGCATGAGCAGGCTATGTCAGAGATGAAGCGGGTGCTGGTCGCGATGAGCGGAGGGGTGGACTCGTCCGTCGCGGCCGCTCTCTTGCATGAAGCGGGGCACGACTTGATCGGTGTGACGCTTCATCTGTGGGACGCGGAAGGCGAGCAGCAGGTGGGGCGGTGCTGCGCGCCCGAAGATCGCGACGATGCCCGTCGCAGCTGTGAGCATCTCGGCATTCCGCACTATGTCCTCGACGGCCGGGAGGCGTTTCGCGAGCACGTCGTCGATCCGTTCATCGCCGAGTACCAGGCCGGGCGCACGCCGATCCCATGCGTGAGCTGCAACCGCACGGTGAAACTCACCTACTTGGCCGAGGTTGCGCGCCGCTTCGACGCAACCCACATCGCCACCGGGCATTACGCCCGCCTGGAGCGAACGACCGACGGCCAGCTGCATCTCCTACGTGGCCGCGACACGAACAAGGATCAAAGCTACTTCCTATTCGGGTTGCCGCAGTCGACACTCGACCGGCTGGTCTTTCCGCTCGGCGATCTCACCAAGGCAGAAGTGCGCCGAGCAGGCAGGCATCTAGGGGTGCCTAACGCGGACAAGCCGGAGTCGCAGGAGCTGTGTTTCGTCCCGGATGGGCGGGTCGGTGATTTCATCAATCAAGAGGGAACCCCGACGAGGTCCGGCAACATCATCGATCCGGACGGCACAGTGCTCGGGCGTCATCAGGGCGTGGCCAACTTCACCCGCGGTCAGCGGCGTGGGCTAGGCCTAGGAGGCGGCGGCGCCCGTTTCGTGCTCCGGATCGTGCCCGAGACTGCCGAAGTGGTGGTAGGCGAAGAATCCAATCTCTATGGTCGGCAGCTCACCACGACCGGGGCGCATTGGGTGGCCGGCCGTCCCGCCGAGTCATTCCGCGGAGAAGTTCGCATCCGATACCGGCATCGCGGCGCGCTCGCCCAGGTGACGCCAGCCGACGACGGATTCGAGGTGCGCTTCGAGGAGCCTCAGCGAGCGATTACATCCGGCCAGGCAGCAGTGGTATACCGTGGCGACGAGGTGATCGGTGGCGGCTTTATCACGTGAGATGGGGACACTCATCCTGTGCGCACTGCTCGCGACTGCTTGCACCACGGGCAACGGCGAGGGCCATGCGTTCGGCCGGGTCTGGGCGCCCGAATGCGGACTCAACGGGGAACCATTCGAGCTGAATCCGAGCTTCTTTGCAATGCAGCCGAGCAACTCGGTCGAGATCATCGACATCATCGTGCAGCGTGGAAGCGATCTTCGAGGCTACAGTGACGGTATCTCGGTGTTCATCCGCGACCCGGAGATGCTCAAAGAGAGCATGCTCGGCAGCGAAATCGATTTCGAGACGCTCGGCGCGCCGGTCGAGATGACGCTCTATCTCAACCGGACGTGTCCAGGAATCGCTCGCCTTCCGGTCGTCTACGCTGCGATCTCGGGCACGATTCGCTTCGAGCGGCTATACGTGCCTTGGCTCGACAACGACACCAAGGAGACCACGGCCGTGTTCACAAACGTCGTGCTCGTGGACAACAAAGATCCCGATACACGCCGGGCGGTACTGGATGGCGACTTCCGATTCCTGTTCGAACGGGGATTGCCAGCTCAGTATTTCCAGTACTGATGGGCAGCAGGCGCTCGGTGCAAGGCGACGTTCGCGCCGTCGCTCGCGGGGGCGACGCGGTAGTCGAGACGACGGACGGCGTCGTGCTGGTGCCCGGAGCATTGCCCGGCGAACGGGTCGAGATAGCACTGACACCGTCCAAACGGGGCGCAGCTCGCGGCCGGCTGGTACGCGTGCTGGAGCCGACGAGCGCGCGCCGGAAGCCCCCATGCGTCGATGCACAGCGTTGCGGGGGTTGCCCGTTGATGATCGCCAGCCCCGACCTGCAACGCGAGATCAAGGAGGGATTCGTTCGAGACGCGTGCCGGGGGTTGCCCGGCGCAGAGGACACGGAGATCGAATGGGTCGCTTGTTCTTCAGCGTTTGGATATCGTCGCCGCGCGCGTCTCGCATGGCACGACGACGCGATCGGTTATCGTCGACTCCACGCCAAACGCGTAATCGACATCGATGAGTGCATCGT
>Ga0114931_10002258_pt1 | contig 24505 bp, 21 predicted proteins | sample 2SBtaG_FD_89579 | JGI IMG/M metagenome (GOLD analysis project Ga0114931, IMG submission 89579) | Deep subsurface microbial communities from Kolumbo volcano to uncover new lineages of life (NeLLi) - 2SBTROV14_V59a metaG | ecosystem: Environmental > Aquatic > Marine > Volcanic | place: Kolumbo... | reverse complement strand
CAGCGAGAAGCACACCTGGTTCGACACGATCCGGTAGCCGGTGTGCAGCGCGATCGCGAGGTGCGCGGTGTCGAAATTGGTCAGCCCGAGGTGGCCGATCAGGCCCTCGTCACGCAGCTCCTCGAGGAAGCCGAGGGTGTCGAGCCAGCCCGGGTCGGGAAAGTTCCAGGCGTGGAACTGCAGCAGGTCGATGTGGTCGCTGCGCAGCCGCGTGCGTGCGCGCTCGACGGCGGCGCGCACCTGCTCGCGCGTGGTGCGCCCGGGCTCGGGCACCCACTTGGTCAGCATCTCGACCGGCCCGGCGTCCGCGTGGCGGTGGCGGAACACGCCCGAGATCTCCTCGGCCGAGCCGTAGTGGTCCGCCATGTCGAACGTGGTCAGCCCCGCCCGGACGTACGGCAGCATCTCGTCGGCGGTGCGTTCGGGATCCAGCGTGCGCCCGTCGCGCTCGAGGTCCGCGATCTGCCACAGACCCGTGAGCACCCGCGAGATGCTCAGTCCGGGGGCCAGCTCACAGCGCTCCACAGGGGGATGCATCGGCCAGGTCACTCCGGGGGAAGGGTGGAGAAGAGCGCGCCCACGTCGACGCCGGCGCGGCGGAGCTTGCCGACCTCGCGAACGTAGATCGCGGTGGCGACGGCCATGACCATGATCCAGAGGGGCGTGGAGCGGAAGTACCACGCCGCGACGTCCGCGGTCAGGTCCTTCCAGACGTGGACGGCCAGGAACACGGACAGGAGCGCGACCCCGCCCGCGGCGAGAGGCACCTGCACGGCGCGCGAGGGCGCCACCGTGACCATGCGAGCGATCGCGGGGTTGCGCCGCGGCAGCGCGAGCACCGAGACGCACATCAGCAGGAAGTTCACGAGCATGGACGTGACCAGGATGTCCACGCCGAGGAAGAAGTCGCCGGCCAGGTGGCTGCCGAGGATGCCGAGCGACGCCATTGCCCCGCTGAGCACGATGGCCACGTGCGGCGTGTGCCATGCCGCGTGCACGCGCGTGACGGCGCGGGGAAAGATGCCGTCCTCGCCCCAGGCGAACATCAGGCGCGAGACCGCAAGGATCATCGCCGGCAGGTCGTTGGTGAGCGCGACGGCGGCGCCCACGACGATGGCCACAGTCCATCCCGGAGATAGGAGCGTGCCGAGCAGGCCCGGCGCGGTCAGGTCGCGGCTCTTCGCCTCGTGGGCCACGTAGCCCCACGGTACGGCGTGGTAGACGGCCGCCGTGAAGAGCAGGTAGAACGCGCCCACGGTCAGCACCGAGACGCCGATCGCCAGCGGCAGCGCGCGTCCCGGATTGCGGGCCTCGCCCCCGGCCTGCGCGATCGAGTCGAAGCCGATGAAGCTCGAGAAGAGGAGCGCCGACGCCGCCAGGAAGCTTCCAAGCCGGAAGGGCGCCGGGGCCGACGCGAAACCCCCGGCAGCCGGCGCGGCGGCCGCGCTCTGCCGGGCCAGCGCGGCGGCGAAGTCCGCGTGATCGAACGAGAATCCGGCCACGATGACCACGGCGCCCAGGGCGAACATCAGCACCATCAACGGAATGAGCGTGTACTGCACCGTGCGCACGCCCCTGAGGTTGACACCGACGAACGTCCACAGGAAGACGAGCGCGATCGTCACGCGCACCGGGCCCTCCTCGAAGGCGTTCGCGAGCGCGCCCCACCCTACGGCCGTCGCAATGTCGCGCAGGAACGGCACCAGCAGGTACGCGACTACGCCGATGGCGATCGAGAGCCCGAACCACTGCGAGAAGCTGGCCACGAAGCCGAGGTAGGGGCTGAGCGCGCGGCTCGCGTATACGTAACTGCCGCCGGCGCGGGGCATGGCCGAGGCCAGGACGGCGTAGGCGAGCGCGGCGAGCAGGGCGGGCACCGCCGCGAACGCGTAGGCGGGCAGCACGTACGGGCCGATGCCCGGTACGTTACGCTGCAGCATGATCGGCACCACGTTGATCGCCGCGCCGAGCATCGAGCAGATGCCGGTGGCGGCCAGCCCCGCCAGACCCATCTCCCGGGTCAGGCCGGTGGGTCCTGTTCCGCTCGGTTCCGGCATGGCTTCACGGGGGTCGTGTGGGCAGCGGCACGGCGCGAAAGCGCCCAACGTGCCGTGCGCCGTGGGGCTTCGCAACCGGACGAGCGCCGCAGGGCGGACAAGCGGGCGAGTCCGGGACGGATGCGCCGGCGGGCGCAGCGGGCGCGCACGCGGGGCCGCCCCGGATTTGACAGCGGCGCCGGCGGACCGTCTCCTGGGGGACGTGACCTGCTCCCTCACCACCTCATCGGGGTCTTCCATGCACCGGGCACGGAACCTGAGCTTCGCGCGCATCCCCCTGATCCTTGTCCTCGGGATGGGGACGCCGGCTGCGGCCGTCCTCGCCGCCCCGCCCGCGCTCGCCGGCCTCGTCGCACCCGACTCGCTCGACTTTCCTGTTCTGGCCACGCTCGACATCGGCCGCAACCCGCACCAGATCGCCTTCTCCGAGGACGGCGCCACCGTGTACGTCGCGACCGCGGGCGAGGACCGGATCACGAAGGTCGACGCCGACGCGTACACCGTGCTGGGCACCGTGCCCGTGGCGGGCACGCCGCTCGGCGTGGTGCCGCTCGCCGGGGGAGACCTCGCGGTTGCGCGCTTCCAGCGGGGCGGGGTGGTGCGGATCCGCCCGGGCGACGGCGCGGTGACGGACTCGCTCGGCACGGGGCCGGGCGCCTCGCTGTTCGCGGGACCCTATCCGGGTTCGCTGTACCTGGTGTCGGTGGAGTCGGCCGACTCGGTGCACGTCTTCGACGCGGCCACGTTCGCGTTCGACGACAGCTACCCGACCGGCCGGAGGCCCTTTCCGGGCGCCGCGACCTCGGATGGGCGCGTGGCCTTCGTGCCGAACTACGATGACGGAACGGTGACGGTCATCGACCTGTGGAACCGGAGGGTTCTCGAGACCGTCCCGGTCGGGGAGCGTCCGAGCGGAGGCGTGGTGTTACCGGGAGACATCGACTACGCGGTAGCGGTGCGCGGCGAGAACCGCGTCGCGTTGATCAACACCGCGTCGCACTTCGTCGTGGGCTCGCTCGACGTGGGCAACTCACCGTTCTCGGTGGTGCTGGCGCCCAACGGCCGCCTGGCCTTCGTGAACAACACGGCGGGGAACAGCGTGTCGGTGATCTCGGTGGCCGACCGCAGGGAGATCGCGCGGCTGCCGGTCGCGGACCAGCCGATCGTCATGGCGGTCCACCCTTCGGGTCGCACGCTCTGGGTCTCGTCGGAGGGCGTGCACCGGCTCACGGTCTTCGGGATCCCCGAGACCTGGCAGGGCGCGGCGCGGGAGGCCGGCTCCGGCGGCGTTACCGAGGTCGCCATCATGCGGATGATCCATTCGCAGCACCGCTCGAGCGTGCGGTGGGGCCTCAAGCAGGTCCGGGAGACCATCGTCCGCTTCAAGCCCGATGTGGTGTGCGCCGAGATCGCACCCGACCGCTGGCGGCGCATCGTGTCCGACCTGACGCAGCGCAGCGTCATCGAGGATCCGCGCGTGCTGCGCTTTCCCGAATACACGGACGTCATCCTGCAGCTCTCGCGCCGGATGGGCTTCGAGGTCGTCCCGTGCGCCGGGTGGACGCAGGAGATGTCGGATCTGCGCGAGACGCGCATCCACGCGTTCGAGACCGAGGAGCGGTACCGGACCGCCCGCGAGGCGTACGCGCGCCGGCTCGCCGCGGTCGAGGCGAAGTACGCCGCCGACACCGCCCGCGCCGACGATCCGTTCTACATCCACTCGGACGCTTACGACCGGTGGCAGCGCGCCGAGCTCGACCTGTACGACGAGTACCAGAACGATCTCATCGGACCGGGGGGCTGGACGAACATCAACGACGCGCACTTCCGCTACATCGACCGGACGATCCGCGCGAACCGTGGCCGGCGCGTGCTGATCACCTTCGGGGCGGGCCACAAGTACATGTTCCTCGACCGGCTGCGTGGGAGGAAGGACGTGAAGCTCATCGACCTGCGGCCGTACCTGCCGGTCGTGCGCGCGGAGGACGGGAGGTGAACCGCCGCGCGTTCCTGAGCGCGCTGGGAGTGAGCGCGGCCGGCCTTCCCCTGGGGATGGGCGCGACCGGCCGTACGCTGGGGGCAGGCGTCGGCGGTCGTCGTCTGGACGGGCCGCAAAGGCGCGCGCGCCGGGTGCCTGCCTCAGGCCCTCCCGTGATGGACGCGATGGGCGAGCGCCGCCGTCCACCCCCACGTACGCAACACGACTGACGAGAACCTGCGGCTGCTCGCGGACCACGGGGGCGTGGTGGGCATCTGCCAGATCCGGCCGTTCCTGACCGACGACCGCTCGGAGGACAACGTCCGGTTCTACTTCGAGCACATCGCGCACGCGCTCGACGTGGCGGGCACCGAGCACGTGTGCATCGGCAGCGACCGTGACCACCGGGTCATCGAGGACTCCGACGCGGAGCTGAAGCTGCTTCTCAAGGAAGAGGGCGCCCAGTTCAATCCCGCGGACTGGCCGCTCTACATGCCCGCGCTGAACGGGCCCCGGCGCATGGAGATCGTGCGGGACGGACTCGTGCGCCGGGGCTACTCGGAAGACGTGGTCGACAAGGTGATGGGCGGCAACCTGTTCCGGCTTTACCGGGAGGTCATCGGGTAGGGCGCCCGTCCCGCAGCGTCGCGGGCACCCGCCGCCTACTTGATCGAGTCCAACTCCACCTCGAAGATCAGCGTGGCGTTCGGCTCGATCACGTCGCCGCTGCCCTGCGGACCGTAGGCCAGGGCGGCGGGGATCACGAAGCGGTACTTGCTGCCGACGGACATGAGCTGCAGCCCCTCGGAAAAGCCTGGAATCACGCCGCCCACGCCGAACGTCGCGGGCTGACCGCGCTTGTAGGAGCTGTCGAACTCGGTGCCGTCGAGCAGCGTGCCGCGGTACTGGATCGTCACCTGGTCGTCCGCGGTGGGCGTCGGTCCGTCGCCCTCGCGCAGCACCTCGTACTGGAGCCCGCTCTCGGTCGTGGTCACGCCTTCCTTCTGGGCGTTCTCGGCGAGGAACTTCTTGCCTTCCTCGATGTTGCGTTGAGCGGCCTCGGCCTGCTTCGCCTGCTGCTCGTCGCGGATCTGGCTCCCGACCTTGTACATCGCGGCCTGGATCTCTTCCTGGGGGATCGCCGGATCGTTCTTCGCCAGGGCGTCTTCCAGGCCCCGCATGAAGGCGGCCCGGTCGAGGTGGCTCTCAGCCGGCCTGAGCGAGCGGCCCATGTCGAGGCCGATGGCGTAGCTGGCCTTCTGGTCGTCGGTGTCGAGCTTGGCCGAGGCCGAGTCAAAGCTTCCGGCCTGGCAGCCGGCGGCGCCGAGAGCGATCAGCGCCAGCGCCGGGTAGAGTCGGTTTCGCATGTCCTGTCCTTGAAGAGTGGAGACGGCAATCTAGTGGTGAGCGCCGGATGTGTCATGCCGCGGGTCTCGCGGCTGGAGCCCTCCAGCACGGGCCAGGGCCCTCGACGCCCCTTCCGTCCGTCGCGTCCGTCGGCCTCGCATCGGGCGTGGGGCCCGATCCGATCCACGCGGGAGCGCTCGCGAGTTGACGGGAGTCCGCGCGCACCGGAGGTTGCCGCGTATGCCGTGACGACGCCCCCCCTGCCCATCCCCCGGGAGCGCCGAGCCGCCGTCGTCGGAGCAGGAGGAAGAACATGCGCAGGACACGCGGAAGGTTCGTGATTCGCACGCTGGCCATGACGCTGGGCGTCGGGGTTGCGCCTGGGGTGCTCCCCGGTCCCGCGGCCGCGCAGCAGTCGTTCCTGGACTCGCTCCACGCGGTGGCGATCGTCGAATCCAAGGTCATGGTGCCGATGCGCGACGGCGTGCGGCTGGCCACCGACATCTACCGACCGCGCACCGACGAGCGGGTGCCGATCATCTTCGTGCGCACGCCCTACAACTTCAATTCGTATCGCGATGGTAAGCTGACCACCCGCACGATGCGTTCCGCGTACGCTGCGGTGAAGCGCGGTTACGCGTACGTGGTGCAGAATGAGCGGGGCCGCTTCTTCTCGGAGGGTGAGTGGACCATCCTCGGCGCGCCGCGTACCGACGGCTACGACGCGTTCTCCTGGATGGCGGCGCAGCCCTGGTCGAACGGAAAGGTCGGTACGCTCGGATGCTCGTCCACCGCCGAGTGGCAGATGGGGGTGGCGGCGTTGGATCACCCGGCGCACGCCGCGATGGTGCCGATGGGATTCGGGGCCGGTGTGGGACGCGTGGGCCGCTTCTACGAGCAGGGCAACTGGTTCCGGGGCGGCGCCGTTCAGATGCTCTTCATCCCCTGGCTGTACGGCAACCAGAACAACCAGCGCCCGATGTTTCCGCCGGACATGTCGCGGGAAGACCTGATCCGGGTGTCGCGTTACTTCGATCTCGCGCCCGAGATGCCGCCGGTGGACTGGTCGAAGGCGCTGCGGCATCTGCCGGTCGCCGACATCATGAAGAGCGTCCAGGGCCCCAAGGGGATGTTCGACGACTTCATCCGCCGCACCCCCAACGATCCCGCATGGTACACCGGAGGGCTCTATCACGACGACATGCCGTTCGGCGTGCCGAGCCTCTGGTTCATGTCGTGGTACGACGTGTCGACCGGGCCCAACCTGGAGCTGTTCAACCACGTCCGCGCCCACGCCGAGGACCCTGAGGTGCGCGCGAACCAGTTCGCGGTCATCGCGCCGACGACGCACTGCGGCTACTACCGCACGAAGAACCCGACGATCGTGGGCGAGCGCAACCTGGGCGACGCCCGCTTCGACTACGACGGACTCATCTACGGGTGGTTCGACCACTGGCTCAAGGGCGAGGACAACGGCATCACCGAGCGCACGCCACACGTGCAGTACTACACCATGGGGCTCGACCGCTGGCAGTCGTCCGATCAGTGGCCGCCCGAGAACGCCGGGATGGTCACGTACTATCTTGACAGCGACGGCCACGCGAACAGCCTGTATGGCGATGGCCGGCTGACCACGAAGAAGCCGGGCCGGCGCGACCACCCCGACGCGTTCACGTACGATCCCATGAACCCCGTGCCGTCGCACGGCGGCAACGTGTGCTGCACGGGCGGCGCGGTCCGGGGCGGCGCCTTCGACCAGCAGGAGATGGAGACGCGCGAGGACATCCTGGTCTACAGCACCGAGCCGCTGAAGACCGGCGTCGAGGTCACCGGCACGATCGAGGTCGAGCTCAGCGTCTCATCGGACGTGCGCGACACCGACTTCACCGTCAAGCTCGTCGACGTCTATCCCGACGGCCGCGCGTACAACCTCGACGAGAGCATCCAGAGGGCGCGCTACCGCGAGGGGTACGACCACCAGGTGTTCATGGAGCCCGGGAAGATCTACCGGGTGCCCGTCGGTCCGCTGTCGACCAGCAACTACTTCCCGCCGGGGCACCGCATCCGCATCGAGGTCTCGAGCAGCAACTTCCCGCGCTTTACCCGCAATCTGAACACGGGGGGAAACAATTTTGACGAGGCGGAGGGGGTGGTGGCGCACAACCGCATCCACCACTCGCGGGCCCACGCCTCGTGGATCCGGCTGCCCGTGGTGCGGCGGTGAGGGGGGCGGGCGCCCGCCGGTCCTCAGATCCTCTGATGATCCGCGCGCCACTCACGCACGGCCTTCTTGATGGCGGTGCGGTCCGTCACTCCTTCCTCGAGCACCCACCGTGCCAGCCCGGGAAGCTCGCCGTCGGAGGCGAAGCGCAGGCCGATGAGCTGCGACGTCGTGAACTCGGCGATCCGGGGGCGCAGCTCCTCGGGCAGCACCTCGTGCATGCGCAGCCGCTCCTCGAGGCGGATCACCCGGTCCTGGACGCCGAGCGGGAAGAGCCGCGCGTAGAGCGCGGTAAGGAAGAGCGACACGACGATCAGTAGCTCCGCGACGCGGTCCATGTGGAAATCGGTGATCAGCCGGTAGACGGTCCAGCCGAATACGGCGAGCACGAGCAGGGTGATTCCGTAGTGGTACAGGGGAACCATCCTGGCGTGGTTCTCGAAGTTCTGTGCGGGACGGCTCACGGGGCGCTCCGGGGCGCGGGGGAGGGGCAGGACCGGCAATACCGGTCGGCGCGGATCGGCTACATTGTTCGGTATACCACCCCGGCGGCGCAAGCGCGGGCCGTGGCGAGGGCGGGTGATCGACGGCGCGGACGAGCGGTGACGCGCGCCATCGACGACGCGGACGAGCGGTGGCGCGCGCCATCGACGACGCGAACCCACGAGCACGGAGAAGGTGGCGGCCGCATGGACCCCGGCACGGCGCGACGCAACTACCTGGCCTTTCTGTGGCACGCCGGGTTCCTCGCGCTGACCACGACGTTCACGGACATCAACACCGTGCTGCCGTCGCTGGTCGTGCGTTCCGGAGGCACGAGCGTTCACCTCGGCGTGCTGACCGCCATCATGGTGGGCACGCCGATCCTGGCCCAGCTTCTCTTCGCCAGCTACCTGCACCTGAAGCGCAGGAAGAAGCCGTACCTGCTCCTGGGCATCAACCTCAGGGTGATCTCTCTGGCGCTGGTGGCCGTGGTGCTTCGGCGTGCGGGGTCGCTGAGCCCGGGGGCCGTCATCGCGCTCGTCTTCGCGCTCATGTTCATGTTCGCGCTGTCGGGCACGTTCGCGGGCGTGTCGTACACCGACGTGCTCGGCAAGTCCGTCGCCGCCGAGGAGCGCAGCCGCTTCTTCGTCGAGCGGCAGGTGCTGACCAGCCTGGCGATCCTCGTCTCCGCGCTCGCCGTCCGGCAGGTGCTCGCCCGCCTGGAGTACCCGGACAACTACCGGTGGCTGTTCACCCTGGCCGCGGGCTTTCTCTTCGTGGCCTCGCTGGGGTTCTGGGCCGTCCGTGAGGAGCCGGCCGCCGCGCGCGAGGGCGTGAGCCGCGTGATCGACGTGCTCCGCTCGATTCCCGGGTGCATCCGCCGCGACGCCAGGCTGCGGAGCTGGATCATGGTCGTGAACCTCACCGGCTTCGGGCTGACGCTGATGCCGTTCTACGTCGCGCTGGCGCGTACGCGCTACGGGCTTCCCTCGGGCCGGGTGGGCACGTTCCTCTTCCTGCAGATCGTGGGGATGCTCCTTTCGAACTACCTCTGGGCGAAGGTCGTGAAGAGGTTCGGGTTCGCCGGCATCGTCATCGGGTGCATCACCATCGGCGCGGCGCTGCCCCTCGCGGCGCTGGGGCTCTCGCACGGTGGGTTGGCGCTGTTCCTGCCGGTCTTCTTCTTCATGGGCGTCGCGCTCAGCGCGCGCCGCATCGGCTTCGACGGGCTGTTCATCGACTTCACCACGAACGAGAACCGCGCGCTGTATCGGGGCATCGTCGGGGCCACCAGCCTCTCGACCGCGGCCTTTCCCCTCGTGGCCGGGTGGCTCATCCACACGCTCGGGTTCGCGCCCGTCTTCGTGGCAGGCTCAGCATGCATCGCGGCGGCCGCCTACTTCGTGCGGCCGCTGTTCGAGGGGACGGTGGTGGAGGGATGAGAGCGGAGCGGCGGAGCGGCGGGCAATATCTGTCTCCGCGTTACACGGTATGTCCGGCTCCGGCAGGCATCCCCGAGCAGTGGAACAAGCATCAGCAGTTCCATCGACCCTCAGCCTTCCGGCGCCACCTGGTACTGCTCCAGCTTGCCGTCGGGCATCTGGAACGTCCACACGCGCAGGGTACGCGTCGGGAAGACGGCGCGGAACACGCGCAGCAGCATGCCGCCGCGCAGACCCTGGGAGACCTGCCGGAAGTCGCGCGGCGTACCCAGCGGCGCCAGGCTCGACCGGAAGTCGCGCAGCGCCCGGTCGGTGAAGTAGGCGTTGGCGTCGTCGGTAAAGAGCGATCGATCGATCTCTCCGCGCTGGAGACCCTGGAAGATCTCCCGAGCCTGCGCCACGCGCGCCCGCGTGTCGGCGTCCTGCGTGGTGAACAGCAGCCCGGTCACGCCCTGCGCGATGGCGCGCGCGGCGGGCGCCGCGTCCTGGTTGGTGAGGACGACGACGGCCGCGCGGTCGTCCGGAAACACCATGTTCCGGGCGGTGAAGCCGGATACCTCGCCGCTGTGCTCGATGACCCGGTGACCCGCGCTCGTGCCTACGGTCACGCCCAGTCCGTAGCCGGTGCCGACGCCGTCCTTCCGAAGCGTCTCGGTCTCCAGCTCCCGGTACGAGGCCGGCGTCAGCAGGCTCTCGTCGATCAGCGAGATGTCCCACTTCGCCAGGTCGCTCGCGGTCATCGCCAGCTCACACGCGGCGAACAGCCACCCCGCGCCTTCCTTGGGCGCCGGGTGCAGCGGGCCGAGCGCGTAACGCATGTAGCCGGTGACCTCCGCCTGCGGCGGCAGGCGACTCACGTCGATCGATATGGCGCTCTCCATCCCCAGGGGCTTCAGGATGCGGCTGCGCAGGAAGTCGAAGAAGGGCATGCCGGCCGCCTTCTCCACGATGGCTCCGGCGATGACGTAGTTCGTGTTGCTGTACTGCCAGCGCGTGCCCGGATCGAAGTCCAGCGGCTTCTTCGCCCACCGGTCCATGATGCCGGCGGCCGTGACGGGCCTGCGCATCATCGGCGGCACATAGTCCTGCGGCCAGTAGTCCTGGTAGCCGGACGTGTGGGACAGCAGCTCGCGGACGGTGACCTCGTCGGCGCGCGTCAGCTCGGGCAGCCAGCGTGATACCCGGTCGTCCAACGACAGCTTGCCCTCCTGCTGCAGCAGAAGGACGCACGCGGCCGCGAACTGCTTGCTGATGGACCCGATGCTGTAGCGCATGTCCGGAGTCGCGGGCAGGCCGGGCTCCAGCCGCGCGTGGCCGTACGCCTGCGCGTAGACCAACCGCCCATCACGCACCACGGCCACCGACGCGCTCGGCACGCCCGTACGCGCGAGCACCCGGCTCGCCACGGAATCCACGGCCGAGGAGAAGGACGCCTGCGCGGAGTGCAGCAGGCTCGTCGTTGCGGACTCCTGCGCGCGCACCGGCGCGGCGGCCGAGAGGATCGCGAGCGCGACCGTCACGGATCTACGCATGCTCAGCTCCTGGAACGGGACTCGACGTGACGCCAGGGACGGTAATCTGAGGAGCCCCGGCCGGCGGGACAACGCGGCCCCGCACGGTCGAGGCCGCCACTGCGGTACGTCCGCGGAAGGGCCTACGACCGCTGACCGCTGCCGAGGTCGCAGCTACGACCCACCCTGAAGCTCCGCAACCTGGCTCTTCATCTCGCCCAGGATCCACCCAACGCTTGTCGCGCCGCCTGCGCGGTGGGGTAGGTTCGTCCAGGTCAGGTCGATGAAGGTGAGATCCGTTCCGCGCCGTGCGAACACGCCCAGCAGCGCGTGAAGCGCTCCCGGCCGGTTGTCGGTTTCGGCGATGATGGTCGTCTTCAGCGCGCCTCCGTCGAGAGGCGAAGCCGGGCCTTCCTTACCCTGAGGGTACATGAGGAAAAAGCGCGTCTGATTGTCCCGCCGGTCCTGGACGTCCGAGGCCAGAACATCCAGACCGTACCGGGCAGCTGCCCCCCTGGGAGCGATGGCGGCGAGAGACGGGGAGTCTTGCCGGGCCACCTCTCGAGCGGCTCCCGCTGTGTCATGAACCGCCACCGCCCGCATCCCGGGGTGCTGCGCCAGAAAGCGCCGGCACTGAGCCAGCGCCACGGGGTGGGAACGCACCTCACGAATCTCGGAAAGGGGCGCGCCGCGCCGGCCCATCAGGTAGTGTCGAATCTCGATGACGACCTCTGCCGCTGCGGGCATGCCCCGGAGAAGCCCCGCCCTCATCCCTCTCCCCTCACCACCTGATACCGCACGATGTAACTCACGTCGAGCTCGTCCATCTCCACGCCCCACACCTGGTCGCCGCGCACGACCATAATGCGGAGGCCCGCCGGGGCGAGCACCCGGCCCCGGGGTGAGCCCGAAGCGTCCAGGATCTTCCACTCCCTGGCCTGGCCCTCCCGGGAGAAGCCGCCCAGCCAGATGGAGCCGTCGTCCGCCGCTACCAACGTATGGACGGGCGGAAAGAAGCGGGGCGCGTACATGGCGGTTCGGATGTCGCGTTCCAGCGAGGCCACCGTGGCTCCCTGATCGAAGCGCGTCATGAACCCGTGCCACTGCTCGGCCTGGACGTGCGCCATGCTGTCCACCAGCGCCGTGGGCAGCGGCACGGGGGTGTACGGGTACGCCCGCCGCGTCAGAGTGTCTCCGCTCATGGCCAGCATCGTGAGCCTGAACGCCGCCCCCTCGGGCTCATCGGGCACGCGCCGCTCCAGCACCACCAGCTTCTCGGCCGGAGAGAGCGTGACCAGCGAGCCGTCGCCGAAGGGCTGCTGGCCGAATGTGCCCCCGCTCTCGCGCAGGAGCGCCAGGATGTCGTGGGGTTCGAACGCCTGCCACCAGAGCGTGTCCAGCGTAGCTCCGTCGGCGTCCATGTGCACGTGAGGCACGCCATCGAGCTGGCTGCGGGCGATGGCGTCGGACCAGGCGGGGCTGATCCCGTAGAACGTGCCGTCGCGCAGCGGGCGGACCGGCCTCGGGGGAGAGTGGCGGTCCTCGGGGTGCTCGCTCAGCCTGACCGTGGGCGTGCGCCCGCCCAGGTACTCCCCCTCGGGAGAGAACAGGCTGACCCGATAGGCAAAGCCGTCCATGACCCAGAGCGTGTCGCCGAAGAACCCCAGCGCCATGGGGCTACGGAACTCTCCCGGCCCCTCCCCCTCCCTGCCCACGCTTCCCGCCGGTTTGCCGTCCGCCGTCCAGAGCCGGATCTCCGAGGGATTTGCGTGGATGGAATAGAGCGTCCCGTTCGGGGCCACGGCCAGCGTACGCACGAACCCGAAAGCATACGCCGAATCGGTGGGCGAGCCGATGCGGATTTCCGGGCCCTCCAGGTGGGAAGGGGGAGACGCCCACGCGCCCGCCTCCTTGTCCGCCCCGTGCTCGGGCGCACACCCGCCCAGAAGGAGGCCCAGGGCGAGCGACGCCGCCGCGGCGCGTGGATCCAGCCGTACCTTCATGTCACGCTCCTTCGTCGCACCACGCGGCCGCGCGCGGGATGGCCGTGCCGGGAGGGATCCGTCCGCGCGTCCGCCCCGTGCTTCGTCCCTCCCCACTCCAGCACGAAACCGAAACGCCCTCCGGGCGTGAAGCCAAGATGGGAAGCGGCTCGTGGCCGGGCAAGCGGGCGGACGAGGGGGTCGCGGCGCGACGGTGCCGCCGCGCGCAGCCGCAGCGCCCTCTCCCCTTGCATTTATGCACATATGTTCGTTATGATAAGGAAGAGATATGAACCATCGATCTTTTGGGAGGACCTTCCGGGGTGGCCCGACCTCCACGCATCCGCCGCATCGACTCGCCCCCGCGCTTCCAGTCGTTCAAGCCCGTCGGGGTCCCGAGGCGGGGTCTCGCGCGCATCGAGCTGACGGTCGACGAGTACGAGGCGATCCGACTGGTCGACTATATGGATTTCGACCATGCGGGCGCCGCCGAGCACATGGGGGTGTCGCGCCCGACCTTCACGCGTATCGTGGATCGCGCGCGGCGCAAGGTCGCCGAGGCGCTCGTGGAGGGAGAGCTTCTGACGATCCGCGGCGGCGCGTTCGACTTCGTGACCACGCGCCACCGATGCCGCACGTGCGGAGAGGAGGAGCGTCGCGCGGGCGCGGCCGAGCCGGACCCCTGTCCGGACTGCGGCTCGGAGGACGTCGAGGACGTCTCGGAAAGGTATCGCTCCGAAGAGGAGGGTTGGCGGAGATGACGGAATCGAGCGGGCGTGGCCGCGGACATGGTGGCGGCGACGACCACGGCGGTGGACCTGGGCACGGCGGCGGGCACGGGCACCACCACGATGGTGACTGCGCGGGCCGCGACGCGTACTGCGTGTGCGTGCACTGCGGCACCCGGATCGAGCACACACCCGGCGTGCGCTGCATCCAGGAGCGCTGCCCGGAGTGCGGCCGCGCGATGCTGCGCGAGGGAAGCGCGCACTACGAGGCGTACATGAAGCGGCGCCGCGCGGCGAGCGCCGGCTCGTAGCTTGAGGGGTTGCGTCCTGTCCGGCGCGTACGAGACCGGGGGCCGCGAGTACGGGCCCGGGAGTTACCGCTACATTCCGGCGCACACCACCCACGGCCCGTACACGAGCCGCGACGGCGCCGTGTTGTTGGTCGTCTGGGGAGTGTAGGCCGGGCCGGCCCTTCGTGCCGAGGAACGCTCCGTCTTGCGATGCTCGTGACCACCGTATGCTTCGTCGACGACCTCGACGAGACGTTCCGGGAGGCACGCCGGGTGCTCCGGCCCCGGGGACGCATCGTCGTCGGACTCGTGGACCGCGACAGTCCCCTGGGGCGCGCCTACCTCGCGCGGCAGGCCACGAGCGTGTTCTACCGGCCGGCGGAGTTCTACGGAGTGCGGGACATCGACGAGGCGCTGCGGCGCGCGGGCTTCGGCACCCTGCGGTTCCGGCAAACCCTCTTCGTTCCTCCGGAAGAGGCCGGGCCGCATGAGCCGGTGCGTGAGGGCTACGGTGAAGGGTCGTTCGTCGTCGTGTCGGCGACGGCGGGCGGGAAATGAGGAGCGGGCCGCGGAGATGCCGCGCCCGGGAGATCGAGGACCGGAGCGGCGGGGGTAAGCGCGGATGAGGGCCATCATTCCCACGGTAGCCGAAGCCCTGATGATCACGGGCTTCGTCTTCATCATGATGGTGCTCATCGAGTACCTGAACGTCCAGATGCGCGGCTGGTGGCAGCGCGGTCTCAGACGGGGGCGCTGGCGCCAGTACGTGATCGCCGCGCTGCTCGGGGCGGTGCCGGGATGCCTCGGGTCGTTCACCGTGGTGTCGCTCTACGCGCACGGGGCGATGAGCTTCGGCGCCATGGTCGGGACGATGATCGCCACGAGCGGCGACGAGGCGTTCGTGATGTTCGCGATGTTTCCCTGGCGCGCGCTGATGCTGACCGCGGCGCTCTTCCTGGTGGGGTGGGGGGTCAGAGTGGCCACCGATCGCTTCCTCCCTGACCTGGCACCGGATCCGCCGGCGGGGCACACGCTGCACCTTCACGCGGCCGACACCTGCGGCTGTTTCCAGCGCGAGACCATCTTCTCGCAGCTTCGCGACATGAGCTTTCCGCGGGCGCTCCTCCTCGGCCTGTTCGCGCTCTTCCTCTTCGGAGTCGTCGCGGGGGCGCTGGGCTCTCCGGATTGGGACTGGATCCGGGTGACGCTCCTGCTGAGCGGGCTGTTCGCGATGTTCGTGGCGCTGACCGTTCCGGACCACTTCCTGGAGGAGCACCTCTGGGAGCACGTGCTGAAGAAGCACCTGCTGCCGATCTTCGCATGGACGCTGGGGGCGCTGCTGCTCGTGCAGGCGATCAGCGCGTTCATGGACGTCGAGGCGTGGATCCGGGGCAACCTGTTCACGGTGCTGGTCGTGGCCTCTCTCGTCGGGCTGATTCCCGAATCGGGTCCGCACCTGGCCTTCGTCACGCTCTACGCGCACGGCGTGCTGCCGCTCGGCATCCTCGTTGCCAGCTCGATGGTGCAGGACGGCCACGGCACGATTCCGCTGCTCGCGGTCTCGCGGAGCGCGTTCGTGCGGCTGAAGCTGATCAACCTGGTGGTGGGCTTCGCGATGGGGGGGCTTACGCTGCTGCTGACGAGATGACCGGGACCGGAGGGATGGAAGTGCGAGGCGCGTGGCTGGACCTGAGATGATTGCGGCCGTGGATCACGAGCCCACTCTTCCTCGTGGGCTCGATCTCGTTCATCGCGTTCGTCGCCCCGGCCGAGATCGCGCTCATCGTGATCCTCGTCAAGTGGGTCGAGGAGCCCGAGGCCGTGCGGAAGTTCGGTGAGGACTACCTTGCGTACCGCGACCGAATGCCGATGTTTTCTCTGAGGCCGTCGTGTCTGCGCGCGCTCTTCGGCAAGGAGAGGTAGACGTCATGGATCCCGCCCTGTTCTACCACCGCTTCCACTTCGCCTTCACGATCACCTACCACTACCTCTTTCCCCAGCTCACGATGGGGCTGGCGCTGCTCATCGTCATGCTCAAGACCCGGGCGCTGCGCGGCGGCGACGAACGCTACGACCGCGCGGCGCGCTTCTGGGCGAGGATCTTCGGGCTGAGCTTTGCCATGGGCGTGGTCACCGGCGTGCCGATGGAATTCCAGTTCGGCACCAACTGGGCGCGTTTCTCCGAGGCGACCGGCGGCATCATCGGCCAGACGCTGGCAATGGAAGGCGTATTCGCGTTCTTCCTCGAGTCGTCGTTCCTCGGTCTCTTCCTCTTCGGCGAGAAGAAGCTCGGTGCGCGCCTGCACTGGTGGACGGCGGTGCTCGTGTGGCTGGGCTCCTGGCTCTCCGGTTTCTTCATCGTGGCGACGAACGCTTTCATGCAGCATCCCGTGGGATACGAGGTGGGCCCCGACGGCGCGCTGGTCCTGTCGAGCTTCCGCGCGCTGCTCCTCAATCCCTGGCTGGGCTGGCAGTACCTCCACACGATCATCGGTGCGGTGGTCACGGGCTCCTTCGTCATGGCGGCGGTAGGCGCGTACTACCGGCTGACGGGCATGCACGAGGGGTCGGACCCGCGCGCCCGGGCGCACGCGGCGTACGGTGGGATCTTCGTGCGACTGGGCGTGGTCGTGGGCCTCGTGGCGGCGCTTCTGATGGCGTTTCCCACCGGCGACCGCCAGGCCGCGGCCGTCGCGGAACACCAGCCCGCCGCCTTCGCGTCCATGGAGGGACTCTTCGATACGCGGGACGGGGCGGCGTTGACGCTCATCGGCCAGCCCGACATGACGAAGATGCGGCTCGACAACCCGATCGAGCTTCCGCGGGTTCTGAGCTTTCTCACCTACCACCGCTGGCGCGCCCGCGTCGACGGGCTCCGCGCGTTCCCACGCAATACGTGGCCCGACCAGGTGCCGCTGCACTACTACGGCTACCATATCATGGTGGGCCTCGGCACGATCTTCATCGCGGTGATGCTGCTGGCGGCTTTCCTGCTCTGGCGTGGTGACCTGATCCGGCACCGGCCGATGCTCTGGATGCTGATGCTCGGCGCGCCGTTTCCGTTCATCGCCAACACGGCCGGCTGGATGACCGCCGAGTTGGGAAGGCAGCCGTGGCTGGTCTACGGCGTACTGCGCACGAGTGAGGGCACCTCGCAGACCGTGAGCGCCGGTAACACCCTCTTCAGCCTGCTCGGCTTCATGGGGCTCTACCTGGTGCTGGGGGTGCTCTTCCTCTTTCTCGTGGGCAGGGAGATCGCCCGCGGGCCGGAGGCGGTGGCTGCGCCGGCCGGCGCCCCGACGGACGATTCGCGGGCCGCGGGCGCCGCCCCGGCCGCCGACGCGCGTTCGCGCGAACCCCGGGAAGGGAGGTAGACCATGGCCACGGTATGGTTCTGGTTGGTGGCGCTGCTCCTTACGGTCTACGTGATTCTCGACGGGTTCGACCTGGGGGTGGGCGCCGTCTTCCTCTACGTGGCGCGGAGCGACACCGAGCGACGCACCGTGCTCGGGAGCATCGGGCCGGTGTGGGACGCCAACGAGGTCTGGTTGCTCGGGGCCGGGGGCTCGCTGGTGCTCGCCTTTCCGCGTGTGTACGCCTCGAGCTTCAGCGGTTTCTACCTTCCCCTGATGATCGTGCTGTGGCTGCTGATTCTCAGGGCCGTGGCCATCGAGGTCAGGGGTCATGTCGGCGGGCCCGTGTGGCGGCCCTTCTTTGACGTCGTATTCTCTGTGGCCAGTTTGCTGCTCGCCGTCTTCCTCGGTGCCGCGCTCGGCAACGTGGTACGGGGCGTGCCGCTGGGTCCCGACGGGTATTTCTTCGCGCCGCTGTGGACCACGTTCGGTATCCGCGGACCCCGGATGGGTATTCTGGACTGGTACACCGTGACGGTGGGCGTCACCGGCCTGCTGGCGCTCGCGCACCACGGCGCGCTGTGGGTGGTCATGAAGACCGAGGGCGAGACGAACCGCCGCGCCCACCGGGTGGCCGAATGGACCTGGCCGGCGCTGGTGGTGTTCGTGGCGCTCGTGACCGTGCTCACCTTCCGGATCCAGCCGCACGTGCCCGCACACATGAACGCCGCTCCGGTGGGCTACGTCCTGCCCGCGCTGGCGCTGGCCGGCCTGGGTGGCAGTCGGTGGCTGTTGCGTCGAGGCGGCGAGAGGGGCGCCTTCCTGGCCTCGGCGCTCTTTCTTTCGGGTATGCTGCTCAGCGTCGCGTTCGGTCTCTACCCCATGATCCTGCCCGCAGCGAACGATGCGGCGGCGTCGCTGACCGTCCACAACGCCGCGGCTCCCACGTACGGGCTTTCCGTGGCGCTGCGGTGGTGGATTCCCGGGATGCTACTCGCGGCCGGCTACACCGCGTTCATCTACCGGCGGATGGGGGGCAAGACCAGCGCGCAGGGCGCCGAGGGCGAGGGCTACTGAGCGGGGCGCTCGCGCAGCGGCGGGGCTGCGCGCGGGGCGCGCGCGCACCCGGCATGCCGTATGCCTTCGCCCGGGGGAGCGCGCCGTGCCGTGCCGTGCCCGTACCGTGCCGCGCCGAAGCGGGGCCGGGGCCGGGGGATCGCGGGATCGGGGATCGGGGGTCGGTCAGCCGCCGCCTTCCGCCGCGTCTCCGGCCGCCCCGGCGTTCCCATCGGCCGCCAGCACGAGACGCAGGAACTCGTTGACGTGCTCGGTGCCGTCGATCCACCGGGTCACCGTGACCAGATCGTGCGCGCGATCGACGTAGATGACGTTGGTGGCGCCCGCGCCGACGGCGAAGAACGCGGACTCCGGAGCGGCGGGAAAGAACTTCCTTCCGGTGTTCAGCCACCACATGTAGCCGTAGTCGGGCTCGACGTCGCTCGGCGTGGTGGCGCGCCGGATCCACTCGCTGGAGAGCAGGCGGCGGTTGCCCCACACGCCGTCGCGCAGCATGAGCAGCCCGAAGCGGGCGTGATCGCGCGTGCTGATGAACATGCCTCCGCCCCAGTGTCCGCCGCCGGCGACCGACTGGATCTTCAGCCCGTCGATCTCCGTCCACGAGGTGCGGTATCCGTACCACCGCCACGTGGTCGACGCGCCGATCGGGTCCATGATCCGCTCCTTCAGCACCCGGGGCAGCGGCCGGCGCCAGAGCTGGAGCAGAGAGTACGCCATGAGGTTGACGCGCACGTCGTTGTACTCCCAGAACGTACCGGGCGCGCGCAGCTCACGGTCCACGCCTTTGCGCCGGTCGGCGATGTCCGGCTTGCCCCACAGCGTGCCCTCCCACTCGCTGGTCTGCTGCAGGAGGTTGTGCCAGGTGATCGGCGCGTTGTGCGGTGAGGAGAAGGTGCCGTCGCGCACGTACCGGCCGATCGGGTCGTTCAGCTCCTGGATGAGCCCGTCGTCCCACGCGAGCCCCGCGACCGTCGACAGGTAGCTCTTGGTCACGGAAAAGGTCATGTCGACGCGGCGCGTGTCTCCCCACTCCGCCACGATGTAGCCGTGCTTGAGCACGATGCCGTTGACGCCGCCCCGCGGCTTCGTGGGGCCGACGATGTCCTGATAGGGGACGTGCGCGAAGCGCTCGCGCAGCCACACGCCGGGGTCCTCGGAGAGCGAGGTGAGGTGCGCCTTGGCGTAGTCGATGGCCTGCTTCAGCAGGGCGGAGTCCATGCCCACGTCCTCGGGGCGCCGCGTCTCCCAGGCATCTCCGCGCGGCGGCACGTAGGCGCCTACGGCGCCGGCGGTTCCCGAGCCGGGGGCGCTCCGTGAGCCGGCGGGGGGAGCGCCACATGCGGCGGCGGCGGCGACGAGCGCCAAGCACAGCAGGGTCGTGCGTCGGCGGCGCGTAGAGGTGGGGGTGCGCGCGTGCCGGATGGCGACCCGGTCGCCGAGGGGTGCGGGAAGCGAAGGCCTGGACTCGAACATGCTCACACGGTGGGGCGTGCACCCCCGCCCCGCAACCGCAGCGGCGCGAGCACGAACCACGCCACGACACCGGTGACGGCGGACGCGGCCACCGCGCCGAAGAAGATCCCCTCGACGCCTGCGAGACGCCTCCCGACCACGGCGAAGAGCCAGGTGAGCAGCGGAGCGCGAAGCAGCGTGACGGCCGCAGCGGACAGCGACCGTCCCACCGCGTTCAGGGCGGAGTTGGCCAGACCGATGATGCCCATCGCCCAGTGGGCTGCGGGCATGATCCAGAAGTACAGCGCGATGTAGCCCACCACCGCGGGATCGGCCGAGAAGAGCCGGCCGATCGGCACCGCGGCCGCGGCCAGCACGGCGTAGTCGAGCAGTCCGGTGCCCACGCCGCCGGCGAGGCCGACGCGCAGGCCGCCGGCCACCCGGCCGTGGTTGCGCGCTCCCCAGTTCTGTCCCACGAACGGCACCATGCCGGAGGCGAGCGCGCGGACGGGGATCAGCGCGAGCATCTCGACGCGCCCCGCGGCGCCGAACGCGGCGACCGCCGCCTTACCGTATGCGGCCACCATGGCCGTGAGCAGGCCGATCGTGAGCGGCTGGGCCAGGTTGGCGGCGGCGGCCGGCGCCCCGACCGCCACGATGTTCTTCCAGGACCGCAGCGTGGTCGCCAGCCCCTGGAAGCGCCGGGCCAGCAGCTTCTCCCGGGCGCCGAGCACCCACAGCGATCCGGCGAGCGTCGTGGCACGCCCCAGGACCGTCGCCACGGCGGCGCCCTGGATACCCATGGCCGGAAACGGTCCCACCCCGAAGATGAGAACCGGATCCAGCACCACGTTGGCCAGGCCCGCGTACGCCATGATCAGCGCAGGTGTGCGGGTATCCCCGGTGGCCCGGATCGCGGTGTTGTCCAGCATCGGGATGACGAGGAACACGGCGCCCGGATACCAGACCACCATGTAGGCGCGGACCAGCGGAAGCAGCACGTCGTCGGCGCCGAGCAGGCGGAAGAGCGGATCGATCGTCAGCCATCCGGCGACGCTTACGATGAGCACGACGGCCACGCCCAGAAGCAGCGCGTCGGTGGTCAGGCGCCGCACCCGCTGCGACGCTCCGCCGCCCACGGCGCGCGAGATGACCGACGTGGTGCCGATGCCGAGCCCCAGCGCGATGCTGCCCACGACCATGACCACCGGAAAGGTCAGGCTCATCGCGGCCAGCGCGGCGGTGCCCAGGCGGCTGACGAACCAGGTGTCGACCAGGTTGAAGATCATCATCGCCAGCATCCCCAGCGCCATCGGGCCCGCGAGGCCCGTGATGCTGCGGGGAATCGAACCGGTGGTCAGGCGTGCGCGGCGCCGGTCGCTCACGGGGTGCGGGGGCCCCGGTGCACGTCAACGGGGCGCATCATATCCGCCGGGCACGCCCCCGGGTGAGAGGACCATCTGCCACACTTCGTTCCTTCTGGCCCGGAACGAGCCTGCGGACGACAGGAGGAAGTACCGCCACATCCGATGGAAACGTTCGTCGTAGCGGGCGCTCAGCTCCGGCCACGCGTCCTCGAAGTTCCGGTGCCAGCTCAGGAGCGTCGGGTCGTAGTAGTGCCCGAAGGAGTGCCAGTCCTCGAGGACGAAGAGCCCCTCCACCGCAGTGGCGAGTTGTCCGGGGGAGGGGAGCATCGAGTTCGGAAAGATGTAACGGTCGGTCCACGCGTCGGTCCGCGTGGTGGATGTGTTGCCGCCGATCGTGTGGAGCAGAAAGAGCCCGTCGTCGGTGAGCAGGCGTCGCACCTGGCGCATGAAGCGCCGGTAGTTCTTGTAGCCAACGTGCTCGATCATACCCAGCGAGAGCACGCGGTCGAAGGTGCCCGTCACGTCGCGGTAGTCCTGGAGGCGGATCTCCACGTCGAGACCCGCGCACATTTCGCGGCCAAGGCGTACCTGCTGCTCGGATACGGTCACGCCCACCACGCTCACGCCGTATCGCTCGGCCGCGAAACGGGCCGTCCCTCCCCAGCCGCAGCCGATGTCGAGCACGCGCATGCCCGGCTCGAGCCCGAGCTTGCGGCAGACGAGATCGAGCTTCGCCTCCTGCGCTTCGTCGAGCGTGGCCGCATCCCTCCAGTACGCGCACGAGTAGATCATCCGCCGGTCCAGCATGCGGCGGTACAGGTCGTTGCCGATGTCGTTGTGATGGCGGCCGATGTGGAAGGCGCGCGTCGGGCTCTGGAGGTTGACGAGCCTCGCGCGCAGCGCCCGCGGCAGATCGCGCCATGGGTTGATGTGGGTGTCCAGCTTCGCCTCGAGCAGACGGCGCACGAGCTCGTCGAGGCTCGGGCAGTTCCACCAGCCGTCCATGTAGGACTCGCCGAGCCCCAGGTGCCCGGTGGCCAGGACGCGTGCGTACGTGCGCTCGTCGTATACCTGGATGTCCCACGGGCGGTCGCCGCCGACGGTGACGTCGGCAAGCGCGAGCAACTCCTCGACCCTGCGGCGGAATGAAGCGACGGACATGCGGGCCTCCCGACGTGCTGCCGTTCCAGGGAAAAGGCCGGAGAGCTCCAGGGCTCCGGCGTGTACTTCCCGGTGGTCTCGCTGCCACAATAACGGTCACACGACCGCTGACAACCGACCCTCGCCGACGCGCCCGCGATGCCCCGGCCGCCCGGACCGTCCCGGCCTGCCCCCTCGCCCGCGGAACCGCGGCGTCCCATGTTGCCCCGGGGAGCTTCCGAAGACATGCACGACCGGATCCTTCGGGAGCTCCCGAGCGAGTGTGGTGTCTCGGGACTCCGCGAGCCACCACACCAATCCATCCGATTCCCGGGATGCCGGAGGAGGTGCTCATGAGATCGACGTTGCGCGCCCTGTTCGTCGGAGGTGCGGCCATCACCGTGCTGTGTTCGCTCGGCCCGCGCGGAGCCGCCGCACAGACGCCGCGGCTCGAGGAGTGGAAGCGGCAGGTGGTCAAGGGCGTGCAGGCCCGCAGCCGTCTGACGCAGCAGATCGTCGATCAGATCTTCAGCTTCGGCGAGCTGGGCTTCCAGGAGTTCGAGACGTCGAAGTATCTGGTCAAGCTCCTGCGCGACAACGGCTTCACTGTCGAGGAGGGGATCGCGGGCATCCCGACCGCGTGGGTCGCGACGTGGGGCTCGGGCAAGCCCGTCATCTCGCTGGGCACCGACATCGACGACATCCCCAAGGCGTCGCAGGTGCCGGGTGTGGCGTGTAAGCTACCGCTGGTCGAGGGCGCGCCCGGCCACGGTGAGGGACACAACTCGGGGCAGGCGGTCAACATCACCGCGGCGCTGGCGGTCAAGGAGCTGATGGAGCGCGAGCACCTGTCCGGGACCATCCAGATCTGGCCGGGCGTGGCCGAGGAGCTGCTCGGTGCCAAGGCGTACTACGTACGAGCGGGCGTCTTCAAGAACGTGGACATCGTGCTATACTCGCACGTGGGAACCAATCTCGGTACCGAATGGGGCGTTACCGCGGGAACGGGGCTGATCTCGGCGCTCTTCACCTTCGAGGGAAAGAGCGCTCACGCGGCGGGGGCGCCCTGGCGGGGACGCAGCGCCGCCGACGCGGCCAACCTCATGGAGGTCGGCTGGAACTTCCGCCGCGAGCACATCCGCCCGCAGGCCCGCTCGCACTCGGTGATCGTCGACGGTGGCGACCAGCCCAACGTCGTCCCGTCGAAGGCGTCGATCTGGTTCTACTTCCGGGAACGGGACTATCCCCGGATCCAGCACCTGTTCGCCGTGGGCGATTCGGTGGCGCGGGGCGCCGCGATGATGACCGGCACGAAGCTCGCGTCCGAGCGCATTCTCGGCTCGGCGTGGCCGGGCCACTTCAACCGCACCGTAGCCGAGACGATGTACGCGAACATCAAGCGCGTCGGCCTGCCGGAGTGGAGCGACGCCGACCAGACGCTGGCGCGGGCCGTCCAGAAGGAGATCGGCACCCGCCAGACCGGGCTGGCCACCAAGCTGTCCACGCTTCGCCCCGCGCTGCGCGAGGACCAGCGGCTGGCGGGCTACGCCGACGACATCGGCGACGTGTCGTGGAACGTGCCGACCGCGGTGCTCTCGTTTCCGTCGAACATCCCCGGCCTGCCGGGTCACAACTGGTCGAACGCGATCTCGATGGCCACGCCGCTGGCCCACAAGGGGGCGACCGCCGGCGCCAAGGTGCAGGCGCTCACGCTGCTCGACTTCATGGTCCGGCCGGAGCTTCTCCAGGAGGCGTGGGACTACTTCCGGAACGTCCAGACGCGCGACGTGAAGTACACGCCGTTCATCCGGCCGGACGATCGCCCGGCGATCGAGCTCAACCGCGACATCATGGCGCGCTTCCGCCCGGCGATGCGGAAGTTCTACTTCGATTCCCAGCGCTACGACACGTATCTGGAACAACTAGGCGTGAAGTATCCGACGCTGCGGGCGGCCGACGGGACGTGCTCGATCCGGGGAGGCTCCTAGAACGCTGTTGAGGAGGGCGAGAATCGCGTACGAGCCGAGCAGCCTTCTCCTCGGTGCGAGCGTGCTCTTCATCATGCTCCCGGATGGGT
>Ga0114931_10002257_pt1 | contig 24511 bp, 25 predicted proteins | sample 2SBtaG_FD_89579 | JGI IMG/M metagenome (GOLD analysis project Ga0114931, IMG submission 89579) | Deep subsurface microbial communities from Kolumbo volcano to uncover new lineages of life (NeLLi) - 2SBTROV14_V59a metaG | ecosystem: Environmental > Aquatic > Marine > Volcanic | place: Kolumbo... | reverse complement strand
TCAGCCAGTTTGGAACGCAGCTCGTCGCGACGTGATTCGCGGAGTTTGCGGAGTGTTGCCAGTCGAAAGCGAAATTTTTTCAAGGTAGAACCGATCGCCTTATTGATGTTCGATTCATGAATCAAACAAGCATCCTATGTACTCTGTTAAGAAGCTGGATTTTCTTTAGCCTGTGGCTTTGCTTCGTTGGTTAGCTGCTGAGCGCACTTCGTGGCTAGTTGTGTGATTGCAGCTCGAATCTCGCCGAGTGAAGTCTGTTCATCAATCTGTTGTGTTAGTAACGCGTTGAGCTCATTCTTCATCGCAACCGCGACATCTAACTCGCGATTGGCCCCTTGCCGGTAGGCGCCGATCGAAAGTAAATCTTCGTTGTCGTCGAGGACAGCCAACATTTGTCGCAGTACGCGGGCAGACTGCTGCTCGACAGGTGTCGAGACCTCATTCATCAGTCGACTAATACTAGAGAGCACGTTGATCGCAGGGTAATGACCGCGTTCAGCCAATCGCCGCGAAAGCCACACGTGACCATCTAGCAGTCCTCGCATCGTGTCAGCAATCGGCTCGTTTTCGTCGTCGCCTTCGACCAAGACTGAGTAGAAGGCCGTGATGCTCCCAGTCTTTGTGCGACCTGCACGTTCCACCAACTTAGGAAGTAACGCAAAGACCGAGGGGGGAAATCCACGCGTGGTAGGGGGTTCGCCTGCTGAGAGACCGATCTCCCGTTGTGCCAAAGCAAACCGGGTTACCGAATCCATCACCAATAGCACATTCTTGCCTGTGTCTCGAAAGTATTCAGCGATCGTTGTCGCCACGTAAGCAGCCTGAACTCGTAGCAGAGCAGGCTCGTTACTGGTCGCAGCTATTACGACACTTCGCGCAAGGCCTTTCGGTCCAAGTTGTCGGCCAACGAATTCGTTAACCTCGCGACCGCGTTCACCAATCATCGCGATCACCGAGACGTCGGCATTGGTATAGCGGCACATCGTTCCCAAGAGCACACTCTTGCCGACACCAGAACCAGCAAAGATTCCTAGCCGTTGACCGCGGCCGCAAGTAAGCAGCCCGTCGATCGCTTTAACGCCGGTCGCCAATGCAATATCGATTGGAGGACGCTGCGTGGGGGAAATCCGATCGCCAATCATCGAGCGCCGATCATAAAGCATGGGCTGGGGTCGCCCGTCGATGCATTGACCTCGCGCATCGACCACACGGCCAAGAAGCCCGTCGCCGACTCGAATCGTCCGAGTGCTGCGAATCAATTTGACCGGACTGCCTCGACGAATGCCTTCGAGATTGCTCAACGGCATCACCAGGGTCTGCCTATCGCGAAAACCAATGACCTCGCCTTCAATGCTATCGCCAGCTTGACGCTTGATCGAAACTAATGCACCAACAGGCGCAGGAAAGTCCGCAACAGCGGCCGTGAGCCCCACTGTTTGTGCGACACTGCCGGTGAGGCCCGTCAGGGTCGCGCCGTCCAAGTAGGTTGGTAGTTCAGTCAACATGAATCATTCAAGTTCCTGTGCAATACGTGCTAGCTGGGTCTCGATCTGTTGATCGATCGTGCCAAATTGCGTCTCCACGCGACAGCCGCCGAGAGAGATCGTTTCGTCAGCGATAACTTGGGTCGGTGCCGCGGGATGAAAGACCTCAGCCAGTCGACTGATCTGTCTGCCTAGGGTTTCATGGTCTGTCGGATGAAGATGAACCGTGATCTCTGCCGCCCCAGCGGAGAGCCGCAACGCTTCTTCAATCCATTGCTGCGCAATTTCCGGCTGGCTCTTTAACTCTTGTCGTATGATGCGTGTCGCCATGGAACACGCTAACTGGATGGCTGAAGTTTCCCAGTGGCCCAACCATTGCTGTCGGGAATCCGTAATTTGCTCCACTGCCGTGGCCAATGCTGGGGTGAGTGTGGTCATCTGCTTGGCGACTTTCTCATCGAGAATCTTCTCGATCGCTGCTTCGGCGGCCTTACGTCCTGCTTCTTCCGCTTGGCTGCGAATTCGATCAGACTCCTGCTGGGCTTCATGAATAATCTTTCTTGCCTCGGCTCGAACGTCTACCAAATAATCGTCTGCCTGGCCTGCCAAATCCGACAGATCGTATGCCACACCTCGCAAGGCATCGCCAGATTGGTGCTGCATCGATTCATGTTTTATAATCGTGGCCATTTTTCCCGTTAGCCGTTGGTTGTTAGTTGGCGTGCGTTATGCAGTAACTGTCGCTGGGCCGCAAGGATGTCGCTCAAACGCGTAGGGCCTATATTGCGCAGTTGAGTTCGTAGCTTGACAGCTTGTCGACGTGGAAGCCCTCGTACGACGCGCTTCATCAGAGCTTCACTTGCACCGGCAAGGGCTAAGGTGACAACTTGACGGTCGGTCTGACTCAATGTTGCGATCAGCGTGGCGTCATCCAGTTGGTCTAGTTTTTCGCTAGAGTCAGTTGACGCAATCTCTACTGATGACGGCGCAATTTTTTGGGCAAGTGGGGGAGTCGCTCTTACGAATTGTTTTGGTTCTATTTCTTGCTGAAGATTCCCACTAACTTTAGCCCTATCGTCTTGCGTTTCTTTGCGATGAAAAGCGGGGGAAGTGTCAAGGGGAGGATCAGGCAAAGGATTTTGTTTTTCTGTTAAACGCCCCGCAAGATCTGGATTTCTGCCTTTTAGTTGTGTCAAGATGGTTACGCGTTGGGATTCAGGCGTATTCGAAAGAATCCGCTGGACAAGGTCCAAACCGGCCGCCATTCGCTGCCGTTGTTGCCGGTGCTGATCAATCCACTCCCCAAGTTGCGACTCGATGACCTGTGCCGATTGTTCATCTACCGAATCGCAGTTGGCCATTCTTGTCAGGACATCTGCTTGGATAGTTGGTGGAAACTTGGAAAGTAGGTTCGCAGCGCCCGAATGATTGAGTCGGGAAAGAACAATAGAAATCGTCTGCGGGTGTTCGGCTGAGAGCATACCGACAACCGTTGCCGCTTCCTCTTCGCTGAGCGATTCAAGAGGTGCTCCAGCGGCAAATGTTTTTGTGTTTCCACCGTGCGATCCTATCTCTTCAAAACGTGCCAAGAGCGACGCGTCGAGTTCGACGCCGTCAACTTGAGTTGGACGCTGGACTTCTGTCTTCTGTCGGAATTTGGCGACGATATCGTCTCTCTCGTCAGGGTCAACTGCCCCCAATTGTGTCAGCGCCCTACGGACTGCAGCCGCATCTGCCTTAGGCATGCTGGCCACTAGACGCTCAGCCAGATCGTCCTCAAGAGAGGCGACCAGGATGGCGGCTTCGCGCAGTTTTTGCTGTCGGCGTTGTTGAACTTCAGTGCTCATAAAAGTTTATCCAGCGTTACTAATCCAATTACGAAGGATCGTTGCAGCAGCGTCGGGATCTTCGCGAACAATATCTGCTAGATCGTCCTTCAGGTTCGGCCCCCTGTTCAGCCGTAACTTAGCTCGGCCATCTTCGTTCGGTTCGCCGGCAACGACACCGGACGACTCCTCTTCACTGGGAGCAGGGGTGAGCGCCAAAGTAGCCGCGTTGATGGCGGTTGCCGGTTCCGAGGGAGGAATCGCTTTGACCATCGAACGCAACATGACAAGACTGAAGACTGCAATGAGCGCCATGGTCATGGTGCTGAAATTCTGACCTGCCCAGCCAAGCAGTTGATTCGCAGTTGATGGCGGTTCAACAGCATCGGGAGTGAGTGATTCAAGAAAAGTGACCGCCACATCGGAGAATCCATTTTGCGCTAACTCTTTGGGCAACAACGGAACCACGACGGCCTTTATTTTATCTTCCAAGGGTGTTTTCAAGAGGTCTAACTGCGACTGAATGTTATTTGGCAGAGGATCGACTTCGTTCCCTTTCTTCCGCTCTTGTTCTTTCCATACGCTCACTAAGTAGTTGCTCGGAATCGAGATTGCCACCCGAACATGCAATGGAGTCAAGCCTGTTTCGCTAAAGGTTTCTTCCTTTGTGGGGATGAAGTTATCTGCATCCAGTGTCGTCGCCTCGTCCTTATTCTTGATCGTTATTTCAGGTTCTTGGCCGTTGCCTCTTGTAGGGCCTTGCGCCGACAATCCAACTTGGCCACCATTGTCGACCTCCGAAGTCTCAGTTTTGCTATCCTCTTTAGCTTCATGTCGAGCTACCGCGTCGCCGTTTGGCTCGATGGATCGAGTGGTACGATCAATCACTGTATCGAGTTCGGCGGTAACCTGAACAATCAGACCAGGGATATTATGTAATAGGTTATTAATGTTTGACTGCATGTGGCGTTCGTAGGCAATTCGCTTTTGGAAATAGGGATCGTCGAAGGTATCAGGAGATATTTCTCCGCTTGAGCCGAAAGTTGATCCGTCGGCCAAATTGGTAACCGCGACATGGTCAGGGCTCAGGTGCGAGATTGCAGAAGCGACTGCCTTTTTGATCATCTTGACGCGACGAGGGTTGATCGGCTCGCCTGGAGCGGGGCGGACGCTGACCGTTGCGGTGGCCAGAGACACTCCCGAAATGCCTCGAGGCTTGGTGACGTCGTAAATCACTTGGGCGTCTTCGATGCCATCCATCTCGCGGATCATCATCGATAATTGCTGCTCGCGCGCCGCTTTGACGCGTTGCCGACGAGTTTCTTTATCGGTGAAGGGGCTCAGATCAAGAGCGTTTTCCAACAACGAGTGAAAATTTGGCGGTAACGCACCAGCGTCGGCAACTGCGGCGAGGTATTCTGCCTTGTTGCCGCGCGGGACGCGAATTCGATTGCCTACTCGTTCGTAGCCTTTTAATCCAGCTTGCGCGATCGCAGCCTCTGCTCGATCCGCGTCACGCCCCGGGAGCATTTCGCCATTAAACAAATAATCGTCGGGACTAGCAGATTGCTGCTTTACCAAATAGCCAAGGCTTACTACGATCACGCCTGTCAACAGCAGCGCCGTTATACGCGCTGCAGGAGTCATCGAGAGCAGGAGATCGCGAATCTGACCTGCAGCTTGATTCAAAAAATCCATCCGTGGATCTCAGTTGTTGGAGGTTCGAGGTGAGAGATGGGAAGTGAGATGTCAGCGGTGAGGAAAAAATCTCACCTCGAGCCTCTCATCTCCCGCTTCTCTCAAACTCTTATATCTTTTACTTCTTGGTAGACTTGCATCATCTTATTTCGCATTTGCATCATCAATCGAAACGCGAGGTCTGCTTTTTGCACTGCGGTCATTACCTCTGCCGGATTGACCTCACCGCCAGTCATCAACGTTTCGACGGCCTGGTTGGCCTGCTGCTGCATCGAATTCACATCCTGAATCGATTCGAGTAGCATGTCCTTGAAGGAACCTGCACCCGTGGCACCCGAATTCGAAGCGGGAGACTGTGGCAAAGCGGTTTGGGCGGCCGATAATGAGTTGCTGATTGTGTTCATGGCGACGTCCTAGGACAGTCGTCGGCGTTGGCCCCCCAACGCTCTGTGCTACGTCAACTTGTGCGACAACCTTTTCTGTAGGGTGGTTAAAGTAAATTATTAAAGAGACCGCTTGGCAATGGCCGCTAATAGGGCAAAGCACGAATGACGCCCTTTTTCAGAGATGGGCACAATGGCAAAACAAGAAATACTGCATCTCATGCAAAGACTCGCAGTTCTCACGTTACGTTTTTCGGATTTGGGTAATTTGGAATTCGTCATTTGCCTAGTTAACGATGGATTACGCGAGGATTTGTAAAGTTCTTTGGCCCAGGTCTTTGGTGATCTCTATCACACCGATGTTGGCTTCGTAGGCTCGGGTAGCTTCCAGCGCGTCGACGAACTCGGTCGTCATATCGATATTCGGATAGGCAACCATCCCGTCCTCATCGGCGTCGGGATGCCCCGGCATATACTTCATATTGGGTTCGACGTTCGCGTATTCGACACTTGCGACTCGAACCCCCTGACCACCTGAAAATGTCGAGACCTTGTTGTTTGTTTCAAATGTGACATACCGTGGCGTGTAGGGAGCCGCTTCGCCCTGTTCGTTACGAGTGGTCGACATATTTGCCAAGTTCGACGAGATCACATCAAGCCGCGTGCGTTGGGCAACCAATGCGCTCGTGCTGATATCTAATGCACTGAACATGTGAGTTTGCTCCTATCTTTCTTTGCCTAGCGTCTAGTGCTTAATCACTAGGGACGCTCGGTGACGGCCGCCCTGAGTAACCGGAATTGCGAGACCATTAAACTGAGAGCCATATTGTGTTGTGCTTGGTTCTTGCTAATTTCTGCAACTTGTTTTTCGATACTGATGTCGCTGTTGTCGTGAAAAAGTATGTGTTTTATCGATTCGCGAACTTTACCCATCCCATCGCGGCCCGTAGCAGACGTTCGACCAGCCAATTCAGCATTGATGGCATACGTAGGTGAAATGTTAGATTGCCGACGTGCTTTGATTGCTTCCTTCAGTCGACTTTGAAATTCGACTGGAGACAGATCCCGTGTCTTGTACCCTGGTGTGTTCAAGTTGGCGATATTGCCCGCCAAGACGCCATGCCGGGCTTGGGTAAAATTAACCGTTTGCTCTAGCACCGGTATCGTGGACGAATCGAATAACGAAGACAGCATCTTTTCCTCTTTGGCTCGAGCCATCCCCCGTTTAATCAATATCTTAAACTGAAAAAGAAACAACCGCAGAGACTCAGAGTACACCGAGAAAGCAATCATGTTTAATCAATCGAGAGAAAGACATGATCTGTGTTTTCCTTTTAGATAAACTCTGTGTTCTCCGCGCCTCTGTGGTGAAATCTCTTGCCTATTTGTATTTTGATTAGCAACTTGCGTACCAAACCAAGATTCAGCGAACTGCCCAACTTACGCAACTTCTTTTTTTGTCGAAGCGGCAGAATATGCCGTTTCGATCGGCAACTCTTGCCGATTGTTTGCCTCGAGGGAACCAAAACTCTTGGATCGCGGTGCGTAACCGTAACTCCGCAGTTTTCCGCTCAGGGTCCGCACCCCAATCCCTAAGGCCTTGGCGGTTTTTGCACGATGCCCCTGAAAATGTTCCAGTGTGGCAACGATCATTTGCCTTTCCATATTCTGAAGACTTGTGCCGACCGGAAGAGAGGTTTCTACCCCTAACGATTGGATATCCTCGGGTTGTTGGAGCCATGGACGCAATTCGCAGACGGAGATCGGCTTGCCGTCGTTCAGCACACAGGCTCGAGTGATTATGTTTTCCAGCTCACGCACATTTCCTGGCCAGCTGTAAGACGAAAAAAGTTGCCGTACATCGGGCTCAAGTGTACACACGGGCTTCTCAAGTCGTTCGGCAGCGCGAGCTAAAAAGTGATCGGCAAGCAACTGGACATCGTCTTTACGATCGCGAAGTGGCGGAATCACAAGCGGTATCACTGCCAACCGATAGTAGAGATCCTGACGAAATCTTCCCTCGGCAACCTCCTCGTTCAAATCGCGGTTCGTGCTGGCTATGATGCGAACATTTGCTGAGCGAGTCTCGCTACATCCGACACGCTCAAATGTTTTTTCCTGTAACACTCTTAGCAGTTTGGCTTGCAACGAGAGATCGATTTCCGTTACTTCGTCCAGCAGTATTGTCCCCTGATCGGCCTTTTCAAAACGGCCTACACGATCGTTGTCGGCCCCCGTAAAAGCGCCTCGTCGATGGCCAAACAGTTCACTTTCAGTGAGCTGTGAAGAAAGCGAAGGGCAATTAAGGCTTACTAGTGGCCCGGCGCTGCGCCGACTTCGCGCTTGAATAGCTCGTGCTACAAGTTCTTTCCCTGTACCACTTTCTCCACTTATCAATACCGTCTCGTCGGTTGGGGCTACCTGGGCAATTCGCGTGCGAAGCTCTTGCATCGCTCGACTGGCTCCGATCATCCCCAGTGTGTCAGTTTCTCCAATTGAAATTGAAGATGCATTTGATATTCCATCCGGAGTCAAAAGTCGGCCACGCTGTATCGCGCCGGCGACGAGTCCTTCGAGTTGAGCCACATTGAATGGCTTTTCAAGGTAATCGAATGCGCCATGACGCATCGCTTCAACGGCCGAAGTAATGGTTGCATGTGCCGTGAACATCAATACCTGAACCACGATACGCCGCTTACTGATTTGACGGATGAACTCCAGCCCATCCATACCTGGCATTTGCAGGTCGGTGATTACCACATCGAATTGTTCGCGTTCTAATCTGGGCAGTGCCTCGACTGCGCTCGCCGAGCCAACGACATCGTAGCCAGTTTGACGCAACACGTCGGCAACAGAATTGCGAGCAGCGGCGTGGTCGTCCACCACCAACACCCGACCCAAATTGTTCGAGATCTGGTTGCAACTCATGCAGCAGCCCTCATCGCAGGTCGGGGAAGCATGATCGTAAAGGCGGCTCCACCTTCGGGACAATTTGTTGCAGTCACTTGGCCACCATGCGTTTCAGCAATGCGGTGTACGATGGCAAGCCCCAAACCTGTTCCGCCTGCTTTGGTTGTAAAAAACGGCTCAAATACTTGTTCTAATTGCTTTCCCTGAAGACCTGGCCCACTGTCGGCAACCTCTAGTTCAAAGCCTTGTGGGCCATTGAACGAGGTAATTACCAGTTCACCACCATTAGACATGACGTCGATGGCATTGAGCACGAGATTCAAGATTGCTCGACGAAGCATTTCCCGATCGGCGCTGACCTGAGTCTCTGGCGAGATATCGGCGAGCACTCGAATCGACTGAGCATCGAGTTGCGGTCCCATGGCTTCACAGACATCGTTCACGAGATCCCGAACAAAGAATGAATGCCAATGGGGTTCACGATGTGAAGTGAAATTTAGTAGATCGTTCACGGTATTATCCAGGGTGGTAAACCCTGCCTCGACCTTATTCAAAATATCCATACTGCCAGGATCGCTCTCCAAGCGGCGTTTCAAAAGACTCATATACAAAGTGACCGGTACTAAGCTGTTGCGGACTTCATGTGCAACATGGGATGCCATGCGGCCCAAGTCAGCCAATCGATTTTGCAGTGCCAATTCTCGGTTTTTTTCTTCTAATTCGTCGGTAAGTCGACCTACCTCAGCTTGTAGGACTTCATGAGTTTGTTGCAGTCGCACCGTCGCATCGTGCCATGCGGCTAGCACAGTTTCTAAGCTGGCGTTTTTGTCGAGCGGCGCAGGATCGATAGGATCATTTGTCCGTTGTGGATCCCTGTCCTTTGTTTCTGTCGGATCGAAAATGTGAATCGAGTTTTTCATGGGAAGCAGCGAGTTGTAGAGGATTTTTTTATCAAACTTCTGAATGGAGATCGAGCCGTTGATGATTTTCAGCGGATTGGTCATGGAGAGATCTACTGTGAGGACCCTGAACTGCTCTTCGCTGTTGTGCCTGGTAGGCTCCGCGCGCTGTGCTGGCTGCCTGTGCTGCTTGCAATTGGCTGGCTACCTGATCGCGACGTAGCGTCATTTGTTTCTCGTTGTCTTGTTCTAGCTGCATGACTTCGTCTAACAATTTACGGCACTCGTCTGCTTGGTCGGCACACTTCGAACGGGCTTCTTGCGTAGACCAATTACGATCTTCCGGGTTTTGTCTATGAAAGGGATTGAGTTCTTGCTCGATAGCTTGCATCGCGACGATTAACTGATTTTTTGCTCCTAACAACCGAAGCAGGGGGGGCATGTCTCCTTTGGCGATTAAGTCTGCTTGCATGTAACCCAGATCGCGCAGTTGCAGCAGGCAACGATGCCGCTTCGAAATCAGGTTTGCTAATTTGTCGGTCATAGTTTGAGGCACGATAGTAGGTTTCTCTTGCTTCCGAGCACAGGTCAGTCATAAACAGCAAGGCCGCAGTGCCTGCTTGCTACCATTTACTCATTTCATCTAAGAGAAGATTCCATTGCTGACGATTAAAATTTGTTGCTAGCTTAAAGTTGGTGTCCCGTGGCAACGTATCTAGCATCATTTTTGCCTGTTCGATGGTTCCCCGTGCTTTGACGGGCTGATTCAAGCGGTTCCAGCAATTGGCGATATGAACAAAGCTTTCGAGAACGAAGGGCTCGTTTTGATACAAAGTCGATACGTTGGAATATGCCTTACGAGCTTCTTCGTAGCGTTTCAGCTGAAACAGAACCGAGCCCTGCATCATGTAACAGTTTCTTAACAAGGCCCGCCTGAGACGATTACTTTCTTCCTGACCGACATCGATTGAAATCATTCGCTGAACGATCAAGTAGTTTTGTAGAGCCGCTTCGAGGTTCTGATTACGCAGCTTACGGTTTTTTTGACGTTCGTTTTCTGTTTTTGCTTCCCGAATCTTTGCTGCAGGTTTCTCCGCTGCGCTATGGTAGGAACGTGCAATGAGATACCGACTGAAAATCGCCTGGGGAGATTCGGGGTAGCGCTGAACGGCTTCAGTGAGTTCTCGAATTGCTTCTTCAAACCGACCCAAATCGTGATAAAGTTCTCCTATCGCGAAAAGCGAATCACGCCATTCGGGGCTGCTTGGTTTCAAACCTTCATCTCTTTTGTTGGTTAGAAGCAGCTGCTCAGCCTTCTCGTTGTTACCAATCTGCCTGTAGGCTCGCACACAATCGAGTCGTGCTTGGTAAACATCAGCATCGCGAGGATGCATTTCGATACACTCCTCGAACGAGGCGATAGCTTTCAGTGTCTGGTTGCTCGCCGATAACGACTGTCCCAATCGCAGTAGAGCTCGTGCTTTATGGCTGCGGGCCTCGTGATGGAGAAACTCTATTAGGACACTGGCCGCATGTGTGTAACTTTGGCCTTGGTAGTAGTTTTCGGCAGATCTCCATAAATCTTCTGTAAATTCTCTGGTGGCAAATCTCTGCCTTGCTAAGGTTTCAAAGTCTCGCCCGGCAGCTCGAAGGTGATATCTCCCGCTTTTGGAAATTTCCTCATCGTGTCGGTCACTCAGTCGAGAAGCCCGCTCAATTTCTGAGGTCCCCCATTTTTGGTGTGTCCTACCTCTCAGCTCGGTAACTTCTATCTGGTCGAAAACTGGCGGGAAGAGATTTACCAACGCTAGAGCAGATTCGAATTGCTCTTGCTCTATAAAAAAGGCGTGGGCACGAAGCAAATGTTTTCTCAGCTTCGATAACGGCAATAAGCGGTTCACATAAGACAGTGGCTCGCCCACCGATTCCAGAACCGACCGATAGTCGGCCAGCGCTCGCTCAGTGTTTCCTCCTACCCTCTCCAGATCGCCTTTAGCAAGTGTGGCGGCAATGCTTTCCGGGGTATCGCCAAAAAGCTTGCCGATGCGGTCGTATTTGTCGATGGCAGCAGGGATGTCTCCCGACAATTCCTTGCACTGACCGATCCAGTACATCGCCTTTCGCGTCAGCCCTCCATTGAGTGGATCCTGACGCTGTGCCTCGCTCAGATCCTCAATGGCCTGCTTGATTCGAGCGGCTTGTGCTTCGCCTTTCGGAAGACGCTGGGCAGCCGAAAGCTCCAGTTGGCCTGAGAGGCTTAACGCGAGGGCTTGCAACGTATCGCTTGTTCTTATCGAGTTGAGTACTTCACGAGCCTCTTTGATCCTTCCAAGCTGCCTCAAAATATCAACTTGAGCGATCTGCGCCAGCGTCCGACGCTTTTCGGTCAGAGAGTCATCGCTAAGCAGCGCTTGGTTGTGCTTGAGCGCAGACTTTAAGTCGGGTTCCGGAATTCCCAAATAAGCTTCAGATAAAAGGGCATGGATTTCTGTAGTTGGCATCCGTGGATCGCCCAGCGACCCATCGAGTACGTCGATGCCCGCCTGGGGTTGATTCCCGCGAATAAGGCTTTGGCCTAACAGAAAGTTTAACTGGCTCTCACGTACTGGGGGTACTCCTAGCGAGCGTGCTTTCTGCAAGTAGCGAGCAGCCACAAGATGCATTGCTCGCTTACGATTAGCAGACCATTCCTGCTCAGCTTCTGCAGCTTTGGCAGCTCCTAACACAAAAAGTGAAGGGCCAAGCCCATAGGGCTCATCATCCTTTCTCTGCATCCGTCCCACGATACTGCGGGCTTCTTCAAAGTCTTTGTTGTCCATCGCTTCCAAAGCGCGGGCAAGCGTTGCCAGGTCTTTATCGCTCACGGCTAGATGCGCTAAATAGCTCCATGTCTCGAACGTTGCAGCCAAAGCAAGAAACGCTAGCGAACCAACCAGCACCATGCGCAAGCGACTCACTTTCGCCCAATTAATTAGGCGATCGATACGCCCTTGGCCTTCGACTGCTTTTTCTGCAGCAGCACTTTGGTCAGTTGATTCTGGTTTATCGGCCATTTCCGCTGTACGCAAAGGACAAGCTAGGGGGAGAAGAGCGGAGGGCTTGTAGCGAAAAAAGCCCGTAGTTGTCAATCCACGTTCGTTTTACTGGCCGTGCTAGCACTCTGCTCGCCATGCATTGACGGACCGAATTGGTAGCCGAAAGCGGAAGCTACGGTTAAGGCAAGCCACGGCTTCCGCCTGCGGCTAGCATTCGCTGAAAACGTCAAACTCTAGTTGGCCGAGTCAACTGTTGCGGGGCAAACCCGTTCCATGATCCAGTTGTCGAGGTCCGAAAGCATGACCGTTGTCAGTTCGTCACCGGCAGGATAGAGTCGCAAGGAAAGCGAAGAGCCGGCGAAGTGTAAGAGTTTCACGTTGTCCATCACGTGATCAAGTGGGAACTTTTCCTGGTCTGGTGATACCGATAGCAAGAGAGGCAGTTTCCGAGCTTCGGTGATACGTTTGAGTGGACATTCGCCCATCGGCACGGGGCCACCTAACGAGATCGCGCCAGCAAACTGGTCGGGATGCTCTAATCCTAGCCGGAGTGCCATCGTACCTCCCGCAGCTAACCCGGCAATAAAAATCCGCTCAGGATGGATATGAAAGCGATCCTGAGCCATATCGATACAATGCAAAACACGCTCGTAAGAGTCGGAAATCGATCGGGAAGACTGATCCCAATCGAAAGCCGCGCGCCGGCCCTCCGTCTGCGCTGTTCCGCGAGGTGCCACGGCAACATAATTGCGGACACTTACCAGCGGCATCAAATTTCGCAATTCCTGCTCATTGCTCGCAGGCCCATGCAGCCAGACGATCAGGGGATAAGAGTAGCCTTGCTCGTAGTGAATAGGAGCAAATAGGCAGTGAGACACATCCGTATGACGCAAGTCGCACGGGGTGGATTTCTCAATTTCACTCAACCAATTAAAATCACAAGTGGAAGAGAGCGAAGGCAAAACAGCTTCGGCTGGCAACGGCGAACGATTCATGATGATAAGATGGGCAGAAAAGTTGCTGTGGATGGGACCAATAAAAGCTACGCCTGCGCCATTGCAACTCGACATCACGTCCGTGACTAACGGCCACGTACTCACCAGCAGTGCTATCTCAATACTTTCGCTGGAAGCCCGAGACAAATCTATCTATGTCAAAGGTGTAATACTCAATAGCACGCTTTTGGCCGTCGAATGGCGTAACGTCTGGGGGTTGTAATCCAGCCTCAGATCATTGTCAACGCCACGGCCCACATTTTGACCAACAGCTGCCAATGCTAGCACTGATAGCACTATTACTTCCAAAATCGGCACACCGAATTCTGTATTTACAAGAGTCCTGCCATCGTCTCGACCAGTTCCTTCACGGCATCAACACTCTTCTGGAAGGCGGCTTGCTCGCCGTCGGTCAGCTTCAATTCAACAATTCGCTCGACGCCACCCGATCCGAGTACGACTGGTACACCTACGTAAAATCCCCCTACGCCATACTCCTTGTCACAGAAAGCTGCGCAAGGAATCAACCTTTTTTTGTCGCGGACGATTGCTTCGACCATCTGGGTCGTGGCTGCGGCCGGAGCGTAGTAAGCGCTACCCGTTTTAAGCAGGCCAACAATTTCAGCACCACCCTTGCGAGTCCGATCAACGATTTCCTCGAGCCGGGCCGAGTCAATAAGCTGCAGCACGGGGATTCCACCGACCGATGTGCAACTGGGGATCGGGACCATCGTATCGCCATGCCCCCCCATCAGCAGCGCGGAAATATCCTCTACGCTGACACCCAGTTCCATTGCTAAGAAAGTTCGGTAACGGGCCGTGTCGAGGACTCCCGCTTGGCCGATGACGCGCTACGAGGAAAATCCCGTTACTTGCATTGCTCGTTGAACCATCGCATCGAGCGGGTTGCTAACCACAATGACGACAGCGTTTTCGCTCGTCTTCTTGATCTCTTCACAAACGCTTCCCATGATCTTGGCGTTTGTGGCAAGCAGGTCGTCGCGGCTCATGCCAGGCTTTCGCGGTATCCCGGCCGTGATGACGACAACGTCGCTTCCCGCGGTGTCGTCGTAGCTGGTCGTGCCAACGATATTCGAATCGAATCCCATTACCGGCGAAGCTTGCATCAGGTCCAACGCCTTGCCTTTGGGCATGTCTTCTGTTTGAGGAATGTCGACCAGGACAATATCGCCCAGTTCAGCGGCAGCGCACCAGTGCGCCGTCGTCGATCCCACATTTCCAGCACCAATAATACTGATCTTTGCACGCCGCATGGCTTAAAATCCCTTGTCGATTGTAGAGAGATGAAATTATTTGCTAGTACAGCCATTCGATTTCCGACTAGCCTGCGCCGTGAGTATCGCGCGACTTGGCCTTTGATGCAAGTACCCGTTTTCCGCTTGCCTGAAGAAGGGCCAGGGCATCGTGTGCTGGCAGCTCAGCGGAGCTTCGTCGTCGGGTCGTCGAGCCAAGCGAATCGTTTGAGAGCAGCCTGCATACCCGCTACAAGCTGCTGGGCAGATTGGCGGCCGACCAGTCGATTGAGCACCTGCCCCCTGGACGATACAAACTGGATGGTCGGGTAGCCCGATACCGAGAATTGATCGCAAATCTCTTTTTCGTGGTCCGCATCGACGAGCACACAGACAAATTTTTTAGCCATCTGGGCGACTTCGGGGTCAAGAAACGCAGTATCTTCCATCTCGTGGCAATAAGTGCACCAGTCGGCCGTGAAGAACAGTAGACAAGGCAGCCCTTTTTCGGCCGCTAGATTGCAGCCTGATTCAACATCCTTGACGAAATGCAGGCTACCTCGGCTGGTGAGCAGCTTCGCCCCGATATCCGCAAGTACGTCGGAGGGCAAAGAATTTTGACCGGCTCGCTGGCATCCCGAGATTGCTAGCGCCAGCACAACGAGGAAAAAAATGGCGAATGATCGTGCCCGTACAAAGAGAATTTGTCCATATTCGACTACTTTGGACCGCGGATACTGCTTGTCGTACGACATTTAGCTTTCTTTCGTCATTGGGTGTTTTGTAATTCGTCATTTTGTGAGCTCGCTCTTCAATCCACCCGGAAGGATTCGTCAGAGCGGCCTGGACACTCGACCGAGCCTTCCCTACGATCCGGCCCTCTCATCTACCACTTTTCTTATCGACTTTTCGACAATCGGAGGCCCAGATGGCTTCAGGGGTGTCGGGCATGGCGGATACGCTTCGCCGTGGCCAGGATCTCATTTTGCCGATTGCCATGATTGCCAGCGTGCTGGTGATTCTGGTACCACTGCCACCAGCGCTGATGGACGTGCTGTTGGCAGGCAATATCACGATCGCGGTGATCGTGCTGTTGACCACTATCTATGTGCGTACCCCGCTCGAATTCAGCATCTTTCCAGCGCTGCTACTAGCGACGACCCTGGCGAGGCTTGTGCTGAACGTCGCCACGACACGTCTGATTCTTACCCGTGCTGCGACCGACAAACTGGAGGCGGCAGGGGGAGTCATCACGGCGTTTGCCGACTTTGTCGCCGGCGATAAAGTCGTCGTCGGGTTGATCATCTTCATCATTATCGTCGTCATTCAGTTTGTGGTGATTACCAAGGGTGCCACAAGAATTAGCGAAGTCGCTGCTCGATTTGCCTTAGACGGAATGCCTGGAAAGCAAATGGCGATCGACGCCGACCTCAATGCAGGCATCATCGACGAACACGAAGCTCAAACACGCCGCGAAGATATCACCCAACAGGCAGACTTCTACGGGGCGATGGATGGTGCTAGTAAGTTTGTCCGTGGCGATGCCATTGCCGGTATTGTAATCACGGTGATCAACATCCTGGGCGGATTGTTCATCGGCATGGTCGAATACGACATGCCGATGATGGAAGCCGGCGCATTATTCACCCGCCTCACCATCGGAGACGGCTTGGTGAGCCAGGTGTCAGCATTCCTGGTTTCGCTCGCCGCCGGTCTGCTGGTAACTCGCAGCACACGTAAATCCAATTTGCCGCAGGAATTTATCAGTCAGCTGTTCTCTCGCCCGCAAGCGATGGCTATCGCGGGCGTTTTCCTGGCCGTGTTAATCATGACCGACTTGCCGCGCATGCCGCTCATGATTCTCTGCGGCGCGTGCCTGGGAATGTCTCGAATTCTCGTGCAAAAAGAAGCTCGAGCGCTTTCCGAGCAGGAACAAGTCGAGAAAGAAGAACCCGAGGCCGAAGAACGAATCGAAGATTTTCTCACCGTAGACCCCATGGAAGTCGAGGTCGGCGTAGGACTCATCCGCTTGGCCGACCCCAAACGAGGCGGCGATTTGCTCGAACGGGTTCAACGAGTCCGCCAAAGCGTTGCTAGCGAGATCGGCATCATCATGCCGAAAGTCCGCATTCGCGATAACATGCGGTTAGACCCCAACGAATACCGCATCAAAATCGCCGACATGCCGGTCGCACAAGATAGAATCGAAGCAGGTCATTTGCTCGCCATCGATTCGGGAATGACGACTGGAAAAGTAGATGGCATTGATACCAAAGACCCCGCATTTGGCACCGAAGCTCGCTGGATCGTCCCCTCTTTACAAGATCAAGCGGAGATCCTTGGTTACACCGTTGTCGAACCTGGTGCCGTGCTGGCAACGCATCTCACCGAGATTTGCCGCCGCCATGCCGACGAAATTCTCTCGCGCGACTCGACCAAGCACCTGATCGACGAATTGAAACAAACCCAACCTGCCGTCGTCGACGAGTTGATTCCCAACGCCATGTCACTGGCTGAAGTGCAGAGTGTGTTGCAAATCCTGCTTCGCGAACAAGTCTCGATACGTCAGTTGGCATTAATTCTTGAGACTCTCGGCGACTACGCCGGTCGCACAAAAGACCCCATCTTGCTATCTGAATATCTGCGACACCGCCTAGCACGTCAGATTTGCACACGTTACCGCGACGAAGAAGGGAAACTGCACGCCATCGCTCTTGATCCTGCTATGGAAGATCGAATTCGAGCCGGCTTTGAGCACACCGACCGAGGACTATTTGTTCGCATGTCGCCGCAAGCTATCGAGGCTACCTGCAAATCGATCTCCAACGAAGTCACCAAGCTTACCACAGCCCACCACACACCCATCGTCCTGGTGAGCCCTCAGATTAGGGCAGCACTCAAACAGATAGTCGAAAACCACCTCCCTCAATTAGTCGTCATGAGCTTCAACGAAATCACACGCGATACAAAAATCATAACCCTCGGCATGGCAAGCGATGGGTAATTGAATCCGGAATTCGGAATGTAGTTAGCCCCTCGGCCACGACGGTTGCCATAAAAAAACGTCACCACGAAACAAAAAACTATGCAAATAAAAACTTTCCGTGCCAAGACAATGCAACAGGCTCTCGACTTAGTACGTCGTGAGCTCGGCCCCGAAGCCACGGTGCTACACACTCGCGAGATAAATGGCGGTTTATTGAACCGTTACTTCAAAGGCAGGGAATACGAGATTGCGGCCTCGACCGAAGTTCGTGTCCCAGCCCGTATGCCGCAAGCGGTCGTCTACGAATCGTCTGCCGCGCCAGTTCGCGAGCAAGCATTCGAAACCAATTATCGCACCAAATACCGAGACGACTTTCAGGAGCAAAGCTTTCAACAGCAGACCAAAGGGCTCGAAGAGTTGCACACGCTTGCCGAGAAACTCCGCTATGGGTCAAATGCCCAACCGAAAAACCAAGTACCCGACGCAATTTTTCAAGTCTATACCGACATGATCGAGTCGGACTTCGAGGAAAGCATCGCGCAAGAGTTGATGAAACGCTTGCAGAGCGCGGCGGGAATTAATTCTTGCACTTCGGCAGCCCTTCAAGCAGAACTTACTCGCATGTTGCAGAGCGAGCTGACAGTTACAGGGCATATCGATGTCGGGCAAGGGCAGGGGCGTGTCGTTGCTCTCGTAGGGCCAACTGGCGTTGGCAAAACCACCACCATCGCCAAGCTGGCCGCAAACTTTCGGCTTCGCGAAAATAAACGCGTTGGGCTCATCACGGTTGATACCTACCGCATTGCTGCTGTCGAACAATTGCGCACCTATGCCGAAATCATGGATCTGCCTATGGAAGTCGTCAGCACGCCTCGTGAAATGCGCGATTCCATTGCACGAATGCAAGAGCTCGACCTCATACTGATGGATACCGCGGGACGTAGCCCTCGCGATGAAGTCAAAATCCAAGAACTCAAATCGATGCTTGCAGAGTCTGAACCCGATGAAGTCCACTTGGTTCTCAGCGCTGTCGGTGGCGCGAAGACCCTTACCTCGACAGCCGAGCGTTTTGCTGCCGTGGGCACGACCTCGCTGCTGATAACCAAACTCGACGAAGCAACCTGTCTCGGAAACCTACTTTCGGTAACTCGTAGCAGCGGCTTGCCAATGAGCTATCTCACCGACGGCCAAAATGTCCCCGATGATATCCAAGTTGCGAAGCAAGAAGTTCTTGCCAAACACATCTTAAACCTACCTACCTAGCTTTCCCTCCCTAGTCCCGACTCGCTTACCTCCAGCCCCTTTCAATCCATGTCTGACCAAGCCGACAAACTGCGACAACTCGTCCGCGAAACCGTTAACGATCATCCGTCTCTCGAGCCGGGCGTACCGCTTGTGGTTGTCAGCGGGGGAACCAAGGGGGTGGGCACTTCGACGGTCGCGATACAACTGGCCCGCGAGCTAGCTCGATTGGGAAAACGTACCGTTCTCGCCGACGCCAATCTTCAGCAACCCGAGATGACCACGCGGCTCAACATCGAACCCGCAGATTCGCTAGTCGACATCCTTAGCGGCGCACGATCGGCTGTCGAGGTGCTTCGCCCTCTAGGCAATTCAATCCAACTTCTGCCTGGGCGTTGGACGCCCAAGGCCCCTCCCGAAATAGGGCGTGAAGCGGTCAAACGAATACTTACCGAATTTCGTTCGTTAGCTACGCATGCCGACGTGATTATCATCGACGCAGGCGATGGCACGAGCCCTTGGCTGCATCAGCTGTGGAAAGCAGCGCATCAGGTTCTTTTGGTAACGACTCTCGAGCCGGATGCCATGAAGGCGAGTTACAGCGCCGTCAAACTTGCATCTTGGGGCGATGTCGATGGAAAAGTTCGACTGGTCGTAAACCAAACCGACGAAGATCGACAAGCTCAGCAAGCCGGCGACCGCTTTGCAGCAACCTGTCGCCGGTTCTTGGGTGTAAATCTCTGCCAACCTATCGCAGTGGTGAAGCAAGCCGCGAGCACCGACCTGTTCGACGATCGGGCTTGCGCTAGCCACGACGATGCCCCGTTCAGACAATCCATTAGCCTGCTCTCTGCCGAACTGATTAGCAGTTGCCTTGTGCTATCGAGTCATCGCAGGGGCTATGCAAGCAGTGACGCAATAAAATCGTTAGAAATCTCAAATAAAGCTCAAACCACTCCGCGAGTATGACGATAACAATTGAAAGAAAGATGTCCTGCAAACAACTGTCAAGATGGCGCGTTTGCATAAAGTTTGAGGCCGATTTGGAGATCGAGCGTGGCCCGTACCTTCGCCGCCGTCATGGCTCTGATTGGGATGCAGGTCACACTGCTCCGTGCCATGAAAGATGGCGCAGGCTTCGATGGCACAATCACTATCGCTTTAGCTTGGATGGCTTTGTTAGGTGCCATCGGGATGATCGTGGGTGCAATCGCTCAGTACACAGTTGACGAGTCAGTACGCACAAAGATTGAAGCCGAGTTTGCTTCTGTAACCTCGGAAAACGAGTCCGCTGAGCAGGCAACTGCTTAGTAAGGGGTTGTTAGCTACAAAACGCATCGAGAACGGAATCTCGCTGGAAATACTTTTATTGCCCCTTAGGACAATAAGAGATCATCACGGAGGAACCGCATGGCAACGACTGTCGCCGAACAAGAAGAAATCGCCGAAGTATGGGTAGAGTTTAAGAAAGACCAAAGTCGCCGCGATTTGCGCAATCGACTGGTCGAACGCTACTTACCGCTTGTAAAGTACAATGGCGAACGCATTTGGGCCCGGTTGCCCGATGGCGTGGAACTCGACGACCTCATCTCGGCCGGAGTCTTCGGCCTGATGGACGCAATCAAAGCGTTCGACATGTCGCGTGGCGTCAAATTCGAAACCTACTGCGTCCCGCGTATCCGCGGTGCCATGCTCGACGAGCTACGCAGCATGGACTGGGTACCGAGACTCGTACGCTCCAAAGCCAGCAAGCTGAACGAAGGCGTTCGACAACTCGAAGCATCGCTCGGTCGCCATCCGACTGAAATCGAATTGGCCGAGAAAATGGAGCTCACCGTCAAAGAGCTTGAAAAAATGATCCAAGACGCCAACGCGGTCGGCTTGATCAGCCTCAACAAAAAGTGGTATGAAACCGACAGCTACAAAGATGTCCGTGAGATCGATATTCTCGAAGACCACAAAGGAGAAGACCCCACCAAACGGATTCAAAAGTCGGATCTGATGCGGTTAGTCACCAAAGGGCTGAATCGTAACGAACGGCTGATCATCATTCTCTACTACTACGAAGAGATGACGATGAAGGAAATCGGCTCGACGCTCGACCTGAGCGAAAGCCGTGTCAGCCAGATGCACAGCGCAATTGTCCAGCGTCTGCAGGGCCAATTGGGTCGTCGTCGACCCGAGTTTGGGACCTAAATAAAGCAGTAGGTCAGGGGCCGAGACCAGAGAAGCTAATAGCCGCGATCCGACGGATCGCCGGAGCAATCCGGCAATCTATCAGATTGCGGCTATTACTTTTCCCCCACCTCCAATCTCTACCCTCTTCTCCCATTCTTGCTTGACTTTTCCGCCCCTGCCGAGTGCAATGGTAGTATCCCCGGCGTTGCCAGTTTCAGGGGCTGGCAAGTCGATCCAGCGAGCAGAGCGCCCCGTATGCATCTAAGTCTTGCAGATAATCGTCTTTCAGAATATCGAATGTCGAAGAAGGAATGTCGCAGAAAGAAGGCGAAGAACCACCGTCTTCCGAATCCTCATTTCGTCATTCGTCATGCGTCATTCGTCATTCACCATAGGGGCTTAACGCTAATCGAAATGCTCATCGGCATGGCGATTACCCTCGTGATGATGGCGGCTGTGGTCACGCTCTTTGCCAATATCGGTGCCGGCATCCGAGTGCAGCGCGCTGCCATGGAAATGAGCAGCCAGCTCCGCACGACCCGTGCAAGGCTGTTTATGGACCTCGCCGGGGCCACCTGCGATGGAATTCCCAAGAGCACACCGGGAGACGACGGCAAGGCAGACGGTTATATCGAGATTGTCGAAGGGCAATGGTCGGATAAAGCCCCAAGTGCGTTGATGGATGGAATCGACAATGCAACCAACCCCGAGTTGGACTACACAATTTCGCAAGTGCCAAGTGGTGGAGATCCAGCCATTGTGCCTCCAGCGATTGGGGCAACTGGAGCGGTGACAAACGGCGGTGGGCTGGGCGACTACGATGATATCTTGACACTAACTGTGCGCAGCGACAGTGAGCCGTTTATTGGGCAGTGGACAGATAAAAATGGTAACGTAAAAACAGTCAAGTCCGATTTGGCTGAAGTTATTTGGTACGCAGTTGAGAACCCAGCAGATGGCTCACTTGGCGAGCCCGGGATGCGGACGGTATACCGGCGTGTATTGCTGATTGCTCCTTGGGTTCAAGACAGCGTCCCCACTCCGGTCGGTGGTAACCTAGCGGCAGACCTCCTGAACTTCTATCGAGACAATGACATTTCGGTTCGCAGGGAAAGTACGAGCACAGGTTTTATTTGGGTGCCAAACTCATTAAGCGATCTTACAAAACGTGAAAATCGTTTTGGACATTTCCTCGACCCCACTGGTGGTTTGGGATTCCCCTTTGCGGTAGACCAAACAGCAGTTCGAGCACTTACGTACGACCTCTCTAATGCTTCTGTTCCACCAAGTTTTAATTTTGGCCCTCTAAGACCATTCGGACCTCCCTTTGATGGCCCTGCCTCTAGCGATCGCCAGGGCCAAGACCTCATGCTCAATGATGTACTAGCATTCGATGTGCGGGTGTATGATCCTGGTGCGCCTATTCTCAATGTTTCGCCTATTCCCAATGTTTTGGGCACTGTTGTTGAACCCAGTGAAGCAGGATGGGATTTACCTGCTCCTCCAGTGAACCTAGCTCCTGTTGGTTTCGGTGCTTATGTGGACTTGCATTGGAATGTGATTGATACATGGAGTCTAGGCACGCTGCGAGGGTGGACCCCTCTGGCAAACGCTCCTACTCCTCTTTTTGATGGCGTTCCCAACTCGAAATCAGGACTCAATTTTTCCACAGCCTCAATCGCATCGGTTGCCTACGACACTTGGTCATTCCATTACGAAAAAGACGGCATTGACCAAGACGATGGTGGTGGCGGCCCAATAGACGAAGGTATGAATGGCTTAGACGATGACGTCGGTTTCGGCGCTATCAATGGCGTCGATGACGTCGGCGAGCGCGAAACCTCCCCCCCCTACAACGTCCCGCTGCGCGGCATCCAAGTAAAACTTCGCGTCTACGAACCCGACACGCGACAAATTCGCGAAGCGACGGTCACCCGGGGCTTCGTGCCGCAGTAGGAACTCTGGTTTGCCAAACGCTGCTGTGGCAACATAATTGATTTGGGAGAAAACCTATGAGTACAGCAACCGACTATCCTCATCTGACGTGGGCCGCGTCGGACCGTAATAGCGGCTCGGCTCGTATCGGAAATACCCGGTACAAAGTGCTCCATTTGGCAAGCGAACACTATCACCATGGCTGGACGGCCGAGGAGTTGATGCGGCAGCATCCCGATTTGCGCCCCGAAGAAGTTTATGCGGCATTGACATTCTTTTACGACCACTACGAACAATTGGTGAGCGAGATGAAGGCTTCCGGCGAATCGACGGAAATGGTTTCTGAGAAGGCTGCGTTTTCGCGTACTGAACTGCTCCAGCGAAAAGGAAAGTAGCAATGCCGTTGGGCCTGTACATGGATGTTCATGTCCCTGCTGCGGTGACCGAGGGTCTACGATTGCGTGGCGTAGACGTGTTGACCAGCCAGGAGGACGGAACTCGCGAAGTCGACGACCAGACATTGCTGGTACGTGCTACCGTATTAGGCCGTGTCTTGTTTTCCCAAGATCGAGACTTACTACGACTGGCGACCCAGTGGCAACAAACAGGGCAAAAATTTCAAGGAATCATTTATTCCAACAAATAGCATCGAGTATCGGCGGGCTGATCGAAGACTTGGAGTTGGTCGTCATTTGTTGCTCGGCAGAAGAACTCGTTAATCGTGTGACTTATCTCCCACTTCAATAGCCGCCGGCTCACTCTTTGTCTAACCGACACTTCGCGCACTCCCATGTCCGACATCCACACCATCCGCCTGCGCCATCCTTGGCAACACGAACCGTGCGAGCTGGGAACGCGCTGGTTGCGGTCGTTCAATTGGCCCGCTGGATTGGTGGCACGCGAGATCGCGAAGCTGGTGATCGAGCCGTTGCCCGGCTCGGCCGTGGTTCGGTTCAACGGTCAGACGTTGGTCGCCGAAGCCAACGGGCAGTTTGATATCACCTCGCTGCTCGCAGAGCATAACCGGATTACTCTCGAACTGAGCGATCCTAGCTCTCCCGGCGAAACAAACTGCCCACTTGATGTCCGCCTGGAAATTGTCGAAGGTTGACACGATCCACCGGCGCAAAGCCACGGGGTTGCAACCCCGTGGCTTTTGGAGCCGATTTTGAATCTTGACCTTGAGGAGTCGTAGTATGAAACAATTTGGTCTCACGATGTTGATTGCAATCCTATTTGCCTCGACCGCCATCGCTGCGGAAAACAAGCTGTCCACAGAGCAAATCCGCGCTGGTTGGATTTCGCTCTTCGACGGCGAAACGCTGTTTGGCTGGCAAGCAACCAGCGACGTTGATTGGCAGGTCGTTGACGGCGAAATTCGAGCGACCAAAGGCCCGCTGCGGCTCTTGGCAACCACCACCCAATTTGCCGACTATGTGTTGCATGTTGAATACAAAGCCGGTGCAAAATCAAACAGCGGCATCTTCCTACACAGTTCGCTCAACCCCACCGACCCGGCCAAGGATTGCTACGAACTAAATATCGCGCCCAAGACGCATACCTATCCCACGGCATCGTTTGTTGGTCGCCAGAAGATTAGCTCAGTCGACCCTGCGCCCGACGAGTGGCACTCATTGGATGTCACTGCCGAAGGAAATCGGCTCAGAGTTTCTCTCGACGGCGAATT
>Ga0114931_10002256_pt1 | contig 24518 bp, 32 predicted proteins | sample 2SBtaG_FD_89579 | JGI IMG/M metagenome (GOLD analysis project Ga0114931, IMG submission 89579) | Deep subsurface microbial communities from Kolumbo volcano to uncover new lineages of life (NeLLi) - 2SBTROV14_V59a metaG | ecosystem: Environmental > Aquatic > Marine > Volcanic | place: Kolumbo... | reverse complement strand
CTGGACACGGTCGCGGACGCCACGGACATTCTTCGAATCGGCACGACCGACTTTCTCATCACCGGCTACGCATCGTCCACGTTCACGAATACAGAGAGCGGCGAGTCGTCGTTCGAGGCGCAGTTCAACCCGATCTTCCTGTGGAGGCTGAGCGACAATCTCAGCTTTGCCGGCGAGCTCGAGTTCGAACTCGGCGAGTCGGAAAACAGCGTCATCGGCAGTTCGGACGACACGGAGGTGAACCTGGAGTTCCTCGACATCTCCTGGACGATCAACGACTACCTCACGCTTCGCGCGGGCAAGATCCTGACCCCGCTGAGTACGTTCAAGGAGCAACTGCATCCGCAGTGGATCAACAAACTGCCGGATCAGCCGCTCTTCGCCGACGGCCCCGATCGGCTGGTCCCGACCTCCAGCCTTGCTTTCGAGGCCCGGGGCTCCATCCCGATGGGCGGGACCAGGCTGACCTATTCCGCCTACGTCTCCAACGGACCCAAACTGGTCACCTCCGGCAGCAAGACCGGGCAACTGAACTTCAGCAACTTCTCGGACATCAACAGTGGCAAGGCCATCGGAGGCCGCCTCGGGTTCTTCCCGATTCCCGAGCTGGAACTGGCCTACGCCTTCAACTACGCCGACATCGGCGCCAACGACACCCCGTTCGAGGACACACCCGCGCTCATCCAGGATGTCTCGCTCGGGTACGTCGTCGAGAGTTCCGCGATCGCCGGTCGCCTCGACGTGCGCGGCGAACTGGCCTGGTCCGACGTGGACAACAGGGACTTCGGGACGGGCACGTTCGACAACCAGCGTTACGGCGGATACGCCCAGGTCGCCTACCGCCCCACTATGGGCCCCGAGTTCCTCCAGAAGTTCGAGGGTGTCTTCCGCTATGATTTCCTGGACAACCCGAGCGACGCCACCGGATCGGCAAAGGCCTTCGACGAAAAGCGGGCCACGTTCGGCCTGAACTACTGGATCAATCCGAGCACGGTGTTCAAGGTGGCGTACCGGCTCGACAACGTGGACGATCCCCAGAGCAGCAGGACCGAGGACGACGCCCTGCTCGTTCAGTTGGCCATCGGATTCTGACAACAAGGAGCCCAGCAATGAGGAACAGACCAACCGCGAACGTGCCGACGTTGGCGCTGATCGCCGCGGCCGGGGCGGGACTGCTGCTGGCCGGGTGCCAGGGCGGAAGCGCCGGGGTCGCCGACGAGTCGGCCACTGTCGATCCCCCCGCGCAGGAGGCACTGGCCGACGCCGGCGGCCTCAGCGGGGCCGAACTCTGGGCCCAGACCTGCGCCCACTGCCACAACCCCCGCTCGCCCGCGGGCTACAGCGACGGCAAGTGGGAGTTGGCCATGCGGCACATGAGAACGCAGGCCAACCTCTCGGCCGAGCAGTACCGCAAGATCCTTGAGTTTCTCAAGGCCTCGAACTGACCATCGCCGCTTTCGCCGGCCGCGCGGGACGTGAGACTCCTCCGCCGGTCGGCCGGAAGCATCGCCTGGTCCTGCCCCGCCCCGGATCGATCCGCCGGGGACGGGGCTTTTGCATATGTACGGCGTGCCGAACCGCGGACGGACCAGACCGCGGCACCATGCGGATCCGTCGCGGGCATGCAGCATACCCGGCGCCATTCACCTGCGTGCTGTGGATGAATCACGAATGAATACCCCGCCACTCGTGGTCACTCGAACGCTCGCTTCCCAGTTGGTCATACAATCTTCCCGTTGGCATGGGAGTGTTCTTCGCAGGGCGAGCGGCTCCCCCACGCCATCGGGTTCGGGAAGAGGCAGGAACATGTCGAATGGCAACGGTCTTTCGCGACTGACGGTGACGACAAAGAGTGGCGGCGAACCCGTCCACGACGGGGGGCGTCCGCTCGGCCCGCGACTCCTGGACTTCTGGCGATGGGCAGTGTCGGACCTTGTGAGCAACGCGACCAGGGGTGTGCTTGCCGAGTTCATCGTGGGCAGCGCGCTGGGAATCGACTTCGACGTTCGCAACGAGTGGGATGCGTACGATCTGGAAACACGTGGGGGCGTTCGGGTAGAAGTGAAGTCCGCCGCATACGTCCAGTCCTGGGCGCAGAGGGTGCCTTCGAGAATCTCGTTCATCATCAAACCCTCGGCTGCCCCGGTGTCTGATTCGGGTACGTACGCCCAGACCAGGGATCGCCACGCTGATGTGTATGTGTTCGCGCTGCTCCACGAGAGCGATCAAGCCCGCATTGACCCGCTTGATGTGTCGCAATGGACGTTCTTTGTGCTCCCGACGCGCGTCCTGAACGAGAAGCGACCTGGCAGCAGCAGCATTGGTCTGGACCCACTGCGACAGATCGGAGCGATCGAATGCGCCTACTCGGAACTGTGTGATGCCGTTCAACAGGTGCAACGAAACCTCCCCGGCTGCTGAGATTGCGTGCCTGCGCTTCGAGGCTCGAGCTCGAACTCCACTGTCAGCACTTTCCCGCGGTCCGGCACCCCTCCCGGATCCCGGTCACGTGCGCGACCGCCGACATCGTGGACGACAGCGGCAGCGTGGCCGGTGATACACCCCCCCCACCCCCCGGGCAGGACACATGAACCCGGGTCGGTGCAGCTCCGTGGGCGTCCCCGACTGGCCCCAGGGGCGGGGCATGGCGTCGCTCCTGCCCCGGCAGGGAAAGGCGACGCGAAAGCGGGTGACCGGAGTCGAACCGGCGACATTCAGCTTGGGAAGCTGACGTTCTACCACTGAACTACACCCGCGATCGGGCCATTATACCGGGCAGGATCCCACATGCAGAACCCGCCGGGGCTCGTGGTCCGGGGCGAGGCCGCGGACCCGGCGTGCTCCCGTCATTGCCCACCTCGACCGCGCAGGGCCGAGCCCCACGGCTCATCCCACGGGCGGGGTTCACCCGAGGGTCATGCTGCCGGCTCGATCAGGCCGCCGGTCATCTGCTCGTGCCGGGTCTTGACCGCGCCGAACCAGACCAGGCAGAAGACCGGGTAGGCCAGGCCGATCGCCAGCCCGAAGGCAATCCCGATCATCGAGCCGATCGGGCTGTACCCTTGGGCGAAGGGGCTGTCAGGGTTGTCTCGCACGTACTGCCCCATCGCGGCCATCTTCTGGAGCGTGTTCCACGTGCTCCATAGCGTCAGCGGCAGGTTTGCCCCGCCGTAGACGAGGTGCAGCAGGCGGCCGACGGACTTGCGCGAGAGCGTTGTGATCCCGGCCAGCAGCAACACGACCGACAGCACAACGCCGATTCCCCCAAGCGTCAGGTCAATCGCTCCGAACTGCATCGTCGGGGGCGTGGGCGCAGAGGCCCCGCCCGACTGCTGGGCGGCCTGCTGCACCATCTTCTCAATGAACGATCCCCCAACGGTCATCATCGTGAGACTGCACCCGATGCACGTGAGCCCCAGCGATCCGAACACGATGCTGATGATCCCGACGACCTTGGGCCACTTGGGCGGCGTCCGGTCCAGTTCATCGTCCTCGATCTGCGGGATTGATTCGGTGTCGGCACCCATGTCGTCCATGGCCTTCTCCTTTTGGGGTGCGATGGTATCAGATGGGGCCGTGGGCCATCAACCGCTCCATCACGGATGCCAGGGCGCAATGGCGTCCCCGCACCGGTGCACCATGCCCGGATCGCCGATGTTCCGCGGCGCCGGGAGGGGCTAACAACTGCTGGAGGAATCGCACGTCGTTCTCGAAGAGCATCCGGATGTCGGGGATGGCGTACTTACCCATCGCCAGGCGCTCGATCCCGAAGCCGAACGCGAACCCGGTCCACTGCTCCGGATCGATGCGGCAGGATTCGAGCACGTTGGGGTCCACCATGCCGCACCCGCCCAGTTCGATCCACTCCGGCTCCGTGCCCGGCTTGAGCGCGATCCTCATGTCGAACTCGGCCGAGGGCTCGGTGAACGGGAAATACGACGGGCGAAGACGCACGTCCGCGTCGGAGCCGAAGTACGCCCGGGCGAACTGGAAGAGCGTGGTCTTGAGGTCCGCCATCGAGACGCCCCGATCGACGTACAGGCCCTCTAACTGGTGGAACATGAACGAGTGCGTCGCGTCCACCGTGTCGGGGCGATAGACGCGCCCGGGTGAGATGATCTTGATCGGCGGGCCCCAGCCCCGGGCCACCGCGTCGTCCATCACGCGGATCTGGACGGTGCTGGTCTGGCTGCGGAGCATGCGGGGGGCCCGCGTCGTGGCCGGATCGTCAACATAGAAGTTGTCGATCGGATCGCGGGCGGGATGCTCGATGGGGATGTTGAGGCGGACGAAGTTGTGTTCTTCGTCTTCAAGTTCCGGGCCGTGGGCGACCTCGAATCCCATCCGCGAGAAGACATCGACCAACTCCTCGCGAACGCGGGTGATGATGTGCCGGCGCCCGACGTGGGCGCTGGCGATCAGTCCCGGCTCGGTCATGTCGATGGTGGCGCCGCCCGGCGAGCCCTGGGATCGGGCACGCGCGTCGCCGAGTTCTTCCTGTCGATTCTTGAACGCCGATTCGAGCGCGGCCTTGACCTCGTTGAGCCGCTTCCCAACCGCGGGCTTGTCGTCCCGCGAGACGGCCTTCATCATCGGCATCGCCTGGCGCAACCGGCCCTTGGCCCCGATGAAGCGGACACGCCACCGCTCGAGGGACTCGGCGTCCTCGGCACGTTCCAGTTCCGAGAGGCCCGCGGATTCGATCTCGTTGAGCCGATCGATCATGGCCCGGACTATAGCGGCAACGCGGCGCGTTCGCCCCACCCTCGGATCTGCCCGCGATCTATACTCCCGCCCATGCCCTCCACGCCCCGGCGGGTTCACGTCATCATCACCACGCACACGGCCGATCGCCTGGCCGGCGTGCTGGCGGGATTGGCACGCCAGAGCCGATCGCCCGATTCGATCACGATCACCTGCGACACCGACGAGCCGGCGATCGGGCGCGTCGCGGCGCGGTGGGCGCCCCGCCTCGAATCCTGCCCGGTCCGATGGGTCCGGCGACCACACCAGGGGCTGGCCCGCCCCGGTCAGGCGAGAAATAACGCGGTGCGCATCCTTCTCCAGACCGACCTGATCGCCCCGAGCGACCTGCTGGTTTTCCTGGACGGTGATATCGTGCTCGGAGACGACGTGCTGGCCGGGCACTTCCGTCGCGCCCAGGCGGGCGCCCAGAACATCCTCGCCTACCGAATCGAGTTGGATGAGCCCACGACGCGTGGCTTCGACGCCGAGGCGTACTGGCGGCGGCAGGCGAGCCTCGAACCGACTCGAAGCCAGGTCGCGGCCCTGCGCCGGCGGGATCGCCGATACCGGCGGCACCTGGCCCTTTCGCGTTTGCATCTGGCACGTCTGGGCTTGGTCAAAGCCCACAAGCCGAAGGTGATCTCCTGTCACCACGGGGTGCTCGCCCGTCTGTTCCGCGCTGTCAATGGGTACGACGAGGTCTACCAGGACTACGGCAGGGAGGACGATGACCTGGCCAGGCGCCTCAACTCGCTTCACCCGCGAACCGCCATCCTCGTCGCCGAGGCCGTCGCGTTCCACCTGTGGCACCCGACCCGAGACACCCCGGATCGGCGCGGCGCAGCGGCCTACCAGCGATTCAAACGCCGGGATCTGCCCGTGCACGCCGAGTTCGGGCTGGACAACCCGCTGGATCAAGATCCGGTTCGGGTTGATCTGGTCTCGGCCTGCCGCGATTCCTACGCGCGCTGAGCCGACCCACCGATATTGATGCTTCGCCGGTTCCTCGCACGCCCGCCGAGCGCGTCAGCCCTGGGGCGATTCAGTCTCTTGGGCGTCGGGTCCGGCTTCGGGCTTCGGCGACTGCTCGCCCTCGGCTCTGGCCTTACGAAGCTTGGCCGCGTAGGCGGTGCGACGGTCGGCGATGCGCCGGCGTGTGCTGGCCCTGCCACCGATCTCCGGCCCCTCCTCGTTCCCCACAAACTGGATCACGCACAGTTCCGAGGCGTCGCCGAGGCGGTGCTGGCCGAGGCGGACGATCCGCGTGTAGCCCCCGGCGCGATCCTCGAACCGCGGCGCAACATTCTCGAAAATGTGTCGGACCAGCCGGGGGGCCTTGCGAAGATCCCCGTACCGGTTCCGCTCCACGAGGCTCGAATCGGGCACGTCGAAGTACCCCTCGGCCCTCTCCCGCAGGGCCCCCACAGCCGCCTTTTCCTGGTCGGTCGCCTTGCTGGGCAGATAGAGCCAAGCAAAGGCCCGGCGATCGCGCCCGAGCATCGAGATCACCTGTCGCCGCGAGTGCAGGTCCCCGCGCCGGGCCTTCGTGATGATCCGCTCGACGAAGGGGCGAAGGGCCTTGGCCTTGGGAACCGTCGTCACGATCTGCCCGTGCTCGAACAGCCCCGCGGCCATGTTCCGAAGCATGGCTGTACGATGGGCGGTCGTCCGCCCCAGTTTGTAGCCCGCCATTCGATGGCGCATCACAGACTCCTTGATCCGGCCCGCGCCGCGGGGCGCAGAAGCCGGGAAGTATACCCCGCCCGGAACTCGGCCCCCTCCAAGGGCCCGGTTACATGAGGCGCTCCCTTACTCCTCGATCTCTCCCTGGAACCCGCCCGGAAGCGACGTGCCCAGTTCCAGCCCGAGGTCCTGGAGCTTCCGCTTGACCTCGCGGAGGCTCGTCCGCCCGAACGCCCGCAACTTGAGCAGCTCCTGGTCGGACATCCGGATCAGTTGGGCGACGGTATCGAGCCGGGCCGATTCCAGGCAGTTGCTCGCCCGGACCGACAGGTCCAGATCCGAGATGGGCGTGTTGAGTTTACGGAGCAGATCCTCGTCCACGCCCGCCGCGGCCGCCGCCTCCTCCGAGACCTTCTCCTGCGTGAACTCGAAATACTGCACGAATGGATTGAGGTACTTGCGGGTGATCTTGGCCGCCTCGACCATGGCCATCTCGGGCGTCACCGTCCCGTCCGTCCAGATCTCGAGGATCAGTTTGTCGTAGTTGGTCCGCTGCCCGACGCGCGTGTCCTCGACCTTGTAGCGGACCCGTTGCACCGGAGAGTAGATCGCGTCGATCGGGATCAGCCCCTCCTCCTGCTCCTCGACCCCCTCGTACTGCTCGCTGGCCGGGACATACCCCCGCCCCTTGTTGACGCGGAGCTCCATCTCGAACTCGACCTGCTCGGTCAGCGTGGCCAGGACCAGGTCCTTGTTGATGATCGTGATCGCCGTATCGGCCTCGATCAGGTCGGCGGTTACCTCGCCGGGCCCCTCGGCCGCCAGTTGCAGCACCTTCGGCTCGTCGCTGTCCAGCCTCACGACCAGGTTCTTGACGTTCAGGACGATGTCGGTCAGATCGTCCATCACGCCCGGCAGCGTGGTGAACTCATGCTTGGCGCCGTGGACCTTGATCGCCGTGACGGCCGCCCCCTCCAGCGAACTGAGCAGGATCCGACGCAGGCTGTTGCCGATCGTCGTCCCGATCCCATGCTCGAAGGGTTCGATCGTGAAGCGAGCGAACCTGTCGGTCTTGAACTTCGGATCGACCGTCACCCGGCTGGGAAGCTCCAGCCCGCGCCAGCGAACTCGTGTGGTCATTGCGTATATCCTCCCGGCAGCCGCTTGTGTGCGTCAACGCCGACGGGTAACGGGTTCGCCGCCCTGCCGGGGCGATGGCAACCCTGCTGTCCGCCGACGGTCCTGATGTCCCCCCCTCCCCGCCGCTCGAATCCTCCGGCGGGCCCTTCGACGCGCCGAAAGAACTCTCAACCCGCTCCCGTCCTGCTGATTCAATCCTCGAATCGCGTCGGTCCGTCCGACGGCCCGCTGCCACGAGATGACGAGTCAGACGCGCCGCTGCTTGCGAGGGCGGCACCCGTTGTGGGGCACGGGGGTGCGATCCTCGACGGCGGTGACGCGGATTCCCGTGGAGACCATGCCGTTGACGGCCGCCTCGCGCCCGCCGCCGGTCCCGCGGATGCGAACCTCGACCTCGTTGACGCCCATCTTGCGGACCTTGTGCCCGACCGATTCGCCCGCGCGCGTCGCGGCAAAGGGCGTGGCCTTGCGGGTTCCCTTGAACCCGATCGTCCCGGCCGAGTCCCACGCGAGCGTCTCGCCGGTCATGTCCGTGATGGTGATCATCGTGTTGTTCTGGGTCGCCCGGACATGGGCGATCCCACGGATGACGTTCTTGCGGATTTTCTTCGACTTCTTTGCCATCTCGGTGTTGCCTCGCGGACGATCAGCCCTTCACGCCCTTCTTCCCTGCCACGGTCTTCTTCCTGCCCTTGCGCGTCCGGGCGTTGCACCTGGTCCGCTGCCCGTGTACGGGCAGGCCCCGGCGGTGCCGTTCTCCCCGGTAGCATCGGATGTCCTTGAGCCGTTGGATGTTCTGCGCCACCTGGCGACGCAGCGCACCCTCGACGAGGTAGTTCGCGTCGATCAACGAGTTGATCTTCGACACCTGCTGATCGGTCAACTCCGACGCGCGGGTGTCAAAGGAGATCTGCGCCTCTGTCAGGAGGTCCCGGGCGAACCGGGGACCGATCCCGTGGACGTACTGCAGCGCGTAGTAGACCTTCTTTCGATCCGGAATGTCGATGCCCGCAATACGTGGCACGGTCGCCCTCCTTGCTCAGCCCTGAACCTGCTTGTGCTTGGGATCCGCCTTGCAGATCACCCGCACCTTGCCCTTGCGCCGCACGATCTGACAACTGCTGCAGATCCTCTTCACGCTCGCTCTGACCTTCACCGGACGCCTCCCTTGCCTCAATGCCTGTACGTGATCCTCGCCTTGGTCAGATCGTAGGGGCTGATCTCCACCGTCACCCGATCGCCCGGCAGGATCCGAATCCAGTGCATCCGCATCTTTCCCGAGACGTACGCCAGAACCTCGGTCTTCTGCTCGTTGGGCAGGCGGACCTTGAACATCGCATTGGGCAGCGCCTCAACGACCGTCGCCTCGAGCGTGATTTTCTCGTCCTGCTTGGCCATCGTCCCTTTCGAAGCGATCATTCTCACGCCGCGTGCCCGCGTCCACCCCGGACACCCTACCTCGGCCCGCGGATCCGCCGGCTCTTTCCGTCTTCGGACCCCCCGAGGAAGCCCGCGTAGTTGCGCATCAGCAGGTTCGCCTCGATCCGCTGCACCAGGTCCAGCATCACCGCAACCATGATCAGGAGCCCCGTTCCTCCCAGGAACTGCGTCACCGAAAACGCGATGTTCAGGCTCCGGTTGACCACCATCGGCAGCACCGCGATCACCGCCAGGAACGCCGCCCCGACGTAGGTGATCCGCTCCATCACCGTCTCGAGGTACTCGGCCGTCCGGGGCCCGGGTCGCAGCCCCGGCACGAACGAGCCGTGGTCCCGCAACTGCTTGCTCATCTCCTCGGGATTGAACTGGACCGTGATCCAGAAGTAACTGAAGAAGTAGACCAGGATGACGTAGAACAGGATGTAGGGAAACTCGCCGAAGTTGAAGTTGTCGCTGAGCCAGTCGGCGACCGCCCCCCACGTCCCGCCCCCGCCGGCGGCGTTGGCCGCATCCCCCATCATCCCGAAGACCACCGAGGGGAAGATCATCAGTGAGGAGGCGAAGATGATCGGCATCACCCCGCCGTGGTTCACGCGCAGGGGCAGGTAGCTGCGCTGCCCGCCGTAGACCCGGCGCCCGCGCGTGTGCTTGGCCTGCTGGATCGGGATCCGGCGTTGGGCCACCGTCAGCAGCACCGCCCCCGCCGTCACGCCGACGAACCCGGCCGCCAGCATCAACAGCCCCGGCCAGCCCAACATCCCCGGCTGCCCCGGGTTGAAGTTCGTCACCACCCAGGTTGCCGCTCCGGGCATCCGCGAGAGGATCCCCGCCGTGATGATCAGCGAGACGCCGTTGCCGATGCCGTAGCGATCGATCTGTTCCCCGAGCCACATCAGGAACACGGTCCCGGCCGTCAGCGTCATCACCCCCGTGATCCACCAGAGCGGCGTGCCCGAGAGGTGCTGGTAGACCAGCGAGGAGCGCGTGATGAACGTGAGCCACCCCGCAGCCTGCACTATGCAGAGCCCCACCGTCGCGTACCGCGTCCATTCCTGGATCTTCTGATACCCCGTCGGACCCTCGTCCTTGAGCTTCTTGAGCGACGGCATCACCGACTGGAGCAGCTGAAAAATGATCGCCGCCGAGATATACGGCATGATCCCCAGCCCAAAGATCGTCGAACGCGACAGCGACCCGCCCGAGAAGACGGCCACGAACGATGTGATCCGGGCGAAGGCGCCCCCGGCCTGCTCCTGGATCTGGAAGAACTGGTGCAAGGCGCTCTGGTTCACCCCGGGCAGCGGGATCCAGAACCCGATCCGGTACACCGCGAGCATCCCCAGCGTGAACAGGATCTTGTTCCGCAGTTCCTTGATTCGAAATACGTTGATCAGTGCCTGAAACATCGCCTGCCCGCGTCCCCCGTGAGACTTACGCTGTCACTCGGTTCTACACAACCCCCACGCCGACATCTCGCCCTCAACACACCCCGCCGGACTCATCCCGTCCGCTTTGCCCGCCCGGCCCGGGCCCTCTTGAGTTTCTTGGTCAGGTTCTTGGGCGTCGAATCGTCGCTGTTGCGGTCGATCCCGCGGACACGATCGCGCCGCGAGCCCAGTTCCGTGACGCTTCCTCCGGCACCCTCGATAAGGCGACGGGCGCTGCCCGAGACGCGATTGACGGTCACGTTCAGTTTCACGCCCAGCCCGTCCTCGCCCACGCGACCAAGGATCTTCAGATCCCGGCTCGCGTCGCGGACCAGCCCGGCGCCGATCAGGGTCTGGGCATTCACCTCGCCCCCGTTGGCGAAGTCCGGATGGGCGACGATGTCATCGAGATTGACGATCCAGAACAGGGTCCTGAAGTTGGCATTGTTGAACCCGAACTTGGGCAGGCGCCGGAAGAACGGCATCTGCCCTCCTTCGAACTGATAGCGACGGCTGTTGCCGCTCCGGCTCCCGGCGCCCTTGGTTCCCCGCCCGGCCGTCTTGCCGTGCCCGCTGCCACGCCCGCGGCCGATGCGCTTTCGCTTGCGGTTCTTGCCCGCCAAGGCTGTGATGTCGTGGATCATCATGATCCGTGTCTCCTGTGCATCTGGTGCGCCCCGCGAGGGGCTCAGGCCGGGTCCCCCTCGCTCTGGGCCGGCGACGCCGTGCCGCTCATCCGCATGCTCCGCTCGATCCGATCCTCGATCCGCGTGGTGCCGATCTCGACGCCGCGCAGGCCCGCAACTTGCACCGTGGTGCGCAGGCGGGACAGCCCGTTCATCACGGCCTTGAGCGAGTTGACCTTGTTCGTCGATCCGTAGCACTTGGTCAGGCAGTCCGTGATCCCCGCCAGTTCCAAGACGGCCCGGACCGTGGCCCCTGCGATCACGCCCGTTCCCGGCGAGGCGGGGATCAGGCGGACCTTGGACGCGCCGAACCGCCCCTCCACCTCGTGCGGGATCGTCCCGCCGAGCAGCGGCACGTCGACCAGCGCCTTCTTGGCCTCCTTCTGGGCCTTCTCGATGGCGGCGGGGACTTCCTTGGCCTTGCCGTAGCCGTAGCCCACCCGCCCCCGGCGGTCGCCCGCGACGACCAGCGCGCCGAAACTGAATCGGCGTCCACCCTTGACCGTGGCGGCTGTCCGCATCACCTTCACGGTGCTCGCCTCGAGTTGTCCACTGTCTTTGAGCAGTTCTGCCATCGCTGATTCACTCTCGGGCGGCCCGGGCAACAGGGCCCGGGACGCCGCGTTAGAACTCCAATCCGCCCTTTCGTGCCGCCTCGGCCAGCGCCTTGACGCGCCCGTGGTACCGGAACCCGCCGCGGTCGAAGACCACCCGTTTGATCCCCGCCTGCGTGGCGCGCTCGGCCAGCCGGGCGCCCACCGCTCCCGACGCCGCCACGTTCCCCGTCGATTCCAGACCCAGATCCTTGTCCCGCGACGAGGCCGAAACGAGCGTGTGCCCGCGAAGATCGTCGATCACCTGCGCGTAGATGTGGTTCAGCGAGCGGTACACGCACAGGCGGGGACGATCCGGCATCCCGACCGCCCGCTTGCGGATCCCGATGCGACGGCGTCGGCGCCGCCCGGCTTTGAGCGTTTGCTTGTCCATCTGAAAAACCGCCTCCGGCCCAACGACGGGACCGATCCAAACCCACCTCGGTTCACTGTCCGAACTGCTTGCTCTGCTTGCGACGAATCGTCTCCGTCGTGTACTTGATACCCTTGCCGTTGTACGGCTCGGGCTTGCGCCGCGCCCGAACCTCGGCCGCAAACTGCCCCACCTGTTGCTTGTCCGCCCCGTTGGTCCGGATGATCGCCCGGTCCACCCGGACATCGATCCCCTGCGGGATCGGGACCAGCACGGGATTGGCGTAGCCGATGTTCAGGCGGAGCGTGTCCCCCTGGACCTCCGCCCCCCACCCGACGCCGACCACCTCCAGATCCCGCTGATACCCCTTCGTTACGCCCTGGACCATATTGCCCAGGATCGAACGCGTGGTGCCCCACAGCGCACGCTTCTTCCGGTCGTCGGCGTCCGCCTCGTCCACGGACACAACCAGCGACTTCTCGTCCTCGTTCCAGACCACCGCGACCTCGGACCGGTGGGTGAAACTCAAACGCCCCTTGGGGCCCTCGATCGTCACCGTCCGGTCCTGGATCGAGACCTTCACCCCGGGGGGAACCTCGATCGGTTTGCGTCCTATTCTCGACATGACCAGATCCCGACGTTTGTGCGTCCCATGGCGGCCTCGGACGGGCCGCGAACACTCGATCAATCAACCACACACAGCAGTTCGCCGCCCACCCGGTTCTCCCGGCACTGGCGGTCGCTCATCACGCCCCGGCTCGTCGAGACGATCACGATCCCGAGACCCTGGATGGGCCGAGGAAGTTCCGACACTCGCCGGTACAGACGACGCCCGGGCTTGGACTCGCGATGGAGCCGATGAAGCACCACCTCGCCCCGCGGCCCATACTTGAGGCGGACGCGGATCAATCCCTGCCGCCCGTCCTCGACCACGTCGAATCCCTGAACATACCCCTCCTGCTCGAGCACCCGGGCGATGCCCCGGCACACCTTGCTGTTGAGGCAGTTCACTTCCTTGGCGTGGTTCCGCACCGCGTTGCGAATCCGCGTCAGCATGTCCGCGATTGGGTCGCTCAGTGACATGGTTCTATCCGGCCCTCGTTCATGCTCGCCTCCGGACCGAGCCGGCCCGGGGCGATCGGTCCTACCAACTTGCCTTGCGCATCCCGGGGATCTTCCCCTCCAGCGCGAGCCTTCGGAGCATGATCCGGCTGATCCGGAACTTGCGATACACGCCCCGGCACCGACCCGTCAGCTCGCACCGACGCACCCGCCGCGTGCTGAACTTCGGCTCACGATTCGACTTGGCTATTTGCGCTTTGGTCGCCATACGCCCCGCGAGGCCCTCAGGCCCGCGCCTCCTCTTTCTTCTGGAACGGCATCCCCAGTCCCTCCAGCACAAACTCACTCAGTTCCTTGCTGGAGCCGGAGAACACCAGGTTGATATTCATCCCGTGCGTGAACTTCGCCTCGGCCATGTTGATCTCGGGGAACACGCCCTGCTCGCTCACACCCATCGAGTAGCTGCCCCCGCGATCGAATCCCTTGCGAGAAAGCCCGCGGAAGTCCTTGATCCGGGGCGTGGCCAGGTTGATCAAGCGGTCCAGGAAGTGCCACATCCGATCTCGACGCAGCGTCACCATCGCCGCCGTCTCGTACCCCGCCCGCACCTTGAAGTTCGACACCGACTTCTTCGCCTTGAGAACCACGGGCTTCTGTCCGGTGATCGTGGCCAGCGTGTCCACGACCGTTGAGCGGATCTGGGGCGGGATCTTCGTCCCGTCCAGATGACGCCCCATGTTCACGTTCACCACGATCTTCTCCAGATGCGGCGCCCGCATCGGATTCGTGATGCCGAACCGCTCGGCCAGACCGGGGCGGACTTGCTCATCGAACCGCGTGGCAAGCCGCGGCTTCGGGCCGCGCCCGGCGTCGCCCGGGACCTGCTCGGTCGTTTCTTCGGTCTTCTCTTTGGTCTTCTTGCCCATCAGCCCTTCCTCGCCCGCGATCCACGCACCGTCGAGAGCACCTTTCCATTCCTGGCCGCCACGCGGACCTTGGACCCGTCGTCGCGGGTCGGGAATCGGACGCGCGTCGCCTTGCCGTCGGTCACGGGCATCACGTTGGAGATATGGATCGGGGCCTCCTTCGTGATGATCCCGCCTTGGGAGTTCCGCGACGGCTTGAGGTGCTTCGTCCGCAGGTTGATCCCCTTGATGACCACCCGTTCATCCTTGGGGATCACCCGCATCACCCGCCCGACCCTGCCCTTGTGGTCGCCGGCGATGATCATCACCTCGTCGTTCTTGCGCACATGCGACGCCATCACACCACCTCGCTGGCCAGGGAGACGATCTTCATGTAGTTCCGGTCCCGCAACTCGCGAGCAACCGGCCCGAAGATCCGCGTCCCCTTGGGGTTTCCATCGTCCTGGATCAGAACCACCGCGCTGGAATCGAACCGGACATACGACCCGTCCCGCCGGCGCGTGTGCTTGGCCGTCCGGACCACGACCGCCTTGGACATGTCCCCGGGCTTGACCTCGGCGCCGGGCAGGGCCTTCTTGACCGTCACCAGCACCCGGTCGCCGACGCCCGCCGTCTTGCGCGTGTACTGCCCGCGACCGGTCGAGCCGCCGTACACGCGGATGACCATCGCCACCTTCGCGCCGGAGTTGTCCGCAACCTCGCATCGTGATTCCGACTGAAGCATCGCTCAACCAATCCCTAACTCACGCCCCGAAACCGGGCTCCCCGGCGGGCACACGCTCAATCCGACACCCCACGCCTGATCACGCGAACCAGACGCCACGACTTGGTCTTGCTCATCGGCCGACACGGAGCCACCTCCACCGTGTCGCCCCGATGACACTCGTTGGACTCATCGTGGACGTGGAGCACCGTCCGGTGGCGGAGGTACTTGCCGTACTTGGGATGCTTGGCCATGTACCCGACCACGACCTTTCTCGTCTTGTCCCGCGTGTCGGACTCGACGATCCCGATCTTGGCGCCCGGCGTTTCCTGCTTGCTGCTCACCTGTGACATCACTGCTTCCCGCCTCAAATCCCGTTCGTTACGCCCCGGCCCGCGCCGCCATCCGACGCCGATGCCGCTCCGTCATGAGCCTGGCGATGTCCCGCCGGGCCTTGCAGAACTGCGAGTTGTCCTCGATCTTCTCCGAGACGGCCTGGGCCCGGAGCGTGAACAATCGCTCGCGCAGACGGTGCAACTCCTCGCGGATTTCCTCGTCCTTCAACGCCTTGACCTGCTCGCCCGTCATGGCTCACACTCCGTCGAGGGGGCCTTTCGCCCGAACCTATGCCGTCACCCGCCGGCCCACGAATCGGCACCGGACCGGCATCTTCGCCGCCGCCCGCGCCAACGCCTGCTTGGCGTTGACCTCCGAGACGCCGGCCAGTTCGTACAGGATCGTGCCCGGCTTGACCCTGGCCGCCCAGTACTCCACGTCCGCCTTGCCCTTGCCCATCCGCGTCTCGAGCGGCTTCTTGGAGACGGGCTTATCCGGGAAGACCCGGATGAACAACTTCCCATCACGCTTGAGAAAGTGCATCACCGCAATACGACCGGCCTCGATCGTCTTGGCCGAGACCCACGCCTGCTCGAGCGACTGGAGCCCGTAGTCCCCGAACGCGACGTAGTTGCCCTTGGTCGCCTTGCGATCGCGGGCTCGCCGGAACTCTTTCCGGTGCTTGACTCGTTTGGGCATCAACGCCATTGTGACCGCTCCAGTTCACCGGGCCGACCCCGGCCCGTCCGCTCGTCTCCGCTCGCCCGAAACCTACCGCCGACCGCGGGCCCGCGCCCGGCCACCGGCCGCCGACGAGGCCATTTCATCCGCCTCGTCCGTGTACATCCCCTTGAAGACCCAGACCTTGACCCCGATCACGCCGTACGTGGTCTTGGACTCGGCAAACCCATACTGCACGAAGGCCTGGAGCGTGCTCAGCGGCAGCGCCCCGTGTCGGACATCCAGGCTTCGGCTCATTTCCGACCCGCCCAGACGCCCCGAGATCTGGATCCGAACCCCCTTGGCCCCCGCCTGCATTGCGCCCTCGGAGCGCATCTTGATCACACGCCGGAAGCCCCCGCGCCGCTTGAGTTGCTCGGCAACGCCCTCGGCCAGCAGCTGCGCATCCGTATCCGGGTTCGTGATCTCCACGATCGAGATGTTGACCTTCCGCCCGGTCATGTACTGGATTTCCTCGGTCATCTGCTCGACCTCGGCGCCCTTGGGGCCGATCACCAGCCCCGGGCGGGCCGTCTTGATGATGATCTTGAGTTCCTCCCGGGTCCGCTCGATGTGGATGTCCGAGACCGCGGCGAACGGCGGACGCCGATTCAGACGCTGGTCCAGGAACCGCCGGATCCGCTCGTCCTCGATGAGCAGCTCACCGAACAGCGCCTTGGGCGCATACCAGCGGCTCCGGTGCGCCTCGGTGATCCCGAGCCTGAATCCGAATGGATGGCTTTTCTGTCCCATGTCAGTACGCCTCGCCGGCCGACGCCTACCTCGCGCCCGCCTGTCGCTCCTCGATCCCGATCGTGATGTGGCTCGTCCGCTTGAGGATCGGATGGGCCCGCCCGCGATCCTTGGGGCGGAACCGCTTGATCACCGGACCCTCGTCCACCCGGCTCTCGACCACGTGCAACGCCGTCACGTCCGCCTCGGCCTGCTCGGCGTCGGCGATGGCGGCGTTGAGTGCCTTTTTCATGTTCACCGCCGCCCGCTTGGTCGTGAACGTCAGCAGGTTCAGCGCCTCGTCGACGGCTCGGCCGCGGATCAGGTCCGCCAGGAGCCGGGCCTTGCGCGAACTGCCGCGGTGGTGCATGACCCTGCTGGTGAACCGGCACAGATCCTTGGTCGCCACCCCGCACGCCTGGGCCAGTTTGGCGATGTCGCTCGCCTTGCACCGCGGATGGTCCCGCCCGCTCAGCCAGTTCTCCACCGCGCGAAGCGACCGCGGGCCCTCGAGCCCCGTCCGCTCCACCGCAGAGGCCAACTGCTCCGGGGTCAATCCGGCCTCATCGGTCGCTCTGGCCAGTCTGTCTGCTTGAAGTCTCATCGCGTCTGCTCATCCCGGGCAAACCGCCCGCCTCACCTGGCCCTGATGCCCTCTTTCCGGTTCGTATGCCCGCGGAACGTCCGCGTGGCGGCAAACTCCCCGAGCTTGTGCCCCACCATGTCCTCGGTCACGTACACCTCGATGAACGCCCGCCCGTTGTGCACCTGGAACGTCGTCCCCACGAACTCCGGCACGACCGTGCACCGACGCGACCAGGTCTTGATCGGCGAGCGGACCGTCCCCGCGTTCTGATGCTCGACCTTGCGATACAACTTCTCATCAACGAACGGTCCCTTCTTTACGCTCCGACCCATCGCCACGCCTCCGTCCCCGGGGGTTTGCCCGAGCCTACTTCACCAGCCCGTACCGCTTGCTCATCCGACGACGCAGGATCAGCTTGCTGCTGGGTTGTTTCTTGTTGCGCGTCCGCCCGTCCTTGGACAGCACGCCCGACGGACCCGCCGGCGGGCGCCCGCCCTTGCTCCGACCCTCGCCACCACCCAGCGGGTGGGCGTGATGGCTCATCGCAACGCCTCGCGTCTTGGGGCGGCGCCCGAGCCGCCGGTTGATCCCCGCCTTGCCCAGGCGGCGAAGCCGATGGTCCGTGTTCCCGATCTGCCCGATGGTCGCCCGACAACTGATCGGGACCCGACGGATCTCGCCGGACGGGAGCACCAGCGTCGCGTAGCGCCCCTCGCGGTTGGTCAGCCTCGCATAGGTGCCCGCGGATCGGCACATCTGCGCCCCGCGGCCGGGCGTCAACTCGACGCAATGCACGTTGAGTCCCGTCGGAATGAACTTGAGCGGCATCGAGTTGCCCACCTTGGGCTCCACGGGCGAATCCGTCGAACTGAGCACCGTCTGCCCGTCCTTGAGCCCCGCCGGCGACGGGATGTACCGCTTGACCCCGTCGGCGTACTCGATCAGGGCGATGTGGCATGAACGGTTCGGGTCGTACTCGATCCCCACGACGCGCCCCTCGATCCCGTCCCGATCGCGACGCTTGAAATCCATCCGCCGATACCGGCGCTTGGCGCCCCCGCCCCGCCCGCGGGTCGTGATCTTCCCATGGTGGTTGCGCCCGCTGGTGCGCCTCTTCTTCTCCAGCAGCGACCGCTCGGGCGTCTTCTTGGTCACCTCCGTGTGGAGGTTGACCGAGGCGTTGCGCCTGCCCGGGCTGGTCGGCTTGTACTTGCGGATCGCCATCGCCTGCGCCCCTAGAACAACTCGATCGTCTGGCCCTCGACCAGGCGAACCATCGCCTTTTTCGTCTTGGACTCGCTCACCCACGCGTACTTCAGGCGGCGGTTCTTGCCCTTGCGGACCTGCGTGTTCACGCTCACCACCTTGACGCCGTACAACCGCTCCACCGCCGACTTGATGTCGTCCTTGCGGGCCCGGCGATCAACCAGGAACGTGTACCGTCCCTGCTCGTTCATCCCGAACGTGCTCTTCTCGGTCAGGATCGGCCTCTTGATCACGTTCGTGGCCAGCATCACCGCGACTCCTCACCACGGGCGTCCATCGGGTCGCCCCGCGTCCCCTTGTCCGTCTGCGAACTGGGCCCGGTCAGCCATGCCTCCAGGTCCTCCTTGGCGATCACCAGGTACCGGTTGTTGAGCATCTCGAAGCAGTTCAGGTCCGCCGCCCGGCACGTCCTGACCTCGTCCATGTTCCGGCACGACAACTGGACGTTTCGGGCACGGTCCACCCGCGACGAGACCGCCACCAGAGCCGATCGATCGACCCCCAACGCCTTGAGCGCCTCGACGATCCGACGCGTGCCCGGCTCGGACAGCTCCAGGCTCTCAAGAACCTTGACCTCGCCATCGATCAGTTTGGCCAGCATCGCGTTGCGATTGGCCTGGCGTCGCATCTTCCTGGGCATCGACTGGCGGAAGTCCTCCCGCGTCCGGGTCTTGGCAAAGGCCCGACCACCCCCGCGAAACTGCGCAACGGTCCGGTTCCCGTGCCTCGCCCGCCCCGAGCCCTTCTGACGCACCAGTTTCTTGTTGGAACTCTTGATCTGCCCGCGGCTCCGCGTCCGCGCAGAGCCCTGCCGGCGGTTCGAGTGGTAGCGAACGTACGCCTGCTTGATCAGGCGAGGGTTCACCTCGCCGCCAAGCGAGCCCTCGTCGATCGTCATCGACCCGACCTGGTCGCCAGTCATGTTGTAGACGGGGACATCCATTTGTCGCACCTCGTCCGTCGCCTGCTCCGGCCCGTCCATTCCGGGCCCGCCTATCCGTCCGGCCCCGTCACGAACTGACGCCGGCGCGGAATCGACTCGGCTTCTCGACCCGGTCGGCTCAACCGCCCGGCTCGCTCCTTGTCGTCGCCCGGCGGTATCGCATGGACCCACCGGGCTCGCCGACCCCTGTACGAGGGACCGGCGATCTCTCGTCCGTCAGTCGGCCGCCTTCTTCGCGGCCTCGGCCTTGGATCGGTACAGCCTGATCGCCGGCCGAATCTCCAACAGGCCGCCGCTGGGGCCGGGAACCGGGCCCTTCACCAGCAACAGCCCCTCTTTCTCATCCACGCGGACCACGTCCAGGCTCCGGACGGTCACTCGCTCGGCGCCCATGTGCCCGGCCATCCGCTTGCCCTTCTTGATCCGACCAGACTTGCCCGGGTTGCTCGCGTGCCCGGCGATCGAACCCGGCGAGCGATGCTTCCGCTCGACCCCGTGTGTCGCAAGCTGCCCCTTGAAGTGGTGCCGCTTGATCGATCCCGCGAACCCCTTGCCCTTGCTCACTCCGGTCACGTCCACGAAGGCCAGACCACGCAGCGCTTCGGCAGTCAGTTCCTGCCCCGGGCTGTACTGCTGCGCCTCCTCGGCGCTGACCCGGAACTCATGATGGTGCCGGAGCGGGACCGAACCCGCGGCGGCGTCGTGACCGATCATCGGGATCGTCGAGTTGCGGGCCTTGATCGATCCGTATCCCACCTGTACCGCCCAGTACCCGTCGTTCGGCTCGGTCCGAACCTGCGTCACGACGCACGGGCCGGCTTTGATGACCGTCACCGGCACGCTGACCCCGGCCTCGTCGAAGACCCGAGTCATCCCCACCTTCGTGCCAAGCATCCACCCAGCCATCTCAACGCCCTTCGTCAACCGATCCGCTCAGAATCGCTTCGTGCTCGTCTCATGCGCCCCACGCGGGACCGGACCAATCCCCCGAAACAAAAATCGGCTCCCCGTTCGGGAAGCCGGCTCTGACCGCTACGCCTTGATCTTCACGAAGACCCCGGCGGGAACCACGAGCCTGTTCAGCGCCTCGACCGTGCGGGCGTTGGGCTCGATGATGTCGATGATCCGCTTGTGCGTGCGGATCTCGAACTGCTCCCGGCTTTTCTTGTCCACGAACGGCCCGCGCAGCACCGTGTACCGCTCGATCCGCGTGGGCAGCGGGATGGGACCGGCAACCTTGGCGTTGGTCCGCTTGGCGTGGTCCACGATCTCCCGCGCCGAAGCGTCCAGGGCGATGTGGTCGTACGCCTCCATTCGGATTCGGATCTTGCCGCCTGTCATGCTGCCTTTCACATTCCCGCGCCGACCTCCCGAGGTCGGTCTGTCCTGCGTACCCACCGAGCGAGAGCCGTTCGGCCCGCCCTGTCCAGATCACCGTCGTGCCAGATCTGGCGTCGAGGAGAACACAGGGCCCCGGACCGGCCAAACCCGCCCGTCACACACGCTTCCCCATCTTCACCCACACGCCCGGAGCCGTACACTCCATGTGCCCATGGGCCTGATCGAAGAAGCCGAATCACGTCCCCCGCCTCGACTGGACGCGGCGAGGGAGTCGGGAAGCCTACGGGGACCAGGCGCTTTGTCAATCCGCCTGACCCAGGAACCCCGATTTTTTGTCCCTCAGGTCCATTTGTAACCGAGATGCCCTCCACCCCGAACCCCCCGCGCCACCGCTGAACCAGGAGAGAATACCCGATGCCCCGCCTTCTCCGCCCCTCAACGCCTGCCCGGCGAACAGCCGGCCTGGTGCTGCCTGCCCTTATGCTGGCACTTGCCACGCCGGCCCTCGCCCAGGTCGAGATGTCTCCCGAGCCCTACCACATCCGGAGCCTCGGTCTCTCGTTCCATCTGCCCATCGGCGCCCACGCCCAGACCTCGCAGATGAGCGGCCAGGTCTCCGTGAGCATCCTCCCCAGTGATTCGACCTGGCGCCTGACCATCCAGACCCCCCGAACGCGAGATCCGGACCTCACACCGAAGGCAGTGGTCGCCCGAGTCGTCCAGGAACTGCTCGATTCAGTCGCCATCCAGGGTCCCGATCTCAAGCAGATCAAGACCGCCGGGCGGGTCATCGAACGCACCGATGATCTGGTCATCGGCTCCACTGCGGCCTCCAGGGCCTACGTCCTCCTGCCGCGCGGCCCGGATCGACCCAGCCTGGTCCGAGGCTTCACCGCCTTCCAGGTTGAACCGGGGCGATTCGTCACGTTCGACCTGATGACCGCCCAGCCGGAGTTTGAGCGGGCCCGTCCGATCTACGAGGCCGTCGTGGGCACGGCCCGGTTCGAGGATCCGGGTCGCCTGGCGACCGCTCGCGCCGCCGCCGTCCGCGCCGGTTTGACCCTTCTCCAGGGTCTGAACCGCAGCGACTTTGAGGCGATCGTCACGGCCAATCCCGACCGCTGGGAACGTCTGTACGCCACGGACCCGACTTCCGGGGAGGATTCCGAGTTCGGGTACCGGCGGATTCGCACCAGTCTCGCCCGCAGGGGAGAGCTGGACCCACGCAAGCCCCGCAGCCGATGGACCGCCTCGGACCAGACAGAGGGCTACATGGTGCGGATTGATGCCCGCTTCCTCGCCAAAGACCTCACCACCGACACCTATGAAGTTTTCGATTCCTCCGGTTCGTTCTTCCTCTCCGTGGATCGCTCTGAGGAATCCTGGATCCTCAAGACCACATCCCGGGGCCGGGGTGGGCCGGCGACCTGGACCGAAGTCGGCGCTCGAATCACAAACAAAGCCGGACAGGTCTCCCTGAGCGTCACCACCACCGGCCCGGGCTCGGCTCCACAGACCATCCGCCCGCTGGTCCAGGGCGAGGGCTACATCAGCCGGGTCGAGGCCTATCTGTTGCCCCAGATCCTCGTTCGAAGCGGGATCGCCGCGGATTACGGCTTCTACGTCTACCAGTCCAGCGAGCAGGTCGGAGCCGTCCGGCTGCGTCGAGACGCCCTCGAGCAGCCCCAAGACATGCCCGGCGTCTGGCGCCTGACCACCCGCCTGAGCGAGGACACCCCCGAACAGGTCTCGCTGCTGCAATCTTCGGGCCAACTCATCCGCACCACGCTGGCCGACGGCCGCGTCTGGGAGCCGGTTACTCCCGAACGGCTCCTCCAGATCTGGAAAGCCGCCCACCTGCCCGTCGACTAGCCATCGACCACACAGACATTGCGGCGTCGCCGATCAAGCCGGGCCCTCAGCCCCCGGATTCAGGAGCCGACGCCCCACCGGGTCGGAGCACGCCGATCGTTCTGGGCGTCAACGGGAACGCCTCGAACGTTTCCCGGAGGTCGTCGAGCGTCACGGCGTTGATCCGCTCCAGTTCCTCCTCGAGCGACCGATGCCGTCGCTGGTAGGTCCAGAGGCGGCCCAGCCGCTGCATCCGATCCCCCGGTCGCTCGCCGCCGAGCGTGATCGCAGTGGCCAGTTTGCAGCGGAGCCGCTCCAGATCGTCTCCCGTGAGCGAATCGACAAGGCCGGCGATCTCGTGATCGATCACCTCGCGAATCTCGCCAAGTTTCTCCGGATCGCCCGAGGCGTAGACATAGGCGTCCCCGACCCCATCGTGGGGGTCATACCCCGCCTGGGCCTCCTCGGCCAGTCCCGTTTCGATCAGTTTCCAGTGCAGCCGACTGTTGTCTGAAGCCCCGAGCACCTGGCTGAGCAGCGTCATCGCGTAGCGCCGATCGTCGTCGATCGCCGGCGCCGACGAGAGCATCAGCAAATAGCCTCGATTGACCGAGTCATCGCGGATCTCGAACTCGTCTTCATCGCCGGGGGCTTCGGGATAGGCCCGCTGGACGTTCGTCGCGGCCCAGTCTCCGCACAACTCCCGGATCTTCCGGACCTCCCGCTCGAAGTCCACGCGCCCGGCCAGAGCGACGACCGTGCTGTCCGCGGCGTAGCGCTGCTCGAAGTACGCCCTCATGCCCTCCTGCGTCATGGCCCCAACGGTCGCCTCCGTCCCCAGGACGCGGTGTCCGAGCGGGTGCGGTCCGTAGTGATGCTCCATGGTCGCCTCGTACAAGACCCAGAACGGATTGTCCCGGTACATCGCGATCTCTTCGAGGATCACGCCCTTCTCGGTGTCGAAATCCCCCTGCCGGAGCGCCGGCCGCATCATCTGCCCCAGCAGATCGAGCGCCTCGCCCAGATACTCGGGCAGAACCTGCGCGTAGAAGCACGTCAGTTCCGCGGTCGTGTAGGCGTTGTTGCGAGCGCCGATCCGGTCGAATCGCTGGCTCAACTCGTCGGCGCTGATCGCGCCGGTCCCCTTGAACATCATGTGCTCGAGGAAATGGCTGACCCCCATCAGGGCCGCGTCCTCGTCGCGGGCCCCCGTCCGGACGAAGAATCCGGCAGCGGCCGTGTGCGCAGCCGGATCGACCTCGCCAAGGATCGTCAGCCCGTTGTCCAGGGTCCGATGCTCAAAGGTCACGGTCATGCGGCCAGTCTATCTCCGTCCGGTTCCCCGCGACAAACGGTTGAAACCAGGTACTCTGCCACCACTCCGCGGCATCGGGGGGGCTGGATCCGGTGATTCTCCCCGGAACGGATCGCTGCTGTCCTGAGCGTTTTGCAGGATCTGGGTATCCACACCGGTGCCATGGGCTCCTTCGGTCAGAGGAGCGCGTCCCGCGCCCTCAGGAGGATCCAATGAACCGAACGAATGCCGACACCCGATTCATGGAAGAGTTGGAGCCACGCAAACTCCTGAGCGGAGACGCCGGCTCGTTGAGTTTCGAGGCCTTCTACCCCGAGGGGTTCGCCCACGACGGGATCAGCGAGTTTGTCCCGATCACCAATCCCAACGACGTGCAGATCGAGTACGAGCTCCACGCCCGCTACGCCAAGGGCGACCGCGACCAGTTGATCCAGCGCGGCGTTATCCCCGCCCAGACACGCCGGGGCGTGGTCATCAACCGCGCCGGCCAGCCCCAAACGCTGCGGGTCCGCCCCAATGAACCCTACGCGCTGGTCCTCAAGGCGTCGGCCCCGGTCGGTGCGACCATCAGCCACTACGACTTCGGCACCGCCATCGGCGAAACATTCACCCAGAAAACCAGCACCGAGTGGACCTTCGGCGAGGGGCG
>Ga0114931_10002255_pt1 | contig 24521 bp, 22 predicted proteins | sample 2SBtaG_FD_89579 | JGI IMG/M metagenome (GOLD analysis project Ga0114931, IMG submission 89579) | Deep subsurface microbial communities from Kolumbo volcano to uncover new lineages of life (NeLLi) - 2SBTROV14_V59a metaG | ecosystem: Environmental > Aquatic > Marine > Volcanic | place: Kolumbo... | reverse complement strand
GCGACCGCTCGCGTGGTAAAGCTGCTGTCGAGTCAGTTTGGGGGAGAGCTGCGCTAGCCCCGCGGGGCAAGCGCAAAGGGAGGTGTCATGACGAAGGCGGATATCGTCGAACACATCTACGAGCGGGTGGGCTTCTCCAAGAAGGAGTCGGCGGAGCTCGTGGAGAAGGTCTTCGACATCATCAAGGAGACCCTGGCCGACGGGGAGAAGGTCAAGATCTCGGGCTTCGGCAACTTCGTCGTGCGCGAGAAGAACGCGCGCAAGGGTCGCAACCCGCAGACGGGGGAGGAAATCCGGCTCGCCGCCCGGCGGGTCCTGACCTTCAAGCCCAGTCTGGTGCTCAAGAACGTGCTGAACGAGGAGCCTCTGGCAGAAGGCGAAGCCAGCGCGTCTGCCGGTCCCTCGGAGGCTGCCGTGTAGCGCAAGCCCTGTGCATCCGTGCTAAAAGGGTCCAGCAGGGAGTGGCAGCCAAAGCCGTCGGAAGAGCCGTCGGAAGACACGCAGCCAAGGGGATGCGACGGAGGGGGCACCCACGGGTCGTGGTAAAAGCGGGAAAAGCGCGGGGAGCGCCCACGGAGAGCGCAAGGCCGCAAAGGCCGCGCGACCGGCGGCCCGGCAGGGCATCGGCGAGGGCACCGGTCTTCCGGACAGCGGCAAGCGCTACTACCGGATCGGAGAAGTCGCGCAGATCACCGGTGTGAAGCCCTACGTGCTCCGCTACTGGGAGACCGAGTTCCGCTGGATGGCTCCCGCCAAGTCGCGCTCGAAGCAGCGCCTGTATCGCAGGCGCGACATCGAGATCATCCTCCTCATCAAGCAGCTCCTGCATCAGGAGCGCTTCACGATCGCGGGCGCGCGCAAGAAGCTTCAGGAAGTCGGTGTGGGTCGTGCCCTGGACGGCCCCCAGCTGGACCTCGGCCTGGCCGGCGAGCCGCGCCAGCAGCTGCGCCAGATCCGCGAGGAGCTGGTGGAGATCCGGGCTTCCCTCGGGTGATAGCCAAGGGCCCCCGCAGGGCCCTCGAGGCACCCGAGGCCGTCAAGGGATTCCTTGGGTCCACCTCGGGGTCCACCGATGAATCGGCGGTGGAACCCCGAGACCCATTTGCCGTCACCTGCGATCCCGCCTCGTATGTGCCCCGCCCCGCCAGCGAGGCCGCACTCGAGGCCCTGGAGGCTGCGGTGCGGGGGGGCCAGCCCTGCACGGTGCTGAGTGGGCCGCCGGGGATCGGCAAGACCATGCTTCTCCGTGTCCTCGAAGCCCGCCTGCAGGGGGCGACCCGTTGCGTGCACCTTCCCTATGCGGCCCTCGAATTCGACGATCTCTGCCGCTGGGTGCTTGGATTGCTGGAGGGCGAGGCGGGCGGCGACGGCACGTGCCCGGGCCACGAGCTGCAGGCGGAGATCCGGATCGGTGCCGACCAGGGCCTCGGTCTGCTGCTCCTCCTGGACGACGCCAGTGCCCTGCCGCGGGAGACCGCTCGCTCCCTGCTCGACCTATCGAACCAAGTGGCCGGCGCCCTCCAGCTGGTGGTGGTGCCCGTCGACGATGGTCGGGCGGGGCGGGTCGTGGCCGCGCTCGGAGAGTCCCCAGCCCACGTGCGTTTGACCACCCCCATGGATCCCCGCGAGGTGGCCCACTACATCGAGCAGCACCTGCAGCGAGCGGGCGTTCCTGAGGCCCTGGCGGCGCGCTTCGATGCTGCCGCGGTCCGCCGGCTGTGGAGGGAGAGCGGCGGCAATCCCCGCCTGCTGCATGCCTACGCCACGGCCTTGCTGCGGGGCGCCGATTTCGACCCCTGCGCGCCGACCGGAGGTCAGTCGACAGGAGCCCAGGGGAAGGCTAAGCAGTCACCTCTCGGGCCGTAGCGCAGCTTGGTAGCGCGCCTGAATGGGGTTCAGGAGGTCGCGAGTTCGAATCTCGCCGGCCCGACCAATGAAATTCGCCGGTTGCGAAGCAGGCCCTGTCAACCGCGCGCCGGCTCAGCGAGGACGACGGCTTGCTGATCCCCTGGGCCGATCTACGGGTCGCGCTGGCGCGCCATCCGCACGACGAGGAGCGTGGCTTCCGTTCCACGCGTGTCTGGCGGCAGTGGCCACGGCTGCTCTGGACCTTCTACACCCAGTGAGCGAAGCGCGGCAGAACGTGGAGCTGTGCGGCTTGCCCTTGAGGCCTTGGACCGCGGCGGAGCTCGAAGACCGTGTGTTCGACGCCATGGCTCACGGGCGCGGCGGCTGGATCGTCACGGCCAACATCGATTTCCTGGCTCGGGCATCGCGAGATCCGCAAGTGGCGGCCCTGTACCAGCGAGCGGATGTCATCGTCGCGGATGGAAGGCCGCTGCTGTGGGCCGCCCGTCTGGCGGGGACCCCGCTGCCCGGGCGGGTGGCGGGATCCGACCTGGTCTGGACGCTCGCACGACGCGCTGCACAGGAGGGTCGAAGCCTCTACCTGCTGGGGGGGGCCGGCACCGCCGCCGCACGGGCCGCAGCGCGGTTTCGAGAGGCCGCGCCGGACCTCGAGATCGCGGGGTGCTCCAGCCCCTTGCTCGGCAGTCCTCCCACGGAGGCCGAGCTGGCGCCGTTGCGCGAGGAGCTCGCAGCCACCCGCCCGGATCTGGTTTTCGTGGCCCTCGGCTCTCCGAAGCAGGAGGAAGTCATCGTGGCCCTGCGCCCGCAGCTCCCAAGGGCGTGGATGCTCGGCTGCGGTGTGAGCCTCAGCTTCGTCGCGGGTGACGTCGCGCGAGCGCCGGCCTGGATGCAGCGCAGTGGTGTCGAATGGCTACATCGCCTCTCGCAGGAGCCTGGCCGGCTGGCACGCCGCTACCTGCTGGAAAATCTGCCCTTCACGATCGGCTTGCTCGGGCGTACTGCGCGGAGACGTACGCCCCGCTAGCTGCAGTCGCCTTGTCTCGCCTCTGTACAAAGGTCCGTACGCTCCACGATCGCCTCCCAGAGCCGTACCACCTCGCGCACCTCGGTCTCCGAGATCCGGGGCTCGCTCCCTGTGACGATTGCGTCCAGGAAGTCGTGGAGCATCCGCCGCTGCGGCGAAGCGTTCTGCGAGCGTGGCAGCAGGCCCCGCTGGCGCGCCCACGCCTCTGCGCCACGCATCCACTGGCGAGCGCTGGGGGCGCCCGCGTGCCAGCGTGCGACGCGGGCATCCCGGCCGAGCGAGGCCTGTAGCGTGCCGCGAGTGCCCACGGCAAGGAGTGATTGGGGGACATTGCTGTTCAGGCTGTAGAGGATCGAGGCCCAGCGGCCGTCTGGAGTGGCAAGCTCCGCATGGAGCTCATCCATCCCTGTGTCGACCGCATGTCCAAAGTCCGGTGCATGCACGTGGCCCAGCCGCGTGGCGCGGGCGTGCACCAGCGTAAGGTCCGGAAGACGTGGCACCAGCTGGTAGAGGGCGTGGGGAAGCGTCTCCCCGAGGCGCCCGCCATGGGTCTCGAAGTACCATGGGGAGGGCACGAAGCGTTGATCCCTCCGCCCGGCCAGAAAGTGCAGTGAGATCAGCTCTCCAATGTCTCCGGCTGCGAGCTTGCCATCGAGCTGCTCCGCGGCGGGGTGGAAGCGGCCGTTGTGCACCGCCGATACGCGCCGTCCGGCTGCCTTGGCGGCGACGAGCACCGCCTCCGCATCCCGGAGCCGGTAGACGAAGGGCTTCTCCACCAGCACGTGCGCGCCGGCAGCCAGGGCCTGGATGGCGAGCTCCGCATGCGATTCGGGGCGAGTCAGGATCAGCACGACGTCCGGCCGACTGGTTTCCAGCAGTTCGCTCGGATCTCCGAACGCGCGAGCTTCGGGGACGGCTGCGGCGAGGGCGCGAGCGCGGGCAACGTCCCGGTCGCAGGTGGCCACGAGCCGGGCCCGAGGATAAGCGGCGATTGCCGGCAGGTGCTCTTGCTGTGCCACCGCGCCACAGCCCACTACTGCGATACGCAGCTCCTGTGCAGCTTGCATTGCTGGGGAAGCTAGCAGTCCGGTCTTTGCTGACGCCTCCGCGCCGCGAAAGGTCACCCACACTCCGAGAAACGCCGGTTCGCTGGGATCGTTGCTACCTTCGGGGAGCTCCTGGCCGAGGTCATCCTCATGCAATCTCCGCATCCCGACATCATTCGACGGATCGATATCCAGGCCATCTCCCAGCGCTACCGCGAGGCCGCGCCGACCCACTTCTTCGCGATCGACGGTTTCCTGCAGCCGGAATTCGCGCAGCATCTGGCGGCGTCATTCCCGAGCTTCCAGGGCGCCCTGGATCGGGGAGGCAAGGAGTTCACGCGGGTGAACGAACGCGTAAAGGTGCAGCTCACGGATGCTTCGCGCTTCTCCGTGCCCGCCGCGCGGCTTCATGAGGCTCTGGCTTCTCCGGAGTGGCTGGAGTTGCTCAGTGGCGTGACGGGTATCGAGAACCTACACGCGGACCCGGAGCTGAAGGGAGGTGGCCTCCATCTGGTGGGCCCGGGAGGCGGTCTGGGGGTGCACGCCGATTTCAACTTCTTGGAGAAACGGAGGTGGTTCCGTCGCTTGAACATCCTCGTGTACCTCACTCCGGACTGGGACGAGGAGTGGGGCGGAGATTTCGAGCTCTGGGACCCGGAAGTGCGAGAGCTGCGCGAGGTAATTCCACCGCGCTTCAACTGCTGCATGGTCTTCAATACTACACGGACGAGCTTTCACGGTGTGCGCACGATTCGTTGCCCTGAAGGCGTCACGCGCAACGCCTTTGCCGCCTTCTACTACACCGAAGAGCCGCCCGAGGGCTGGAACGGCGAGTACCACAGCACGATCTACCGCGCTCGACCTGGCGAGTGGCGCAAGCGCTTCGTGGAGATGCCCCTCGACCGCGCCGCTTTTCGCATGCGCCATGCCTGGCGTGCCGCAAGGCGTCTGCGCCGGCGTGTCGGCCGCTCGTGACAGGCTCTGTGGACCGTCGGCGGTCGGTGCCGACGGCAGAGGAAGACCGCCCGATCCTGCTTCTGGGTGTGCATCGTTCCGGCACGACCTTGCTGAGTCAGATGCTTGGCAGCCATCCGCAGATCGGCTGGCTGGGCGAATTCGAGTACGCCCTGGACCCGCATCCCGCCGACGATGGCCTGCTCGGTGTGGAGGCCTACCGCGCCTGGCTGCCTCGCGATCGGCGCTTCCGGGCCCAGGGCTTCGAGGTCGATCCACATCTCGACAGCCGCACCCTGATCCGATCGTTCCTGGCCCAGGCCCGGGCTCGCAGCGGGAAGGCACAGATTGGAGCTTCCCTGCATCGGCATTTCGAGCGGGTGCCGAGGCTGTGGCCCCACGCCCGGATCATCCACCTGGTGCGAGACGGACGGGACGTGGCGCTCTCACGCGTGGGCATGGGCTGGGCAGGCAATTCCTGGGCGGCTTGTGGCCATTGGCGAGAGATCGAGGAGGCGTGGGATCGCCTCGCCGGGAAGCTGTCGAGCGACAGCCACGTCGAGCTGCGCTTCGAGGACCTGGTCCGGGACCCGGAAACAGCGCTCGCGAGGTTGGCCGACTTCCTCGGGGTGGGCTTCGACGCCGAGATGCTCCGGTATCCCGCGCGCAGCAGCTACGGGCGGCCCGATCCTTCCTTGATCGAGCAGTGGCGCGGGCGTTGTAGTGAGGCAGAGCTGGCTCGCATGGAAGCGGAGATCGGTTCGATGTTGCACCGGAGAGGCTACGCGCCAAGCGGCCCCCGCGCCAAGGCTCCCGGTCGTGTCGCCCGAATCGTTCTGCGCTGCCACGACAAAGCCTGTCGTGTTCGCTTTAGGCTGAGGCGCTATGGCCCATGGCTCGTTGGCGCGGATTTCTTCGCGCGTCGGCTCGGCCTGGGTCGCCTGCATCGGCGATTGCAGGGCCACATCGATACGATCACCGAGAGGCACCTCCGTTAGCTGTAAGCCGCGAGCATCTTGTTCAGGTCCGGCGAATGAGTGTCCGCCACGCATGGATGCCAAAGCGCGCTCCCAATGGGATCAGCATGGCGAACCCTACGATGAGGGTAAGGGGAGCCAAGCGTGCCAGGTCCTCGGTCCCGGGCCAGGGGGCGGATGCGAGCCAATGCGGTGTTACGACGCACAGGCCAGCGAGGCCAAGCCCCACGGCGGTCGCCGCGATATCATGCCCAGAGGTTCCGATCTCGTGGCTCCGCAACGCCACCGCCACGCAGCCCCACGCCGCCGCGGCCCCTCCTGCCATCCCGAGGAGCGCTCCGGCAACGCCCAGCCAGCGGATGCCGACGACGCAGCCCACGCCGGCCACTACGGTTCGTACGGCGTTGCTCCACGCAAGGCTGCGCGAGTCCCCGATCGCCAGCAGTGCCCGCCCATTGGCCTCCTGAAGCAGCCCGAACCATAGAACTGCCATGGACAGCTGGGCAATCCAGCCGGCTCCCCAGTAGCGCGGATCGTAGAGGTAGTAGAAGAATGCCGGCGATGCCGCGACACCTGCGAGGCAGATCAGCACTCCACCCGGCAGCACCAGGCGCTTGCTCGTGCGCAGGTTCGCGCGCAGGCGATCCGGGCTCGTCCGCTGCGCTTCGGAGAGGCTGGCCATCAGCACGTTCTGAACGAAGCGGCCGGTCAGGACCCGCGCGGCGCCGGAGATCAAGATGCCGATGCTGTAGACGCCGAGGAGGTCCATGGGGACCTTTCGCGCGAGTATGAACACGTCCACGCGCTGAGCCATGAAGGTGAAGGCGGTGCTCAACAGGATCCACTTTCCGAAGCTCAGGAGTTCTCGTCCATGCCCAGGGTGCCAGCGAAACCGATTGCCGACGCCGGGGATCGCCACGTGAGTGAGAAGCGTCCTGATCGCTGCCTGCACCAGGCTTCCAGCGACCAGGGCCCAGACAGAGCGGAAGGCCCAGGCCAGGGCGACCATCATCACCAGCGACACGAGCTTGCTGATCAGGCGGATCGCCACGGTGCGGCCAAGCTCGAGCCGGCGTGTGAGCGTGATCAGCTTCGTGGAGGCGAATCCGTCGAGGATGGCCACGGCGGATGCGACGGGAATCAGGGCGACGAGTCCCTCCTGGTGGTAGAAGGTCGCCGCCGGCAGGGCGAGCAGAGTCCCGATCAGCCACAAGAAGAAGCCTCGCAGCACCTGGAGAGTCCACGCCGTGTCCAGGAACTCCTGCTCGTCTCCGTGCTCGTGGCGGATGATTGCCGGCTTCACCCCCACGTTCGAGAACATCTGAAGCCCGGTATTGATCATGGACACGATCGCGATGAGCCCGAAGGCCTCCGGGAAGAGCAGGCGGCTCAGGATCAGGTTGCTGATGAGCCGAAGCAGCTGCCCGGCGCCGTTGCCGGCGAAGATCAGTGCAGTGGCGCGCACCACTCGAGTGCGAAGGGGACGGGCGCGAGAGGACATGTCAGGATCGCTGCTCATGGACCTGCGGGCCTGGACGCGCCCCGGCCGAGGCGCAGCCCATGGGTCTTAGCACATCGGCACCAGGCTATTGGCGCTTGACCCGCCCGAAGCCAGAGCGGGGACGGGCTCGCGCCCGCCCCCGCTCGAGGGTTCGTCGCCTGCCTCGTGGCTAAGGCAGGAGCACCGGAGCCGCTGGAGGACCGGAGGAGGCGGAACCCGAGCTCGCCGTTCCGCGCTCCCAGGCCCCCACGTCGATCTTGTTCACGACTCGTGAGAGCGCCAGCCCGGAGAAGTCCTCACCCCGCGTCTGAACCGCCGTACCCGCGTCCACCACAGCGACCACGCCCGCGGTGACCTGGAAGTCCCGAGCGATTGTGGGATGCGTGGCGATGAAGGGGTTCGAGCTCGCAACCACATTGTGCGCAGCCACGGTATTGCTTCCGGCATCGTCCAGGGCCTTTGGGCTCGCCAGCGGTGCATAGATCAAGTTGTTGTACACCTTGGTATTCGTGGCGCTGCCGTCCAGGCGCACGCACACTGCTCCGGGACCGGCGTCCGAGCGGTAGCAGGTGTTGTTGTAGATGCGGTTGTTCAACGGGCGCTGCACCTGTGCGGGGTCACGATTGTTGACCCAGATGCCACGGGGTCGCACCTTGGGGTTGGCGCCACTCAGGTCCAGGATGTTGTTCGCAATCAGGTTCTCTCCGCCGCGGACCAGGATCTGGCGGTAGCCGGTCGTGCCTCCGAAGCTGAGATGGTTGCGTTCTACCCGCACGAGGCGAACACACTCATTGGTGCTGGAGCCATTCTGCGGACAGAGCTCAACGAGGTTTGCCGAACCACCGCCCGCCAGGCGGTTGTCCGCGAGCATCACCTCCTGGGTGCAGGGAGACCCGTCGAAGATGTTGTGCATCTTCACCAGATGTTTGTTGCTCGGCACTTTGCGACCGAGCGAGTTGTGAGAGACCACGCCACCTCGTAGAAACTGGAAGCGGACGGTGTGCTCGATTCCATCCGCATCGCCGACGTTGTTTCCCATGAAGAGAAGGCGCTCGGCGCCACCGAAGAAGTCGTTGTTCCCACTGTCGGAGGGACGGGAGAGGGACGTGGAAGCCACGATGGCCACGCCGTTGTTCATGTTCGCGCTGCCCGGGGTGGGGCCTCCATTGACGGAGAACATGAAGGGCTTCGCGACGTTCTTTACGTCCACGCGGAAGATCAGCAGGTTCTTCACCTGTCCCGAAGCGCCGGCGTAGAAAGCCGTCCCGCTCTTGGGATCGTCGTTTCCGGCGACCTCGATGTACATGATCCGCAAGCCACTGGCGCCGCGGGTGAAGGACTGCATCGTGGTGCTGCCCTGCTGGATGACGGGCTTTGGGCCCGTGCCGTAGGCGCCGATGATCGCCGGCCCCGAGCCGGAGTACTTGTAGTTCCCACCGTTGGTCCAGCTGTCGCCGCGCCTGAACAGCAAGCGTCGGCCGCTTGCCAGGTAGGCGGAGCGAATACTCTCGAAGGACGCACCCGAGGTGACCTTGCGTGCATTGTTGCAGACGCCGTTCGGGTCCTTGAAGTCGCCATTTCGGCTCACACAGATTGTATTGGTGCCTGCGAAAACCTGGTTCGGATCGCCTACGTTGATCGTGACGGTCCGGGTGCTCGTCCCGCCCTGGCCGCGCACGATGAGCTTCGCGGTGTAGGTGCCAGGGGTCTCGTAGACATGGCCTGCCAGGGGGCCGACGTCCTGGCACCTGCTCTTGCCAGAGTAGGCCCAGACCAGGGCCTTCGAACGGCAGGCTGTGTCCCCGAAGTCCCACTCGTAGGCGAGGTCCAAGAAGGCGTCGGTGCTGGAGAGGCCGGATTCCGTGGTGCCACGCGCATCGAAGAAGACCGCCAGCGGTGCCACGCCGGAGCTCTGGTTGGTAGCGAGCTTGGCGGAGACAGCCGCAGCCTGGGCGGCCACCAGGACGCCAGCAAGCAGGCAGAGAATCGGTCGGCTCCAGCCGGCGGGGCGCAAGCGGAAGGTCATGGAGAACTCCTCGTGTAGAATGTCTTTCCGTACACCATCGTGGGATCCCGTATTCTTGGAAGTGATCGTACTCACAAGGGTTTTTCCTTCTCCGGCGCTCCCGTGAATTTTCACACCGAAGCGAGGGGGCGCGAGGCCGGACGGTCGGGGATATCCCGGAGGAAGGTGCTCGTGATCACCTTCTCGGGAGTGGAGGGGGCAGGTAAGAGTACCCAGGCCCGCTGGACGGCGCAGTGGCTGTCTGAGCACGGTGTGCCGGCGGAGGCGCAGGCATTCGTCGAGTTGGGGTTCTCGACTCGCGTGCTGCGGGGCCTGCGCAGGCTGCGAAGCCGGCCCGCGCCCCATCGGCGCATGGCCGGGCCGGGCCCCGCGGCTCCGGGTTCCGGTGGTTCCCCGGGAAGCCCCGCGGCCCTGCGCCGTCGAATGACCTGCCTGGTGGACATCCTCCTGTTTCGGCTGGCCCTGCAGCGTGCAGCCCGCCGGGGGGTGCAGGCGTGGGTCTGCGATCGCTACTTCTACGACGCGCTCAGCCGTTTGACCCTTCGCGAAGGCCTTTGGATGGCCTGGGTACGCCGCATCATGCCGGTGCCGGACCTGGCGTTCCTCCTCGAGGTAGATCCCGAGATCGGGGCGCGACGGCGCCGGACGGCTGAAGCGGGCTACCACGCTGCCCGCGCGCGAAGCTTCGAGCAGCTGGGCTCGTTGGCGCCGTCCTGGCAACGCGTTCGCAGTGAAGATCCCTTGGCCACTCGCCAATGCCTGGAAGGACACCTCGAGAAGCTCGTGGAGCGCTAGACGGAAGCTCTGTGGCGCCGGGTCGCCATGGGTGGCAGAGGCAAACCCGGGATTGACCGGTCCGCCGGGGAGCGTGCGGCGTTCGGACAGCCTCGGAGGGGAGGCGTCTCAGCGGGGGCCGCGGCCCAGCAGGTCCGCAAAGCGTCCGCTCGGCGGCACGGCTGGCTGGGTCTCCGGGCCCAGACCACGGCCGGATCCGGACGGAGGGTTCTGGGGGCCCGTTTCCGAGCCGTCGTCTGGCACGCTGCGACGTCGAAGGCGGGTCACGACTCCATAGAGTGCCCCGGACAGGTAGAAGGGCCACGGGCCGTATTCTCCATTTGGAAGCATGTCCACGGCACGGGCTGCCACGCACAGTGCGACGCAGGCCACGAGCATCGGAGCCATTCCCTGTGGCAGCTGTCGGCGCCGCCGGAAGGCGACCCAGATCGGGCCAAGCAGCAGGGCAAGGGCCCCGACCAGGCCCACGACGCCCCGCTGGCCAAGCCGGAGAATCCAGAAGCCGTCCACCTCTCGGATGCGGCTCCCATCTTCCTCGTCGATGAGTGCGCGATTGAAGCCGCCCCAGCCCAGCAGAAGCTTCTCGCTGGCCCGCCCCGTGAGCTTGTCCTCCGTCTTGAAGCGGTGTTCGAGGGACGCGGCGCGGCGTGTGTTCACGGTGGCCGCGGCCTCGAGGAGGGCATGGGTCGGTCCGGCACCGAGCAGCCGCGCGGCGGGGTAGACGCACACGATCACGGCAAGAACCGCCGCGACGCGCAGAATCGCTTCCGGACGCAGGAGCCACTGCACGGGGACCAGGATCAGGCCGTACACGATCGACCCCAAGCTCCGGCAGAGGATCAGGATGACGAACAGGTAGGGGGGTACGAAGCGAGTCACGACCGGGTGCACCAGCGTCTGGCCGCTGCGACGGAGGGCGACCGCGGCGAGGACCGTCGTGAGCATGAAGCCGCCCAGGGCGATCCCGCTCTCCATGAAGAGCATCGGTCGAAATCCACCCAGGCGGTAGGCCGTGATGAACCGATTGGCGTGGAAGCCGTATATCCAGAGATGCATCTGGGGGCTCAGGCGCATCTCCACCAGGGCGAGCAGGGAATAGACGATGCCCGCCCACACGAAAGCCCGGAGGAGATCGCGCAGGGCTTCCGGTGTGCGGATCAAAGCCTTGCCCATGAAGAAGGGCAGGCCGTATGCGAGCAGGTCGCGGACCACCATGGAGAGGATGTCTCGTAGGCCGAGGCCCGGGACATGGATCCGGGCATAGATGGGCTCGTGGTTGGTGAGGGTGGTTCCAATGGCCCCTACGGCTAGCACGAGGATCCAGAGGTCAAGGCCCCTTCCGGGAGATGCCGCCAGCAGCTGTCTGCGGCCCATCCAGAGACAGCCGAGGAAGGCTGTGAGCACTCCGGCCGTGTTCTTGTCGATCGGCGGCAGGAGGGGGAGATCCCATCCGCCCCGCACGGGGAGGAACATGGAAGCCAGGAGGATGCACGCGGTCACCGCCTTGCGTGGGGGCATCCGCAGGAAGAGTGCGAGCCCTCCGGCCAGAAAGCATCCGATCGCGACTCTGGGATCGATCACTTGTACTCGATCAGCCCATTGGCGGGGGAGCGAAGTCGGCGCCACAAATGCAGGGCCATCCCGTGGAGGGTGGGGAACTTTGCCAGCGTGCACGACGCAGCCCAGAGTGCAGAATCGCCGGACGAACGGCGCTGGCGCTCGCGGACAAAAATCCTTCCGATCAGCGCAGCATAGAGAGCCACTCCCCACACGCCCACGACTCCGACACTGGTGATGGCAGCGGCCGTGCAGACTGGAACCAGGCCGCCCCAGAAGACGGCGGAGCCCGCCCTCCGAGCCTCGGAAACGCGCAAGGCATAGCCCTTGCGCCGCCAGGCCTCGGCGAGGGCGTAGCCCGCGCGGATCTGTCGGGCCCACCACTGGCCCGCTCGCAGGCCGGTGGCGTCATGGCTGCTCATCTCGGCGGGAATGCGTTCCAGTACCCAGCCGGCCCGGCGCAGCCGTGCCGCAAAATCGGGATCCTCGCCGGCGACCAGCGTCTCGTCGTAGCCCCCCGCCTCGAGAAAGGCCCCCGTCTGCACCAGCACGTCGCCCGCGAAGGTCTCGACGGGGCCGATGGGTGCGTTCCATTCGAAGTCGAGCAGCCGGCTCCAAAAGCTGGACTCCGGCTGCCATTCTCGCCGGCGTCCGCACACGCCTCCAAGCTCCGGGTGTGTCTCCAGGTGGGTTCGGGCGAGGGAGAGCCAGCTCTCCTCCAAGGCACAGTCTCCGTCCACGAACTGGACGAGGGCGAGGTTCGGGAGCAGCTCCTGCGCGGCGGCGAAGCCCGCGTTTCGCGCCCGCGCCGCCGAGAGAGGGGTCTGGCCGTCCAGCGTCACCACGCGGTCCACCTGGGAGCGGGCGCGCTCGACGCTGGCGTCGCTGGAGGCACTGTCCACGTACACCAGCGCGTCGGCGCATCCCTGCGCTGCCCGCAGGGATCTTTCGAGGCGGGTGCCCTCGTTTCGGCCGATGACCACGATCGCCAGTGCGCCGTCCGCGGGGCTGCGGCCGGATCCTTGGGCACCGGAACCGCTCTTGGGCATCCCCCCGCTTCCCATCGCTGCCGTCATACTCAATTTCCGTACCGCCGACCTGGTGCGGAAGTGTATCGACTCCCTCCTGAGCCGGGTTGACCCAGGCCACAAGGTCCTCGTGTCCGTGGATTCTGCACGCGGATGCCCCGCCCCCGGTTTGTTTCGACAAGCTGCGGGCCCATTCGGGATGCCGGCGGGGCGAGTGTGGGTCAAGGGGAAGAGAGGATCCGCCGAAATGGCGGGGTGGCATGAAGTTCCCGCGGCGTTCAGGGGCTCCCCTGCGGGAGCCGGACGGTTCTGACGCAGACCCCGGCGATGACCCGCAGACCGTGCGCGGCCGCTTCGGCATCGAGGCGCTGGAGGAGGACGAGGAGCTGCTCGATGCGGCGCTCTTCGAATCCATCCAGAGCCGCTTCGAGGCCGCCCGCGAGGACGTGGAGGGCGATGCAGCCGCTCGCGCCGAGGGACCTTCGCAGGCGGACGACGCGGTGGAAGAGCTGCTCCTGGAGGACGTCGCCACGGGTCCCGAGCCGCGGCGACGTCGCGGCGACGTGCTGCCGCCGCCTGCCTCCATTGCCGGGGTGGTGGAGCTCGAGGAGGCGCTGCGGACGGCGCCGGACCTGGAGGCCATTGCGCGCATTGCCCTGCGGCTGGCCCGTCGCTATGCGTGCGGCGCGGCTCTCTTCGTAGTGCAGCGCGACCTGATCGCGGGCCTGCGGGCCGAGATCGATGAGCAGGATCGGTCCGTCGAGGGCATCCTGGTTCCCCTGGCAGCCGAGAGCCTCTTCTCGCGTTCCCTGGCCAACCGACGGGGGATGTGCCGGCGCGGCGCTCACTGCGACATCGACGCGCGCATCCTGCGCGCCCTCGGCCGCAGCCGCGAGCAGGAGTTTCTCGTTGCGCCTGTCCTGTTGCGCGGCCGCGTGATGAGCCTGCTCTACGCGGACAATGGTCCCGCTCCGCTTCCCGCCACCTCACTGGCCGCGCTTGGCGCACTGGCGGGGGAGATCGCCGCGGCCTTCGAAGCCGTCATCCTGGCTCGTAAGCGGCGTGGATCCTGACCCAGGCTCAGAGTGTCTCGCGGACGATTTGGTCGCACGCGGGATCGAAGCGGAAGCGCACCCCCATTGTTTCGCGCTCCACATGAGCGACATACTTGCCAAGCTTCACCCGTACTCCCTCGTGAGCGCAGGTGCGCACCACCACCTCTGCCGCCAGCAGCAGCTCGTGTTCCCGCTGATGTCGGGTCTGGGCGGCTGCCTCCTCCTCCTGCTCCGTCGGGTCTTCCTCGGGTAGCTCGACGGCATGTCCGTGGGCCGCCAGTACGCGGTGCACCTCCAGGACGGGAGGGTGCAGCACCCCTGCCTCCAGCAGTGTGCCGCCGCCCGAGGGTGAGCCAGCCTCGTTGACCTCCACGCGGAGCTCGGCGCGTGCTTCGCCGCCAATCAACCTTCCCGCCACCTCTATGGTTCGCGCCTCGATCCGGCTGTTCACGGCGTGGGTCTGCACGCACACGCTCTGCCCCGCCTCGATGCGCGCGTTCTGGGTGTGCCTTGCCGCCACGTCGTGGGCGCAGCTGACCAGGCCGTGGTCCAAGCCGATGACGCCGCCGTCCACCCGCACGGATCCCGAGGCGTAGATGCGGCCTCCGTCCACGCGGCCATGAATCTCCACGTCGCCATCCACCCGGATCTCGAAGTTGCGCCGCAGCTGGCCTTTGATGCTGAGGCTTCCCAGGGTGTCGAGGTGCCCGGTGCTGACGTCCACGTCGCCCTCGTGCTTGTGATGGTCCACGACGTCGAGGAGGGCACCCAGGTCGTGGCGCAGGACACCGGCGCGGGTGGCCACGATGGATCCGTCCTTGGCCTCCTTCACGCCCTTGCCGAGGCGCGTCTTCTCTGGCTTGCCGTCAGCCGCCGGGATGCGCGCGCCACGCACGTCCACCCCAGCCTCCCCCTTGGTGGGCTTGGAGCGTCGGGCGACCTCCTCTCCCTGGGCGACAGGGGTCAGCAGGGCGCGCTCGAAGAGGTCCATGCTGCCATCTTCCCGGAGTGTGCCCGCCTGGAGGCCTACCTCACGCTGCAGCGAGAGCTGCCCATCTTCCCCGGGCTTGGCCGGCCGGCCCTGGGCCACGCGCACGTCGGGCTGCTCGAAGCTCTCCTCGGCGAGCCCCTCGTCGAGCGCTTCACAAGCGGGCTCATCGAGGCCCTCCCGGATCCCCGCCTTGGACAGAGCCGCGCGTAGGGCCCCGGTTGCGAGCGGGGGCCCCGGGCAGATCGAGACGTGGGCCTCAGCGCCGTCCTGCGACAAGGTGATCTGGATACGTTCCTCGGCCATGGGCACCCCGGGTGCTGAACATCCCATCGGCCAGACACTTGGGGGGAAAGATGGGGCGTTTCCCCGAGGCCTTCGAGGCGGCTAGTTGGCGTGCGGTGTTTCCACGCCGTGCTGGGCTACGGGGAAGCGAGTTGACGATCTGTCAACTCTGGCTAGCCTCGCGAAATGGACGTGGGGCTGCTCGGGATCTTCCAGAACTACCAGGGGCGCCGGACGGACCCCGAAGTCGTGGCAGGCGAGCTTCAGCTGGCGTTGCAAGCCGAAGCGCTGGGCTACGACAAGGTCTGGGCGGCGGAACACCACTTCACCGACTACTCGGCGTGCCCGGACAACCTGGAGTTTCTGGCGTTCGTGGCGGGTCGGACCCGGCAGATCCGTCTAGGCACCGGGGCGGTGATCGTGCCCTGGAACGATCCCCTGCGCGTGGCGGAGAAGGTGGCGTTCCTGGATCACCTCTCGGAGGGGCGCCTGGTCCTCGGGCTGGGTCGCGGACTCTCACGCCTGGAGTACAGCCACTTCCAGATCGACATGAGCGAGTCGCGAGAGCGCTTCGACGAGGCCTCGCAGATGATCCTCGACGCCCTCGAAAAGGGCTTCATCGAGGGCGCGGGCCCGTACTACCCGCAGGTCCGCACGCCCATCCGCCCCCAACCGCGTACGGGCTTCCGCGAGCGACTCTACGCGGTCGGCATGTCGCCGGAGTCCGTTTTGCAGGCGGCGCTGCTGGGAGCGCGCCTGATGACCTTTTCCCAGCAGCCCTGGGAGATGTACAAGGAGGGGCCGCTGCACGTATACCGGGAGGCCTTCCGTCGCCACCACGGCGGGGAGCCGCCGCCGCCGTTGGTCGGAGACCTGATGTTCTGCCATGAGGACGCCGGCCGTGCCGAGGAGCTCGCCCGGGAGTATATGGCGGCGTACTTCCTCACCATCGTGAAGCACTACGAGCTGATGAGCGAGCACTTCAAGAAGGCTCGGGGCTACGAGCACTACGCGAACGCTGCGGAGCTCTTTCGCCAGGTCGGTCTCGATCCCGCGCTCCAGACCTACGTGGACGTGCAGTGCTTCGGCACCCCCCAGCAGATCCTCGAGAAGCTGCGCTGGCGGCGCGAGCTGATCGGCGACTTCGAGCTGGCGATGATCAGCTGGTACGGCGGGATGTCTCTGGAGACCGCGGAGGGGAGCATCGGGCTCTTCGCGCGTGAAGTCCTGCCCGAGCTCCACCGCTGGTAGTCCCTCAGCGCACGGCGCGCTGGGCCTTGCCCACGAGCCCCCCCCGTGTGGACCGGTGCCGAGGGCGAGCCGGCTCAGAAACGCCCACGCGGGTCGACCCGAGGGTCTAGGCTGGGACCGTACGGGCCAGCGCGTAGTCGCCCGCATCATCCACCAGGGCCTGCCAGCCGGGGTAGACCACGATGGTCGTGAAGCTCTCCTCGATCACGGCGGGCCCCTGGAGCTGACTACCCGGTGCAAGCGCGGGCCCGGCGTGGATCGGCACTTCCTCGAAGCCGCGGCCGAGGTTTGCCCGGCGCTTTCGCCCGGCCTCGGCGCGGTGGCGCTCCTGATGGAGACCGCTTCCGAAGCGGGGTTTTGCGATCGATGCAGACATGGCCAGGCGCACCCCGGTAATCTCCGGCTCCTCTCCCATTCTGCTGTGGCCGTACTCCTCCTCGTGCTGCTGGTGGAAGCGCTCGATTGCGCGCTCCAGCATCTCGCTGGCGATGAAGGCGAAATCCCGCGGACCCTTCACCTCGGCGACGTCCACTGCCAAAGACCAGTTCTGGCCGGGGTAGCGCAGGCTCAGCTGATAGCGGGCGCAGAGCGTGTCGCGGCGATGGCCTGCGGCCGCCAGATGGGACTCAGCACGTCCGTCGAGCTCCTCGAAGAGCTCCCGCAGACGAGCGACATCCGCCGCTCTGGCGGGAGAGAGGTACGAGCGTTCTTCGTCGATGGCCGGTGCAGCCGCCAGGGCCCCCAGAGCCGAGAAGGCAGGGGAAGCCTTGGGGACCAGTACCCGGTCGATGCCCAGCTCCTGCGCCTGGCTGGCCGCGAAGACCGGACCGTTGCCGCCGTAGGCCAGCATGCAGAGCGCGCGCGGGTCTGTTCCCCTCTCTGCCGTCAGCCGGCGCACGGCCTGGGTCATGTTTGCGTTCACCACGCGCCAGCAGTCGAAGGCCGCCTCCTCGACAGAGCAGCCCAGCGGCCCGGCCACGTGCTCCCGGAAGGCCTTCTCCACGCCTGCGGCGCAGAGCTTGAAGCGGCCTCCGGCAAACTCCGACTCCGTCGATAGCATGCCCAGCACGAGGATCGCATCCGTGACGGTGGGCCGGGTTCCGCCGCGTCCATAGCAGACGGGGCCCGGGTCGGCGCCGGCGCTCTCCGGGCCCACCTGCAGCGCGCCGCCGTGCACGTAGCACAGGGAGCCCCCTCCAGCGCCCAGGGTCTCGACGCTTACCATCGGCAGCCCCACGACATAGCGGTGGTGCCAGTTCCAACCGGGCTCTGCGGGTGCGCTGCCGCGGCGTACCAGGGAGACGTCGTAGCTCGTGCCTCCCATGTCCACACAGAGCAGGTCGGGCTCCCCCTTGGCGACACCGACCTGGGCACCTCCGATCACCCCTCCCGCCGGCCCGGAGGCCAATACCCGCACGGGTGCTGCGCGCAGGTAGTCCCGGGTCATGACGCCGCCGCTCGACTGCATCACCAGCAGCTCCCGTTCGTAGCCTGCCGCGTGCAGGCGCTCTGCGAGGCGATCGAGATAGCCGGTGACGCGCGGCCCGATGTACGCGTTGACGACCGTCGTGCTGGTGCGCTCGAACTCGGGAGCCTTGGGCATGACCTCGTGGGAGAGGGAGATGGCCGCCTCGGGGAGGGCTTCGCGCACCAGCTCGGCCAGCCGTCGCTCGTGGGCGGGGTTGACGAAGGAGAAGAGCGTGGAGATCGCCACACTCTCGACTCCCTGCACGGCCAGCCGGCGGATGGCCTGCCGCGCGGCCTCCTCGTCCAGGGGCTGGTGCACGGAGCCGTCGTGGAGGATGCGCTCGGGCACCGCCTGGCGCCGGCGGCGTGGCACGATGGCCGGGGGGGGCGCGAGGCGCACGTCCCAGATGTCTTCCTTGTAGCCGCGCCGCAGCTCCAGCTCGTCCCGGAAGCCCTGGGTGGTGAGCAGACCGGTGACGGCTCCGTCCATCTCGATCAGCGTGTTGTCCGCCACGGTGGTGCCGTGCACCAGCGCTTCGACCCGCGCCAGGAAACGGTCAAGCGTCAGGCCCTCCCGCTCGGCCAGGCGGGAGAGACCCTCCATCACCGCTTCGGAGCGGTCCAGGGGGGTGGAGAGGGTCTTCTCGAGCACCACTTCCTCGCCCTTCAGCAGGGCGAAGTCCGTGAAGGTGCCGCCGATATCCACGCCCACGCGCCAGCTCACGCCCGCTCTCCCTGGATGCGCGCGGCCCGTTGCTGGCTGCGCAGGGCTGTGGTGGCCGCCTCGTCCACCTGCAGATCGTAGTCCTCCAGGCTGCCTGTCAGCACCACTCCGTAGTGGCTGCGGGCGGCGGCAAGGCTCACGTACTCGTCCAGCACATCCTCCCGCACGGCCTCGGGAGTCCGCTGCAAGGGGTCCTCGAAGCCCGCGCCCCCGCCGTACTGGTAGGCCATGACCGCGCCGGCGGGGAGCGGTACCTGCACGGCGCCTTCCACCTCGTACTCGTCCGGCGTCCCCACTAGGAAGCGGTTCCCGTAGGGCCCCGCATCCTCGCCCCCGCGGAGGCCCCGCAGTGGGTGCTTCTTGGAAACCATCCAGGCCACTGCAGTGACGGGCTCCAGCACCTGCTTCACGTTCCGTGTGCCGGGCTGCCCCCGCCAGCGGCCCGCTCCGCCGGTATCGGTGGTCAATTCCCGCCCCAGGTTGATCACCGGGAAGCGGCTCTCCGCTTCCTCGGCGGTGGCCAGGATCAGGTTGCCAAGGCCGCTGCACAGGGCCCCCCAGCCGTCGATGCCGCGGGCGGCGGACGCGTCGGAGGCGCGCACATCGACGCCCTGATCCATCCACATCTGCCCTTCGGCGTCGAAGCCCACTACGGCGTTGGGCATGCCGAGCTTGTAGACCTGGGGCGAGGAGCGGTCGGGGAGAATCTGCGAGAGGGCCACGCAGATGGCCTCGCCCACCTCTACGGCCGGGTGGAAGGCGCCCAGCGCCACGGGCTTGCCCGGCGGAGGCTGGAGGATGGAGCCCTCGGGAACGAGGATCTCCACGGCGTCGAAGAGCCCCTCGTTCTTGGGGATGCTCGGGTCCACCATCGAAGCCAGCTGGGCCATGGCGTAGCCGCGGGTGTTGGAGAAGGTGTTCCACACGCAGACCAGCTCGGGGCGATCATCGCTGCCGCCGAGGTCCACCGTAAGCTGGTCGCCTTCGACCCGGCAGGCGACGTGGACCCGCACGTCCGGGTGGCCCACGGTATCCGCGTCGATGAAGACCTCGCCTTCGTAACAGCCGTCCGGCCAGCGCGCGACCTCCTCGCGAAAACGCCGCTCGGTCTCGCGAATGTTCCAGTTGACGGCGGCGCGCACCTCGTCCGCTCCGTAGTGCGCGACCAGCTCTCCGAGCCGGCGCGCGCCCAGCTCCGTGGCCGAGATCATGGCCGCGATGTCACCTGGGAAGGAAGGCAGACGGTTGTTGCGTACGATCATCTCGAGGACGTCCCGGCGGCGCTCCCCGCGGTGCACCAGCTCGAGGCCCGGGATGATCATGCCCTCCGCGTAGAGCTCCAGGGCATCCACGGAGAACCCCCCGGGGTCCTTGCCGCCGGTATCACCCTGGTGGGCCTGGAGCGCCTGGATCAGCACCACCTGCCCGGTGTCGTCGAAGACCGGGGCGTAGACGGTGTAGTCCGGCAGGTGCCCGCCGCCGTGCTCCGGATCGTTCGCCACGAAGACGTCGCCCGGGCCCCAGGCGTCGGCGGCTGCGTGCTCGAGGCCGTAGCGCACACACATGGGCGAGATGAAGAGCAGCTGCGGGATGCCCACGGAGATGCCGGCCAGGCGGCCGTGGCCGTCGAGGATGCTGCCGTTGCGCTCGTTCGACTGATTGATGATGGCGGAGGAGGCGCAGCGCCCCAGATGCGTGGCGACCTCGTAGCAGATGGTCTCGAAGGCGCCGCGGAGGATTCCCGCTGTGACCGGATCGACCTGGGCCCCGCTGGGCAGGGGAGGGCGCCGGGCCGCCAGGCGGCGATTGGTCTCGAAGAGCAAACGGGCCTCCACGCGAAGTTGACGAACCGTCAAAACGTATCCAGGCTCTGGCACGGGTGTCAACCAGGCGGCTCGCCTCGCAGCTTGCAAGGTGCCGGAGGGCGGGCCTCTACCGCTGGGACCGCTCGTGGGCGCATGGTATGGTTCCGCCGGCATGCGCCCGGTCCGGGCGTGTCGCTCCGAGGATGTGTGGCCCAGGATCCCTCACCTTCCGGCGGGCCCGCTCCTACACCTGTCCGGCGCCCCTGGTGGACCTATGTCATCCCGTATCCGGGCCGGGTGCCGAAGCTCGGACGTCCGCAGTGGCGGCTGCTGGGGCTGCTCTCGGCGGCAGAGCTCTTCGACCAGTATGACATGGGGATCCTGAGCTTCGGGCTGCACCACATCCAGCAGGGGCTTGGGATCGGCGAGGCGGATGTCGGGGCCGTGATGGCCGCCGTGCGCCTCGGGGTGGTGCCGGCGCTGGCCGTCACGCTGCTGGCCGATCGCCTGGGCCGGCGCCGGCTGCTGCTGGTCACGATCCTGGGCTTCACCCTCGCGACCTTTGCGACGGCCTTCTCGCGCAATGTCCACGATTTCATGGTCTTCCAGTTCCTGGCACGGTTGTTCATCTATGCCGAGACCATGCTTGCGGTGGTGGTGCTGGCGGAGGAGCTGCAGGCCTCTGATCGCGGCTGGGGGATCGGCATGCTGGGGGCGTTGGGAGCCCTGGGCCACGGGCTCGCGGCGATTGTCTTCGGCTTCGTGGAGGTGCTGCCGTTTGGCTGGCGGGCGCTCTACGCGGTCGGCATCCTGCCCATGCTCCTGGTGGCGTGGCTGCGCCGCACACTGCCCGAGACGCGGCGTTTCGAGCGCCATCGCGAAGCCCGTCGCGACCGCGGCAGCTGGCGGGACTGGCTGCGGCCTCTGGCGAACGTGATCCGCATGTACCCGGGCCGTATTGCGGTGGTCTGTGGGGCGCTGGTGCCCCTGGAGTTCACGGTCATGACGGCGGCGGCCTTCATGGTGAAGATCCTCCAGGAGGTGCACGGCTACACCCCAGGCGAGGTGACACTGCTCTACATCGGGGGCGGTGGGCTGGCGATCCTCGGCAACGTCGCTGCCGGCGCCCTGAGCGACCGGCTGGGCCGACGCCTGGTGATGAGTGTGCTGGTGGGCGCGGCGGGGATCGGCTTCTACGGCTTCTACAACCTGCGCGGCTGGCTGGTGCCCGTGGCCTGGATCGTCCAGGTCTTTGCCATTACGGGCGTCGGCGTGCTCTTCAAGGCCCTGGGCAGCGAGCTCTTCCCCACTTCCTATCGCTCCACCGCCTCGGGCATCCGGGCGATCGCCGGCACCCTCGGTGGGGTGGCCGGGCTGGCCCTCGAGGGGCGTCTCTATGAGCTGGCGGGCTCGCATGCCGCCGCCATCACGCTCATGATCCCGAGCCTCATCATCCCGCCGCTGGTGATCTACGCCTTCCTCCCGGAGACGGCGACCCGCGAGCTCGAGGACATCGCGCCAGAACGCTGAGCGGGGTCGGGCTTGCTGACCCCGTGGGGATGGGTCTACCTTCCCCGACCGGGGGGACCTGGGGGTGGGCGAGCCCGAAGTACGCAGAGCCAGCGGTGGTGCTGGGCCTGGAAGTGGGCCGGGCGCCGGGGGAGGCGATCGCCGGGTCGCCGCCCGCCGGCGCATGGTCCAGCGGCTGCGCGAGGAAGGGCTGCGGGATGCCCGGGTCGAGGCCGCATTGCAGGCGGTTCCACGCCACCTGCTGGTCCCCGAGGCCCTCGCGCACCGCGCCTATGATCCCACTGCCGCGCTGCCCATTGGCGAGGGCCAGACGATCTCCGCCCCGGACATTGTCGCCACGATGACGGCGTTGCTCGAGCTTCAGGGCGGGGAGAGCGTGCTGGAGGTGGGTACCGGCTCCGCCTACCAGGCGGCCGTGCTCTCCCATCTCGCCCAGCGCGTGGTCTCTGTCGAGCGGGTTCCGGCGCTGGCGAAGCGCGCCCGCAAGGCGCTGGATCGCCTTGGCATCACCAACGTGGTGGTGCAGCTGGGCGACGGTACGCGGGGCTGGCCGGCGGGGGCGCCTTACGACGCCATCGTGGTCACGGCTGGGGGCCCTGAGGTCCCGCAGCCCCTCGTGGACCAGCTGGCGCCGCGGGGGCGTCTGGTAGGTCCCTTTGGGGAGCGTGGCGCCCAGGACCTCGTCCGGGTGGTCCGTGAAGCCGACGGCCGAGTTCGCCGAAACATCCTGGGGAAATGTCGCTTCGTAGATCTGATCGGGGAGCACGGCTGGGCCGCCTAGCGCGCTGCGCCCGCATTCTGGCGTGCGCGCTGCTCGCGCTCGCGCTGTTGGACTGTGCCACCACCCCAGCGGGGGGTGTGGTCCACACGGTCCGCCCCGGCGAGAATCTCTACCGGATCGCCCACTACTATCACGTGCCGGTGCGCAAGTTGGTCGCGGCCAACCACGTCGCGGACGTCCACGAGATCCCAGTCGGAACGCGCCTCTGGGTCCCTGGTTCACGGCGCCGCCCCCCGGCGGCCGCCCTGCACCCGCCGCTGACGGACGCTGCCGCAGCGCGGGTGGCGCACAAGGCTGCGCTGCACGCTCGGGCTGGCCAGCCGCGCTTTGACTGGCCCCTGCACGGCCGCATCACCTCGCGCTTTGGCTGGCGCGGCCGTCATATGCACGAGGGCCTCGACATTGCGGCCCGCTCCGGCTCCCCGGTGCGGGCGGCGCGGGCGGGGCGGGTGATCTTCAGCGGCAAGCTCAGCGGCTATGGCAATGTGGTGATCGTGCAGCACGATCCCGACTACGCCTCGGTCTATGCGCACAACCGCCGCAATCGGGTGCGCAAGGGCGCCCACGTGAAGCGGGGCCAGCTGCTGGCGGAAGTGGGCGCCACAGGCCGGGCCACCGGTCCTCACCTGCACTTCGAGATCCGGCGGGACGAGCACCCGCAGGACCCGCTAAGGTTCCTGCGTTGAAGCTGCCGTCCACTGGAGAGGGGTCGTGAACGCGGAAGAGCTCAAGCATTACATTCGGGATATCCCGGACTTTCCCAAGCCTGGCGTTCTTTTCCGTGATGTAACCCCCCTGCTTCTGGAGCCGCGCGCCCTCCAGGCCGCCGCCGATCTCGCGGCGGAGCCCTTCCGGGCCCTCGGTATCGAGCGGGTCCTCGGCGTCGAGTCGCGGGGCTTTCTGCTCGGTGCGCCCGTCGCTCTGGCCTTGGAGGCTGGGCTTGTCCTGGTCCGCAAGGAGGGCAAGCTCCCCTACAAGACCCACCAGGTGAGCTACGACCTGGAGTACGGCAATGACACGGTCGAGATGCACGTGGACTCGGTAGAGGTGGGCCAACGGGTGCTGATCCTGGACGACCTGATCGCCACGGGAGGCACGGCCGGGGCTGCCGTTCGCCTCGCCCAGGAGGCCGGCGGGAAGGTCGTGGGTTGCGCCTTCCTCATCGAGCTCACGGCGCTCGGTGGCGTGGCCAAGCTGGGGGTGGACCGGGTCCACTCGGTGCTGCGCTACTGAGCCTCGGGCAGCGGATGGAGGACCAGGACCGGGATCGGGCGCCCGGCCCTGCGCTGGTAGCGGCGGTAGAAGGGATAGACGCCGCAGAGCCGCTGCCAGAGCCGCTCGCGCTCCGCGTCCCTGGTGACCCGGAAGCGGACGGGGAGGCGGCGGCGCACCACCTGCACGGCCACGTCATCCGGCCTCGCGTGCAGATTGGCCAGCCATTCGGGGTTCCGGGAATCCCCGGCATTGGAGGCGACCACCACCAGGCCGTTGGCCTCCGGGTCCTCGAGGTAGAGCAGGGGCGTGAGGTAGAGGCGCCCGCTGTGGCGACCCACGTTCTCGAGCAGCAGGAAGCGGAGGCCCAGCGCCCGCCCCCCCAGGCGGCCACGGCTGGTCTGGAAGATCCAGCGGTGAACCCAGGTGATGGTGGCCAGGAGCCAGCGGATGTTCGGCAAAGGGTCTCCTGGCCGATCAGGCGCGCAGCTGCTCTGCGCGCCGCAGGATGAAGCGGCGGTAGGCCGGGCCGGGGAAGAAGGTGAGCCAATAGCTCACGGCCACGCCGAGGCCCAGGAGCGCCGTGCCGGTTAGCGTGAACGTCACGGAGACGTTCCCCTCCATCACCCCCCCTGTGACCGCGCCT
>Ga0114931_10002254_pt1 | contig 24535 bp, 24 predicted proteins | sample 2SBtaG_FD_89579 | JGI IMG/M metagenome (GOLD analysis project Ga0114931, IMG submission 89579) | Deep subsurface microbial communities from Kolumbo volcano to uncover new lineages of life (NeLLi) - 2SBTROV14_V59a metaG | ecosystem: Environmental > Aquatic > Marine > Volcanic | place: Kolumbo... | reverse complement strand
CGGTGATGGCGGGCTGAGCGGAAAGCCGATTTTAGCACGTTCAAATGAAGTAATTAAAAAGATTTACAAACATTCTCGAAAAAAAATGCCAATTATTGGCGTCGGCGGTGTATTTAATGCAGAAGATGCTTTTGAAAAAATTGCTTCTGGAGCTTGCTTAATTCAGGCTTACACAGGTTTTGTTTACGGTGGAATTGGGTTTGCGCGGAATGTGAATAGCGGTTTGATTCAAATTCTTGAAGAAAGGGGTTTTAGGACTCTAGATGGAGCGATTGGCTCAAATGCAAGATAATTAGTCACCGAAGGCAGGGAGAGAATATGGTTTTTGCTTGTGTAAGGGTTTTTGTCGCCGCAGGTTTTATATTGCTTTTTACAGGATTCATTTTGGCTGAAGGATCTCGAAGAAGAGTTAAGGGAAATGTCTTAGTTTCGGAGGCGCTTCCAAAGATCAAAGTGGCTATAAAGGGTCGATTTAAATATGTCGGGAGATTTAGTTTTAAGATTCGAGACGTTGCTGCCGGAGAGCGTTTTGTGTTTGTCGATGCGGAAAAAGGAAGGGTCAAAAGAATGTTTGTCGCCCAGTTTGAAGGTTTTCTTCCTCAAATAAAAGATTTTTATAGATATAGTTTCGCAAACGCGATGAAATTCGGCTTGCATAAGTTTCGACACGGTTTTTACGCTTATAGCAATCGAGAAGCCAGACGATCGAATCCAAGAGGCGAAGGGGTTTTAACTGAGGACTTTTTGAAAAAGCGAGGCTACGAGTTGGAAAATGAATTGATGATGTACCGATTTGTAACTGTTACGGGAAAAGAAAAGAAGCATGAACTGATTCTTTATTACCTGGAAAACGTAAGTAGTTCCGTGCACAATTTGTCTGAGTTTTATGAAGATGATAAACCTACCCAAGTATGGAAACATATTTCAAAAAACCTTAAGGAACGTTCGCTAAGAGCCTTTAAAGTAAAATAGAAACAAAATACATGTTTATTATAGTTTGACACTGAAATTGCAGAGGTTATAATAAATTCTTTTGTATTTTAAGGCTGTTTGAAATCTTTATTTACCTTGTCTAAGAATGATTGTTGATTTAACAAAGTTAGAAGCAGCACCGATTGAATTTGACCTGTCTATAAAGCCCGATGAAATTGATCTCGAAAGCGAATTCGTTACGCCTAAAAGTGATATTCAATTCAAAGGGAATTTGGCTAGCCGGGATCAATGGATCACGATCGGCGGTGAAATAAAAGGTGAGGTAGAGGTCGCATGTGGGCGTTGTTTAGGAGCGGTTGAGAAAAATCGAGACTTTTCTTTTGAAAATGCCTTTGTGAAAGCGGATGATTACACAGAAGAATTGGAAACCGAGCTTGATATTAAAGCGCTCGAAGTTTCGATTTTTGAAGGCGACAAGATAGATTTGATTGAGGTGGCGCAGGAGCAAATTTTGCTTTCCTTACCGTCGCAGGTTTATTGCAAAGAAGATTGTAAAGGGTTGTGTCCGAATTGCGGTGCGAACCGAAATTTGATAGATTGTAAATGTGAAGAACGAGAGATTGATTCACGTTGGTCAGCACTTAGTAAATTAAAAGATGATGAATAAAAAAGAGAGGTTTTGTTAGCTCTCGATTTTTTATTTTTAGGAGTAGAAATGCCAAATCCAAAAAGAAGACATTCAAAATCGCGAACCCGTCAGCGTCGTGCCCATGATGCGTTGAAAACACCTGAGTTTTATTTAGATAAAGATACGGGAGAGCCTATGCAGCCGCATAGAATTAATCCAAAAACAGGGATGTATAAAGGGCGCAAGATTCTTGACGTTAAAGAAGAAGTTTAGTGAATAGTGAACTGGAAGTTGACTGAATTGCGAAAAATAGCGAAGACAGTTAACTCCAAACTCGGTAAACATATTTGAAGATATGAACGCTGGAATTCTTAGCACGGGACATGATTACCCAAAGGGTGTTTTAACAAACGCTGATTTGGAAAAAATCGTAGATACTTCCGACGAATGGATCACAACGCGCACGGGTATAAAGCAGCGTAGAAAAGCGAAGGATGATGAATACACTTCGCAATTTGCTGTCCGCGCCGCGAAAAAAGCGATAGAAAAGTCGGGCATCGATATAGAAGATATCGAAATTATCGTCTGTGCGACCACTACTCCGGATCAGATTTTGCCGTCAACAGGGTGTTTGATTCAGAAAGAATTGGGAGCGACTAACGCGGCAGCGATGGATGTTGTTGCGGCTTGCTCCGGTTTTTTGTACGGGGTAACGATGGTTGAATCTATGATTCGTACTGGGCAAATCAAATATGCTTTGGTTATCGGTGCGGAAGTTTTAACCAAATATGTTGACTACACAGATCGTTCGACCTGCGTGATTTTTGGCGACGGAGCCGGAGCAGCGGTTTTGGGTCCGGTTGACGAAAAAAAAGGCGTTCTTGCAACAAAAATCAAATCGGATGGTCGATACGAAAGTCAGCTTTATTCACTTGGCGGCGGGACAAAACTTGGCACTAGTCACGAAACGATTGATAACCGCGAGCATTATTTTAAGATGAAAGGCAATGAGCTTTTCAAACTTGCCGTTCGGTCAATGTCAGGGATTTCTAAGGAAATGTTGGATCAAGCGGGATACTCCATTGACGATGTGAAAATGGTAATTCCTCATCAGGCAAATCAAAGAATTACGGATGCCGTTAGATCAAGATTAAAAATATCCGAAGAAAAAGTTTATTCAAATATCGCCGAGCACGGCAACACGTCGGCTGCTTCGATTCCGATTGCTTTGGACGAATGTTTGCGTGACGGAAAGATTGAAGAAGGCGATTTGGTTTTGCTAACTGCTTTTGGTGGCGGTGCCACTTGGGGCGGAACACTTGTGAGATTTTAGTTGTTTGAAAATGGGCAAAATTGCTTACATATTTCCTGGTCAGGGAAGTCAAAAAGTTGGGATGGGAAGGGATTTATTTGATAACTGCCTTGAGTCTAAACAGATTTTCGACCAAGCGGATGAGGCATTAGATTTTTCAATCTCAGAGATGTGTTTTTTCGGAACTGATGAAGATTTGGCTTTGACTGAAAATACACAACCTGCAATGTTGACGGCTTCTGTGTCGGCATATCGGGCGATGGAAGCAAATAAATTTCCGGTTCCTGATTTTGTAGCAGGTCATAGCTTAGGTGAATATTCAGCATTGGTGGCTGCCGGAGCTTTGAGTTTGTCAGACGCGGTTAAAACAGTCAGGAAACGCGGATTGTATATGCAGGAAGCTGTTCCGATCGGTGTTGGAGCAATGGCAGCGATATTAGGGTTGGATCTGGCAAGTGTTGAAGAGGGTTGCAAAGAAGCGGCGGATGATCAGATATGCAGCCCGGCAAATGTAAATTCACCGAAACAGGTTGTTATCGCAGGGAATTCAGAGGCGGTGGATCGGGCGTGTGAAATCTTAAAGGAAAAAGGTGCGAGACGTGCGATAAGATTGAACGTATCGGCACCTTTTCATTGTGAATTGATGAAGCCTGCGGAAGAAAAGCTGGCTGTAGATTTGCGCGGAATAGAATTTGCCGATTTGCTATTTCCTATTTTTGAAAATGTATCGGCAAAAGGGAATTCGCAAGGCGCGAAGGTTGGTGAAGCTTTGACGAGGCAAGTTTCCTCGCCGGTGCTTTGGCTTCAAACCATAGAAAACTTAATTGCAAAGGGCGTCGATACTTTTGTAGAAGTCGGCACCGGAAAGGTTTTATCAGGTTTGGTTAGACAGATTGATCGCAAGGTTCGTTTTTTGAACGTTGAAGATTCGGATAGCTTGAGAAATACGTTAAATACTTTATAAGAGAAATTAGGAGATTATATGTCAGAAGTTCAGGATAAAATTAAACAGATTATTGTTGACGAACTCGGAGTGGATGAAGCGGAAGTAACTGAAGGCGCACGTTTTATCGAAGATTTAGGTGCCGATTCTTTGGACTTGGTAGAGCTCGTTATGCGTTTTGAAGAGGAATTTGATATTGAAATTCCGGATGAAGATGCGGAAAAAATTCTAGGTGTGAAAGACGCTTACGCATACGTTGAGCAGCAGAAAAGCTAGGTTGCGTATAAAACATATAAGGGCTTTATTTTTATGAAACGTCGGGTAGTAGTAACAGGGCTGGGGTTGGTAACATCGTGTGGAAACGATGTGCCTACGACTTGGAATGCCTTGATCAACGGCGAAAGTGGTGCCGATCTCATAAAAAAATTTGATACGGAAGATTTTTCGGTCAAATTTGCTTGTGAGGTCAAAGGGTTTGATGCTCAAGATTATATCGCCAAGAAAGAAGCTCGGCGAATGGGCGCATTTACTCATTTTGCTATCGCGGCTTCGGATCAGGCAGTAAAAGATAGTGGTTTGAAAATCGACGAATCAAATGCCGAGATGATCGGGACTTATATTAGTTCTGGTATCGGTGATTTTTGGGCGATTGAAAGAGAACACGAGAAACTTTTAAGATCCGGTCCGGGCAGAGTATCGCCATTTTTTATAGTCTCGGCGATTGTTAATCTAGCGGCAGGTAATGTTTCTATCAGGAATGGAGCGAAAGGTCCAAACTCGGCGACAGCGACTGCTTGTTCAGCTGGAGCTCACGCCATCGGAGACAGTTTCAGGATCATTGAGCGTGGTGACGCCGACGCAATGATTTGCGGTGGTGCAGAGAGTGCGATAACCCCCATGTCTGTTTCGGGTTTTGCCTCTATGCGGGCTCTTTCGAAACGAAATGACGATCCAAAAGGCGCGTCGCGTCCATTTGATGCAGAACGCGATGGGTTTGTTATTGGTGAGGGGTCAGGGATTCTTATTCTTGAAGAACTAGAACACGCCAAAGCTCGTGGTGCTGAGATTTACGCTGAAATTGTCGGTTACGGAATGAGCAGCGATGCTTTTCATGTGACGATGCCTGATGCCACTGGTTCTGGCGCGATTCGCGTAATGAAAAAAGCGATAAATGATGCAGGCATTTCGCCGGAACAAGTCGGCTATGTTAATGCCCACGGCACTTCAACTCCCTATAACGATAAGTTTGAAACGTTGGCGCTTAAAAAAGTGTTTGGGGATCATGCTCGCGAATTGGCTGTTAGCTCGACAAAATCAATGACGGGGCATGCTTTAGGTGCTGCTGGGGGAATAGAGGCTGTTTTCAGTGTTAAAACGATTATGGAGAATATATTACCTCCTACAATTAACTATGAAAATCCAGACCCTGATTGTGACTTGGACTATGTTCCAAACAAAGCTCGAAAAGCTGAAGTGGATTATGTTTTATCCAATAGTTTTGGATTTGGCGGAACGAATGCCTGCTTGATTTTTAAGCGTTTTTCAGAATAACTTTGATTGCGTTTTGACCTGATCTCGAGGTTGGAGCGCTTTTGTTTTGCTATTTGAATGAATGACCATTCATTTCTAGATTGGTATTAATTGGGGCAAAGTTTTACAATTGGCTATAGATAAAAAGGGAAGTTGAAAATCAGTGCAGCGAACGGTTGTGAGAAGCATTTGCGGGTTGAAATATTTAGTCATACTCAATACCTCTCACTACCCTAAACAAAGAATACTCGTATGAAAATTATAGTTTTAATGAAGCAGGTTGCAAATAGAGACGCAGTTCTGCGTATTCGCGCCGACGAAAAATGGATTGATGATTCGGATGTCTCGCAGCAGACAAACGAATCCGACGGTTTTGCGCTCGAAGAAGCCTTGCGTATGAAAGAGGCGAAAGGAGAAGGCGAAGTAGTCATTTGTACTCTTGGGAAAGCTGGGGCGAAGACAGTTATAAAAGATGGCTTGGCGCGCGGTGCCGACAGAGGAATTCACATCATTGTCGAAGATGAAAATGCGCTTTCGCCATATCAAATTGCGAAGACGATTGCCGATGCGATTCGTGAAGAGAACGCCGATTTGGTTTTTGCAGGTCTGCAGTCTGACGATGCAAGCTATGGGCAAACCGGTGTTGCGTTAGCAGAATTGCTTGGTATTCCGCATGCGACTATCGTAATAGAAGTTGATAGAGAAAACTCGGATGGAAATCTGCGTGTGAGGAGGGAACTCGAAAGCGGGTGGTATCAATGGTTTGATTATCAACTGCCGGCGTTAATGACTGTTCAATCAGGGATTTCGCAGATTCGTTACGCTAGCCTTAAGGGAATTATGGCTGCAAAGCGAAAGGAAATTAGAGAGGTTACACCCGTTGTCGAAGCTTTTGACTCGGCGCAGAAGGTTCAAAAGGTTTACATGCCGCTGAAGACCAAGCAAACTCAGATGCTTGGGGATGGAGATGTAAAAGCTGGCGCGGTTGAATTAATCGAGAAGCTCAAAACAGAAGCGAGAGTGTTTTAAGAAAGCGACGAGTGAAAAAGTTAAAAGGATTTCTCGCAGTTGCCAACATCGGCACGGAAAGCGATGGCGACCTGATTGAAGCTTAGGATACGAGACGGTTTTGCTAAAACAATTAATTAGAATAACGAACTATCATGATTTTAGTATTTATAGAACACAAAGATTGCGTATTGAATAAAACTTCGCTTGAAGCAATTGCCGCTGCTCAAAGTATCGGAAAAGATTTGGGCTTAACGATCAAAGCGGTGATTCCATGCGGCGGCGAATGCGCTTTAGCGGAAGAGATTGCTAAATACAACATTGAACAAGTAATCGTTGCGAAAAACGATAAACTTGGCTCTTATACGCCTGACGGTTATACAGATGCGTTTGAAGCGATTATCAAACAGGAAAACCCCCAATACGTTGTAATGGCTCATACCTATCAAGTGCGTGATTTTTGCCCGAAACTTGCTACACGTTTTGGCAAAGAGATGCTTAGCGATTGCATACGTTATTCAAACGATGGAGGAAACCTTACCTTTACACGCCGAATCTTCTTAGGAAAACTAGACGCGGATGTGACGATTGATGGCGACGCACCTTATTTTGTGACGTTTCAATCGGGTGCTTTTCGCGGTGATAACGCAGAACAGGGAACTTCAACTGTAGAAACGGTTGATGTCGAGGTCAGCGAAATACGTATGACACCCGAGGCTCCTTTCCAGGAAGCAAAAGCTACGGTTGATTTAACAAAGTCTGAAATTATTGTTGCCGTCGGAAGAGGAATTAAATCGCAGGAAAATATCGCCGTAGCGGAAGAATTGGCGGAAGCTCTTGGTGCCGATGTTGCTGCGTCGCGTCCGATCTGCGATTCTGAATGGCTTCCGATTGACCGTCAGATTGGCTCATCTGGACAAACGGTTTCTCCAAAGGTCTATATTGCTTTAGGAATTTCCGGTGCGATTCAACACACCGTCGGGATGAAAAATTCCGATACAATTGTTGCAGTTAATAAAGATAGCGAAGCTCCAATTTTTGACATTGCGGATTATGGGATTGTCGGAGATTTGTTCGAAGCTATTCCCGTGATGATTGAGGAAATTAAGAAGGGATAGGATCATGCATTAGTTTTTCTTAAACTTTGTAAAGAGCGTTCTAAATTTGAACGCTCTTTTTGTATTCGCAAAACTTTCTTTGTTTCTTCTATTCTGATTTTCAATTGCGTTTCTCCCCTTGGGTATAATTGCAAATACTTATCAAAGTCTTTTTGCGCTTTTTGGGGTTCGCCTAACCAAAGGTATGTTATGCCGCGATCTGCGTATGTGTATGCGATGCGAGGGACTCGCTTAATAGAAAAATTGAAGTCTTTAAGTGCCTTCTTGTATTCTTTTTTGAAGAGGAATATCTTCCCACGCAAATATCGTGGATAGAAACTCTGCCTATTAATCTGCAATGCTTTTTCGATAGTTACCAACGCTGCATCCAAGTCTTGTTTCTTCGTAAGCATATTCGCTAAATTGGTATAGGCTTGAGCAACATTTAAGGCAAGTTGCAGTTGGTTTTTCATTTCGGCAAAGCTTTGATTCGGAGCTTCATCAAACTCGGGCGTTATGCTAGCCCCTACCAAATTAATCCGACCATCTTCACTTTTTTCTGTGGGTTTTCTGCCTTTGAATTCTTCGTATCTTCTGAGGAAGTCGCGCAATAGATTGATGGCTGTATCACGCTGATTATTTCGCTGAAGGCTAAGTGCCAAACCATTTACGGCATCAGGTGATTCAGGATTCAGTTTAATCGCAGCTCTATAATCCTCGATCGAACCCAGAATATCCCCACTTATCCTTTTGAAGTTTCCGCGTCCAACCAAGACTTTGTCTGTTTCATAACCGAATTTAATCGCCGAATCGTAGTCCGCCATCGCGCTTTTATCTCTTAAGAACGATTTTATTTTCGCACGTTTTGCATAGAGGACTGCTTTGGTTGGTGCTAATTCGATTGCTCTGTCCAAATCGGAAACCGCACCCGGTATATTTCTTGAAAACATCCTCAAGTTCGAACGCATTACATATGCAGACAATAAATCTTTCTTCTTGGCGATGGCTTTATCCAGAACTCGTATTGCCCCTCGAATGTCGCCTTTAAAGAACAATTTATTTGCTTTCTTCGTCGTCTTGGTGGAGCTTTGAGCAAAAGAAAAGATCACCGCAATTGCGATAATTAGAAGAGTTGTAAAGTACTTTTTCATGATGTCTTAACAACTAACCGCAAAACTTTGAGTTGCAAGAAACGAAAGTTTTGCGGTTGTAAAACCTGTTCAGTAAAAATATCTATAGAGCCGCCGCTATTGCTTCATCAAAAATCTCAAGAGCGACATCTACATTTTCTTTTGTCAATACAAGTGGTGGTGACCAACGGATTACACTTGTGCCGCAACCCAGAATGATTAGTCCGCGATTGAAGCATTCCATTTCGATGCGGTCACGTAATTCAGGGGCTGGTTTGAGCGATTCTCTATCTTCAACAAATTCCACTCCAACCATTAGTCCGAGTCCGCGAACGTCGCCGATACATTCGTATTTTTCTTGTAATTTTCTTAAGCCGTCCATCAGGTAGTTTCCAACCTCAGCAGCATTATCAACTAATCCATCTTCGAGTAATTCGATTGTTTTAAGTGCACCTGCAATACAAACCGGATTGCCGCCAAACGTCGAGGCGTGAGCACCCTTATGCCAAGACATAACCTCTGCGTTTGCAACGGTTGCGCCTATTGGAAGCCCTGAGCCTAGAGCTTTCGCAAGACACATTATGTCTGGTTTTACGCCCGAATGATCGGTTGCAAACATTTTACCTGTGCGCCCCATACCGCTTTGGACTTCATCGACAATCATCATGATTCCGTGCTCAGTGCAGATGCGACGAATCTCTTCCATAAAAGCTTTTGGAGCCGGAATATAACCACCTTCGCCTTGAACCGCTTCTACAACGATTCCGGCAACTTCCTCTGGAGGTGTTGTATGTGAAAAGATTTTGTTTTCAAGCCAGTTTATACAGTCTTTTGTAATTGTTGCTTCATCAACGGTCTTGTCCGACGCAAAGTGCCGGAATTTATTTGGGTAAGGGATATGAACGACGTCAAGTGCTTGTCGAGCGAATCCTAAGCGTTGGGCACGTTTTGATGAGGTAAGTGATAGTGCGCCAATCGTGCGACCGTGAAATGATCCAAAAAAGGAAACAAACTTCTGACGCTTTGTGTGATACATCGCTAATTTTAGCGCGGTTTCTACGGCTTCAGCACCGCTATTTGCAAAGTGGGTTTTTGTTTCCCCTTCGATCGGGACGATTTCATTTAACTTTTTACCAAGTGCCGGCATGTGTCTGTAGTAAAAATCAGTTCCGCACATGTGCATAAGGGTTTTGGTTTGCTCTGTAATGGCTTCTACAATTTCCGGATGACAGTGTCCGGTTGAACAAACTGCGACTCCGGCATTACAGTCCAAAAAGACATTTCCATCAGCATCTTCCATCCAAACGCCGCTTGCTTTTTCGGCTACTAATTTATAGTCGGGTCGAGGATACGAAGGAGTTACATATTTTTCGTCCTCCTCAACAATTTTTCGTGCAATTGGTCCGGGAAGTTCTGTTTTTATAATCGGTTTTTGTATTTCTCTGGTTGGTTTCATTTTTTTTCTCCAAATTCGTTTAATAGCGGTTTTACCCGCATAAATAATAAAAAACGGCGAAACACGCCGCAGAAAACAAACGGAAGAAAATCTAGTCGCCGCCATAGAGTGCAGGACGAAGTGATTTTGGTCTAAGTTTTGAAATGCTTCTTTGAGTCACACGTATGTTTCGAATGATATAGCATTTTAGCCTAATCTTTCAAGGTTTCAAGCATATTGTTTATACACATTGCGATGATGATATTTTAGTGGAAAGATAAATATATGCAAAGCAACGAAAAATTTACAAATAAACTAATCGATGAAACAAGCCCGTATCTGCTTCAGCACGCTCATAACCCTGTAAATTGGTATGGTTGGAACGAAGAGGCGTTTGAAATAGCTAAAGCCGAGGACAAGCCAATCTTGCTGAGTATTGGATATTCAGCATGTCATTGGTGTCACGTCATGGCTCATGAGTCCTTTGAGGATGAAGCGACCGCAAAAGTCATGAACGAGAATTTTGTAAATATAAAAGTTGACATGGAAGAAAGACCGGATGTTGACAAGATTTACATGAGTTTTGTCCAACAAACGACAGGATCAGGCGGGTGGCCTCTTACAGTTTTCCTCACGCCGGATCAAAAACCTTTCTATGGAGGAACCTACTTTCCCCCGGAACCACGGTACAATATGCCTGGTTTCTCTCAGTTGTTGATGGGAATTGCCGAGGCTTACCGTGAGCGTCGTGAGGAGGTCTTACGTTCCGCGAATAGTGCACTTGGAGAAATAAGACGAGCGGGCGCGATAGAATCTTCCGGTGAGAAGATTACACTAGATAACCTTGATGCTGCTTTTGAGAGCTTTGTAAGGACTTTCGATCGCGCAAATGGAGGTTTTGGCGGAGCTCCGAAGTTTCCCCCACCAATGTCATTAGAGTTTTTGTTGCGTTTCTATAAACGAACTGGAAATAAAGAGGCGTTGGATATGGTGATTCAAACGTGTCGAAAAATGGCTAAGGGCGGCATTTACGACCAATTGGGCGGTGGTTTTCATCGTTATACCGTAGATGCAATTTGGCTTACGCCGCATTTTGAAAATATGCTCTACGACAATGCTCAGTTAGTTCGGGTGTTTTTACACCTTTTTCAAATTACCAAAGACGAGTTTTACAAGAAGATTGCCGTCGAGACATTAGATTATGTTAAACGCGAGATGCTCGACCCCAGTGGCGGTTTTTATTCTGCTCAAGATGCCGATTCAGAGGGCGAGGAGGGCAAATTTTTCGTCTGGAAGGCTGAGGAGATAGTTAAACTTCTTGGCGTGGAAGAAGCAAGAATATTTAATTTTTACTACGACGTTTCCGGTGCTGGAAATTTTGAAGGAAAGAGCATCTTGAATATCAAGAATACGTTAGCAGAAACTTCGAAGCTTTTTGAGGTTTCTGAAAATGAATTAGTGGCAAAACTTAAGAAAAGTAAGAAAATACTTTTCGAAGCTCGAGAAAAACGAATTAAACCATTTCGCGATGAGAAAGTTGTAACGGCTTGGAACGGACTAATGTTAGCGGCATTTGCCGAAGCTTCTGCAATTCTAGGTTCAGATGATTATTTCGAGGTTGCGAAGCGAAATGCAGATTTTATATTAGATAATCTTCGAAACAAGGATGAACTGTTTCGAACCTGGAAAGACGGGAAAGCAAAACTCAACGCCTATTTGGAAGATTATGCGAATGTTGCAGATGGTTTGTTTGAACTATTTCAGGTTTCGGGTGAAGTAAAATATCTAAGGGAATCAAAGCGTATGGCTGATCTGATAATTGCAGAATTTTGGGATGAGGATGCCGGAGGTTTTTTCTTTACTTCGAAAACGCACGAAAAATTAGTTGTTCGATCAAAGGATTTTTATGATAATGCGACCCCTTCGGGCAACTCGGCAGCGGTTGATGTTTTATTAAAATTAGCTAAAGTTTTTGGTGATAAGAAGTACGAAACATTTGCTGTCAACATCTTTAGAATAATTTCACCACAAGTTAGGCAGTTTCCCGGAGCTTTTGGTCGGGTTCTTTCGGGTATGGAATTTTATATGACCTCTGTAAAAGAGATCGTTATTGTAGGTGAAAGGGGAAATCCTCTTGAGCGCACGGTGTGGTCAGAGTTTTTCCCAAATAAGGTTTTAGTACCTACCAGAACTGCCGAAGCCGAAATTGATTTTGTTCCTTTGCTTTTAGATCGACGGATGATTGATGAAAAACCGACGGCGTATGTTTGTGAGAACTTTACGTGTCGGAAGCCCGTAACAACCGCTGGGGATTTGAAAAGTCAATTGGATTTGAAATGAGATAGTTTAAAAAAGAAAAAAGCCACACGAATTGATCAGCGTGGCTTTTTCTTAGTTATAAAAAACGACTAAGGTTTTAGTGCTTAACAGCGTCCTTAGCAGCGTCGGTGACTTTTTTTGCACCTTCTTTTGCTGCATCTTTTGCACCGTCAGCCATTTTCTTAGCGCCATCCTTCATTTTGTCGGCTGCGCTCTTATCACCATCTTTCTTAGCGTCGTCTTTTTTAGCATCGTCGCCATCTTTCTTAGCGTCGTCTTTTTTAGCATCGTCGCCATCTTTCTTAGCGTCTGTCTTAGCGGCGTCGTCCTTCTTACCATCCGCTGCCGGAGGCTTCTTACCGCCGTCATCCTTCTTTGGAGGATTCGGGCAACCCAATCCTAGAGCACCGATAACCAAAACTGCAGTTAGTAGTAAAATCTTTTTCATTGTTAATTATTCTCCTGTCTTCTTCAAAGATAAAATTTAATTCCTAAAGTGACTGATTCCTAAACAGCCATAATTCCAGTTAAGTATATTTGGAACACTGCCCAATATAGATACACAATCGTGTTAAGTCAAATGAAAAAACACATGAAAATGAACAAATTTTACATTTTCCTTGGTTTCCTATAATTTTTTGACGCCAAGCTACCAAAAAACAATGGTCGTTAGCGAAAAAAACTATTGACGTACCTTATCAAAAAAAGTTACTTTTTAACAGGGAAACCATTCATGTGTACCTGTTTTAACCTCGATAACTATCCATTTTTCATTAAAAGATATGAATAATCAAACAGATAATAGCGATAATCATCGTCAGGGCTTGTCGAGAAAGACATTTTTGTTGCTAGCGTTCATGTCGATAGTCGCGCTTACGGCGACATTTGTTGTAGCAAACTCTGGTTTCGAGTTTAAAACGAGGTTGATAGCCTTTTTGTCTATTGCGGGTATATTTTTAGTAATTGCGGTTATCTTATATTTTCAGAAACCCGGAATCGTTGGCGTTGATTTTGCGCGACCTGAAAAACAAGAAGATCCGGATAGAGTCTTTAACGAAAAAGTAAGAAAGATTGTTACTTCTGGAAGAAGCAAATAAATTTTTTAGTGCGTCGCTTCGTGCGAACGATATGTTTAGGCTAATCGCAAGCCGTGTAAGAGAGATTGTTGAATATAAAACTTGTGTTTTATTCCTGATTGATGACGAAAATCAGTTGAATGCCTCATTTGCGACGGGCGAGAATTCGCGTCTAATAACCAAAAACAAAATTGGATGTGATGAAGGCTTGGCTGGTAAGACTTTTGTTAGCGGAAAGATAGAGACTGACGCCAAATTGAACTTGGACGCAAGAGTAATGTCTAAAGAAAGCTTAGATGGATTAAGATCTGGTGTTTCGGTGCCTTTGATGCGGGGCGAAGAAACTTTTGGAGTACTGCTCCTTTATGGGGGAAAAGAAAATGCTTTTAGCCAGCAGGAAATTATTTTGCTTGAGGCGATTGGTGAAAGAGTTGCGCCTTTGTTAAATAGTTCGTTTTCATTTGAGCGCAATATTTCAAACGCGATGACGGACTCATTAACCAATTTGCCGAACGAAAGGGCTTTTTACCTTGTTCTCGAGAATCAAATTGCTGAGGCGCAGCGATTTCCAGAACAGCGTGCTTTAACCATCATGGCGATCGACATAAAGGGTTTTGCCGATTTTAACCGAAACTTTGGGTTTTCGACCGGTGATAATCTTCTCGCGTTTGCTTCGGAGATAATAAAAGATCAATTGAGAAAGATGGACTTTCTATCGCGATCAATGAACGATGAATTTTGGGTTGTATTACCAAAGGCGTCGGATGAAATTACCGATAATATCAAAAAACGAATCGTAGCTGCATTTTCGAAAAAGACTTTTAACCTGCCGGAAAATAAAAAGCACTCTGTTAAACTTAATTTTGGCTCAGCGACCTTTTTAAAGGATGGCGAGACTACTAACCAGCTTCTTCAGCGTGCAATTCTTCGAAAGAAACAAGATAAGACGGACAAAGAAAATACCGTTATCATGTTCCCGAAGGAATATGTAAACTAATATCTGAATTCTGTACGAATTTTCGTTTGGTTTTTGTCACAAATCTTTATGTCACGGTGTTTTACTATTGAAGGTAAATGACATTGACGGGTGGGGTGTATAAACTAGTCTTTAAATCGCGAATTTATAAACTTTTTAGCAACAATAACCGTTTAACAATTTAGGCGTTAGAAATGGTTTCAATGAAGAAGGGCGAAAAAATCGGACGATACGTTATCAAGTGCAAGATTGGTGCCGGCGGGATGGGTGAGGTTTTTCTTGCCCGAGATGAGCAACTCGATAGAGATGTTGCGTTGAAAATCTTGCTTCCCGAGTTTTGCTCGGATAAAGACCGTGTGAAAAGATTTAAGTTTGAGGCTAAGACCGCCTCTTCTTTGAATCATCCGAATATAATCACTATTTATGAAATCGGCGAAGAAGATGAATTCCTATTTATCGCAACGGAGTTTGTTGATGGTGTGACGCTGAGGAGAAGGATAGAAAAAGGTGATTTGACGATGTATGAGGCGATTAAGATCACCCAGCAGGTTGCCGATGCTTTGTCAGTAGCACATGATGCTCAGATTGTTCACCGCGATATAAAACCGGAAAACATAATGATCAGAAACGATGGTTATGTAAAACTGCTTGATTTTGGTCTTGCAAAACCGAAATTTCTTCCTGAGTCGGGCACTGAAGACGACACAATCCAGATGGTAAAAACACAGCCCGGTTTGGTTATGGGAAGTGTTCGCTATATGTCTCCCGAGCAGGCACGCGGAAAGGAAACTGATCAAAGTACGGATGTTTGGAGCCTTGGAGTCGTTCTTTACGAAATGCTAACTGGCGAAAATCCATTCGAGGGTGAAACGGTAAGCGATTCATTGGCGGCTTTGATACATATTGAACCTAAACCCGTCGAAAATATTCCGGAAGAGTTAAAGTCTGTCCTTTCAAAAGCATTAAAAAAAGACGCGAAGGAACGTTACCAAAGTATCAGGGATTTCGCGGTTGATTTGAAAAGTATCGCAAAAAAACTTGAAAAGGATTCGAATGCCCATCAGGTTTGGCAAGGCGAGAAAACGAATAGTCTTCCAAGGCAAGACACGAGCGAGAGTAAGACCCTCATTCACCAAACGGTGTCTTCTGAAAATGAGACAGCCTCACAAACAGCAAACATTAATGCCGCTGAAGTTAGTACCGCGACAAAAGGCGCGGGTTTGAAATATATACCGGCGGTGTTTGTTACGATTGCAGTCATTCTGGCTTTTGGTACGTGGTATTACCTCCCGGCTCTGTTTGCATCAAGTGTTTCCAACTTTGATTCAATAAGAGTTTCGCGTCTAACGGATGACGGAAATTCTTATGGAGCAACGGTTTCGCCAGATGGTAAATTGTTGGCTCATATAGTTTCTTTAAACAGGCAATCGAAACTAGTTGTCAGGCAAACAGCGACTGGCAGTCAAGTGGAAGTTGTCCCTTTTACTGATAGCAAATTTGCCCAACCCACCTTTTCTCCAGATGGAGAGTTTATTTATTATATCCTTACGGAAAAAGGAATTGGGATTTTGTATAAAGTTTCTACTCTTGGCGGGCAAAGTCAGAAGATTATTGATGATGTCGATTCGAAAGTTGCAGTTTCCCCTGATGGTAAAAGACTTGCATTTCATCGCCACAATCCACAGGAGGGCGGCGATACTGTCTATTTAGTGGATGCTGATGGAGGGAATCTAAAACAGCTTGTCGATTCCAAACAAGTCGAAGTTGATAGGTTTGAAAGTTTGATGTGGACGAACGAGCCGAATATTTTATTGGCTAGCGGGGTTTCGGGAGCTTACCAACCAAGCAAAAAAGTCAGCATTATTACTATAAATACAGAAACCAAAGAAACCGATGAGCCGGAAGAATTTGATTAGATAAATGATGGAAGGTGGAATTCTGCTGGTAGATTTGTTTGGCTGAAAAATAATTCCGGAGTTATCTTCATCGGAAAAAAGAATGCCGAAGATACGCTTCAAATATGGAATCTGTCATTTACTGAAGGAAAAGTTAAACCGATCACTACTGACACGAGCGATTACAACTCTCTGAGTATTTCGGACGACAGCAAAACGTTGGTTGCCACCAAGGTAGAACGGATTTCGAGCCTTTTGGAGTTTGACCGAAAGACCAAACAAACCAAACAGATAATGGGCGAAAGTAAAACCTTTGGTGGGCACTTGGGTGTTTCTCAAATGGCTGACGGTAAAATTCTTTATTCGAAAATGAATGGAAAAGATATAAATATCTTTTCGTTGGATGAAGATGGCAGCAAAGAAACTCAGTTGACATCGAACAAAGGGATTAATATTTTTCCAGTGGCTACTTCAGATGGTAAATATATCGTCTTTTCATCAAACCGAAACGGATCAATTGGAATTTGGAGAATGGATTCGGATGGTAGTAATCCGGTGGAATTATCCGCGTTTGACGGAGGGAAAGATACGTATCCGCAAATCATAAATCAAGGGAAAAACGTAATTTTTACGCGACAAGGAAATGAAGGCGGGAAAGCAAGTTTGATGATGGTGCCGATTGAGGGCGGTGAGGTAAAGCCAATATTCTCGGGCAGTAACTTGACGGAGTTGCTTTCTCAGGTTTCGAACGATGAAAAGTCCTTGGTTTTTTTGAGTTACAAATTTGATAAAGACTTAGCCAAAATGGACGTATTTTTGAAATTTGCTGACATAGATGGCGCAAAGGTGACGATGAATAACCGGCAAATGGATTTTGATTTCAGCCAGCTTTTTAGATGGTCGCCCGATGGAAAATCAATCGATTTTTTAAGTAAAACTGACAAGAACGTATGGAGAAGACCTCTATCAGGTGGTCAGGATTCCGCGTTAACGGATTTTAACTCAAGCTCCGTTATGAATTTTACCTGGTCTAATGATGGAAAGAGAATGTTTATTGTAAAAGGCGTTGTTAACAGCGATCTTGTGCTTATTAAAGACAGCAGCGGCGCATAGGTTTATTAAAATACCGAAACAGACGAAAGAAGCGACCTTCAGGTTTTTCTTTTGTCTTTTTTGCTTTAAACTCCATATTTGTAGTATTTTAACGAGTATGGCAAAAATTTCATTTTACGGCGGAACCGGTACGGTCACGGGTTCAAAATATCTACTTGAGAGTAACGGAAAAAAAGTGTTGGTAGATTGCGGTCTTTTTCAGGGATTGCGTAAACTGCGCGAGCGAAATTGGCATGATCTCCCATTTGACCCAAAGGATATTGACGCGGTTGTGATTACTCACGCCCATATTGACCACACAGGATTTTTACCGAGACTTGTAAGATTGGGGTTTGAAGGAAAAGTATTTACTTCACGTGCGACCGGGGATTTACTAAAGATTCTTTTGCCCGACTCAGCGAGAATTCAGGAAGAAGACGCCAGATATCGAAATCGAAAAGGCTTGACCTCTCATTCACCCGCCCTTCCTCTTTATGAGGAAGATGACGCGAAAGAAACTCTTGAGAGACTTGTTCAGGTGCCGAACGATGGCAAAGCGATTGAGGTTTGTGAGGATTTTAAGGCGAGCTTTAATGTCGCCGGACATATAATGGGCGCGAGTCTTGTTTTAATGGAAATGGAAAACGCGAGGGAAAATGGTGATTCAATAAAATTTCTTTTCTCAGGCGATTTGGGACACTATGATCAACCCATTTTAAAGGATCCTGCACCGCCGCCAGCATGTGATTACTTGATGGTTGAATCGACCTATGGCGATCGCCTTCATAGCGAAGTTCATTCGGACGTTCAGTTGACTAAAATTATAAATGAAGCGATTAAACGTGATGCTCCAATTCTGATTCCTGCATTTTCGGTTGGAAGAACTCAGGAGATTTTGTACCTAATACGCGACCTGGAAGTTGATAAAAAGATCCCCTTGTTGCCAGTTGTTGTTGATTCGCCGATGGCAAAACAGGCGACCCAGGTTTATAACCGCTGGAATGAAGAACACGATGAGGAATACGCTAGTATCCTTGCTAACAAGCGGCACCCTTTGCGGACCGGCTCAATGACGACGACCAATAGTCGTTCTGATTCCATAAAGATAAATGATCAAAAAGGCATTGGAATAATTATTAGCGCATCTGGAATGTTGACGGGCGGGCGCGTACTACATCACGCGAGACGAATTTTGCCGAATAAGGATGCGACAATGATCTTCGTCGGTTATCAGGCGGCGGGAACAAGGGGAAGACGGATATTAGACGGCGATGATGAAGTCAAGATTATGCATAGTTGGGTTCCCGTGCGATGTCATGTGGAACGGATTGATAGTTTTTCTGCCCATGCCGACTGGAAAGCTGTCATCAGGTGGCTCAAGGGTCTAACGGTAACTCCAAAAGCTGTTTTTACAACCCACGGCGAGCCAAAAGCAGCTACAGCGATGGCAGGGCATATTCGAGATGAATTCGGCTGGAATGTAATCGTTCCCGAATATCAACATACTGTTGAATTAACCTAAGACAAAAACCATGCACAAAATATGAACCTAAACGGGTTGGTAGACTACCTTCTCTAACTACCTTGAGAATAAGAAGAAATTGCTCGGAGTTTTGATGAAAGGTACTTGAGTCTAATTATCCTCGAAAATTCAGGAACTCCTTTTAGATCGCGGCGATACTTGTCGAGATATAGGTAGATACGGATTTCCCAAGTATCTACTTCAAAACCTTTATAGCCGCGTTCGTGATATTTTACAAAACCATCATAATCTATTATCGAACCCTTTGGCATCATTCGTGTTTCAGCAATTTTCCATAGGTCGCTACACATTTTCTTTGTACCCGCTTTTTCTTTACTGCAATCCCAATCTCTAATCGAACTTATTATTTCCTCCGAAGTTAATTCGGGTTGAGTCTTGCCGATTTTGTGACACATGGCAAATTTGTTATACAAATAGACGGCTTCTTCCAAGGAAACTTCAAATGGAAAACCCGCGGATGTCCAGTTGTAAATTACATTTGCATCAGGGAAGTTTGTATATTCAACTGGATATTTGCAGTGGTTTTTAATACGGTTCGCAAATTTGAAATCTTGTGTTTTATCTTTATTTTTAGCCGTGTCTTTATTGTTCGTTTGAGCATTAACAAATATCTCGGATTCGTTCGATAGAGAAAACCAGTATCCCGCAGACAAAAAACCGACGAGCAAAACAATAATTCCAATCGCAATCAATTGGTTGCGATTTCGTTTCGAATAATGGCGCATAAAAAATCTCCAATTTCCATTTAAGTCAATAATTTTTCTGGTCAATGTGGGGCTATTTGTGCCCGTGAGGAGGGGCTAATTGCGTCAGCACGACAGAAAAGGCATTTGCGTTATTACTTCTGTTGGACATTCCTTTTTTTTGATAAATATTTCTGTAGTGAGGTGTTTGTCCACGCCATTGGTCAATGACCTTAATGTAATTTTTCCCTTGCCCGATGTAAATAGCGACATGGTTACCATGAGACAGATTCGGATACTTACCTTTTACGAACGTGGCGATTACCGTACCTTTCGCCAGTCCGCTTCCAACAATCTCTATTCCTTTATAATACTTCGGTCCCGGATGCCCAAATACTTTATCGCCCGCCCGCCAATATTTAGTTAGCGGCATTTGCAGCGTAGCTTGCGCAAGGGCAACGCATTCTTTGTTACCCGCCCCTTTTGGAAATGCAGTAATCACTCGTTCGGGTTTATCCATCACCCATGGTCCGCACAGTCCATTTTGGCGACATATTACAGGTCCGCCCCATTTATTTCGAAAAAGCACGTTTGTTTCTCCTACCGGTGATTTTCGGTAGTTGAGGGTAAGAATAAAGCAAAAATCATTGCCGACTAAGTTAATTTTACTCTAATATAGAGTGCGATTCAATAATATTGGGTTCGTGGGTCAACTATCTATTATTTATGAGATGGTGCAAAAGATCGGGAAGCTTCGGTTGGGTTATCCTGGACATACCACCCGAAGCTTGCGTTTGGTTTTCTGTTTCTGCCCTTATTCGTATCTCAGGCACTCGATTGGATCAAGCTTTGCCGCTTTTCTAGCAGGCAACACGCCAAATATCAGACCAACTGCTACAGAAACCCCCAACGCTAGGAAAATTGACCAAAGGGCTATCGATGCAGGTAAACTCGGAAGAAGCAACATAACCAGTTGGGCGATCCCGACTGCAATAATGACCCCCAAAACTCCGCCAAAAAAAGTCAACGTCATTGCTTCAAGTAAAAACTGCATAACGATCGCAGATTTTGTCGCACCTAAGGCTTTTCTGATTCCTATCTCTTTTGTTCGTTCGGTTACAGATACGAGCATTATGTTCATTACGCCAATGCCGCCGACCATTAGCCCCAAACAGGAGATTGCAATCGCAGCTAAGCCAATGCCGCCGATTATTGAGTCAAACTGCTTGATAAACGCATCAGCCGCTTTGATGTCGAAATTGTTCTTTTCGCCGAACTTTACTTTTCGTCTCTGACGCAAAATACCTTCGGCTTCCTCTAAAGCTTCTTGAACGCGGTTACTCTTAGCCTTGATTATATGGAGGATGGCGTCTCTTTGCGGCGCAACTTTCATCGCTGTCCGAAGCGGCATCAAGAGTGCCCGATCTTCTTCATTCTCACCAAAAAAACCAGCTTTTCGCTTTTCGATAACTCCGATAATTTCCCACATCTGACCATTCATTCGCACCATTTTTCCAACAATATCACCTTCTTTCCCAGGGAAAAGCGCATCAGCCGCATTGACTCCCATAACGAGGACATTCCGGCGTTGTTGGTTATCAGCTTCTGTAATAAAACGCCCTTCGCGAAGCACTAAATTTGTAATGTCGCGATAATTCGGCATGACACCGCTTGTTTTCGCCCAGCGATAATTCTTGTCTTTATACACGAGGTTATCATCAAATCCGCGTCCCAGACTCCCAATGCTTGGTGCCTGTGCCGTTATATCCTCAATCGCATCTGCCTGTCTGAGAATCGCTTTCGCGTCTTTTACAGTTAACGGCTTACGGGCTCTCTCTTCTCGATTGGGTGGTCCGAAGCCGGTAGTTAGGTGAAACGCATAAATGTTGTTTGTTACATAATCTTCAATCATCGCGACCATGTTTTGGCGCAACCCGAGTAGGATTGACGCGACAACAATAGCAGTGATGATCCCTACGACTATTCCCAGAATCGTTAGAAGACTGCGAAACTTGTTGGACAGAATGCTGTCCAAAGCCATTTTTAACACTTCTTTCGGTAATGAACTTGAAAATGTCATTTTCTTTTTCCTGAATGAATTATGAATGCTGCAAAGCGACGATCGGATCGAGCTTCGATGCTTTGAATGCTGGGTATAACCCAGCGATTATGCCAATAATGGTTGAAACAACAACAGCCAGAAGAATGTATCCAATTGTTATGGTCATCGTAATTCCCAGCAAAACCGTAATCAGCGATGTCACTCCGGTCGCAAGAATAATTCCAAGTATTCCCCCCAAAATACATAGTGCGGCAGATTCGATTAAAAACTGAAGAAGAATCTGCTTTCGCGTCGCGCCGAGCGCTTTTCGAAGTCCTACTTCAAACGTTCGTTCCGTAACAGAAACTAACATTATGTTCATTACGACTATTCCGCCAACCATAAGTATGGTCATCGTAATCGGTATAACCACACCGGCAATTGCAGCTGTAAATTGATCAATTTGACCAGCCAAATCCGCGGTGTTTACAACGCCAAAAGTGTCTTTATCGCTTCCAATGAGTTTGCGCTTGTTTCTAAGTTTTGTTCGCGCTTCTTCAATTGCGGCATTCAAATCTTCCGGCTTTTCAGCTTTGCCATGGATTTGTATTCCGCCTCCCCATCCAAACATCTGTAAATTTAGCGTTACAGGAATGTATATGTGTCGATCCTGCGACTGACCGAACATTGAGCCGCGCTCTTTTTCGATTCCCACAATTATAAGGGGTATGCCGCGAACCTTGATTGATTTACCAATAGGGTCTGAATTTGGGAAGAATTTCTTCGCTACATCGGTACCGATAACGCAGACTCTGGCGTTTCTGGTGACTTCACTTTCGAGGATGAACCGACCCTGATCGATCGTTTTGTCTTCAATAATAAGAAGGTTCGAGGTTACTCCCCGTATTCTGACCGAAGCCATTTCTTCATCATTAAATTTGATATCGGCTGATGAATTTTTCTGAGCTCCAACCTCGGAACACAGTTCGCAATTCGCCTTTAAATACTTATATTCACCCCATTCGAGCTTTCTATTTTTCTTCATCATTCGCTCGAATTCTTCGTCCTCCATCTTTCCGCTCCGAGCCATCCTCGCCATCATAAAATGATTCGCGCCGAGTACCTTAGTAACCCGATCCATAACATAAGAATTTAAGCCGCTAATTGAAGCTCCGACAACGACCACCGACGCAACGCCGATTATTACGCCCAAAAGAGTCAAAAATGCTCGCAATTTGTGTTCTAGAATCGATTTTATGGCTATCCAGAACGCATCGCCGTAAAATGAGTAAAGTCTTCGCATGATAATAAAATTACTATATAAATCGAATTAAATCGGAGAAAATTATCAGTCAGATTAAATTACGACACATGTCATGGGATTGTTCGAGGTTTTTTTCACTCAAGTGAATTATTAATCACGCAAACGCACGTGATATAATTTCGCAGTCTTATTTCACAAACAATTTAGGAGAAAAGCTTTGAGCATTTTAGTTGATAAAAATACGCGTCTTATTGTGCAAGGTATTACCGGAAAAGAAGGAACCTTTCATACGCAGCAGATGATTGAATACGGCACAAATGTCGTCGCCGGTGTTACACCCGGAAAGGGAGGAACGACGCATGAGGGAGTACCGGTTTTTAATACCGTAAAAGATGCCGTAAGAGAAACAGGGGCAAATGCATCGGTAATTTATGTGCCGCCCCCATTTGCGGCAGACGCGATTATGGAAGCCGCTGACGCCTGGTTGCCTTTAGTGGTAGCTATAACCGAAGGCGTTCCGGTTGCTGACATGGTTAAAGTAAATGAATTCTTAGCTGACAGGGGCAAAAAGACGCGTCTTATCGGACCAAACTGCCCGGGAATAATATCGCCCGGAAAATGCAAGATAGGAATTATGCCGGGTCATATTCATATTGAAGGCAGAATCGGTGTCGTTTCAAGGTCGGGTACATTAACTTATGAGGCGGTTGGACAATTGAGTGCATTGGGGCTCGGTCAATCCTCCGCAATAGGAATTGGCGGCGATCCGATTATCGGCACCAATCACACGGATGCTTTAAGGCTTTTTCAAGAAGATGACGACACCGATGCAATCGTAATGATAGGTGAGATTGGAGGCACAGCCGAAGAAGATGCGGCGGCTTTCGCGAAAGAACACGTAACAAAGCCGATTGTTGCCTTCATCGCCGGACAGACCGCTCCTCCAGGACGCCGTATGGGACACGCCGGCGCAATCATTGCGGGCGGAAAAGGAACAGCTTCTGAAAAAATGAAAGCCTTACGCGAAGCTGGAATTAGAGTTGTTGAATCTCCTGCTGATATTGGAGTAGCGACGAAGGAAGTTTTGAATAGTTCTGCAGTTGTTTAACCCTAATGAAATTTAGCCACTTTTTTCGTGTTAGTAAAAGCGATATTGATGAACATAAACATGTAAACAATGTCGCGTATCTGCGGTGGGTTCAGGAGGTCGCGCTCGCTCATTGGGAAGCCGAAGCGAGCTCGGAAATGAGGGAGAAATTTACTTGGTTTGTATTACGGCACGAAATTGATTATAAGAAACCTTCATTTGAAAATGACCGAATAGCTGCCGCAACTTGGATCGGGCAGGCAACAAGAATTACGTGCGATAGATATACCGAAATAAAGCGCGGCGAAGATTTGCTGGTAAAAGCCAAAAGCACTTGGTGCTTGCTCAATGCCGAAACGAGACGACCGACGAGGGTAACGCCTGAACTTAAAGAGCTATTTGATATGAAGTAGGAATAAAATTTATTGGTCACAGCCGTTAGTTCAAAACTATGCACTTTCAGTGCAAGACTTTAGTTGCTACACACTTCTAGAAAGTGATAAAAAGCAGTATGAATCAAAATAGGTACGGCGGTCATACGGT